>TARA_R110002050_G_scaffold255741_2_pt1 | contig 62727 bp, 48 predicted proteins | sample TARA_R110002050 | Tara Oceans TARA_R110002050 (sample SAMEA4396988) | marine metagenome | biome: Polar Biome; feature: [DCM] deep chlorophyll maximum layer (ENVO:01000326); material: water (ENVO:00002006), including particulate matter (ENVO:01000060) such as... | depth 25 m
TTTTGCAATTTCGGTTCCTTTTTTGCCCATGGCTATACCAATATGTGAGGCTTTTAGCGCGGGTCCGTCATTTACACCGTCTCCCGTCATGGCCACTATTTCCTTATTGGCTTTTATGGCGTTTACAATTCTTAATTTGGCTTCTGGGAACATACGTGTAAAGATCTGGGTTTCCATGACCTTATGTTGTAGTTCCCCATCCTGTAATTTCATAAGTTCTTCCCCGGTCATGCTTTTTTCGTAGCCGGGAAAATCAATTTGTTTGGCAATGGCCATAGATGTGGCGGGATTATCACCTGTAACTAGTTTTACCTGTATTCCAGCCTTGTCAAAATCTTTAAGTACTTGGCGAATATTTTCCTTAGGAGGGTCATAGAAGGCCACTAAACCCTTAAATTCAAATTGAAAATCCTGTTGTTTTTCAGGAAAGTCGAACCCTTTTAAATCGGCCTGTCCCACCCCTAACATACGGTATCCTTCCTGCCCTAAATTGTTCAATACGTCAGTGATCTGTTTTTTTTGGGCATCCGTAAGGTTGGAAGATTCCAAAAGAGCTTCCGGGGCCCCTTTGGCAGCAATGATACGGTTGCCTGCACTATTTTCGAACAGATGGGTCATCATAGGAGGTTTTCCGCTTAGGGGATACTCATGTATCATTTTATAATTTGGCCGCTGGTCCACAGAAGCAATGCTACCATAGGCCTCATGCAAAGCCTTTTCCATAGGATCGAAAGGTATTGGCTCACTGGCCCACATCGCTATGGTGACCAACTCCTTTTGATAAGTATTCAGAGGGGCATTGGCCGAAACTATCTCTCCGGTATACAGGGTGAAGAGTTTTGCAAGTTTCATTTTATTCTGGGTTATGGTACCTGTTTTGTCCGTACAAATAACGGTGGCACTTCCCAGTGTTTCCACAGTTTTCATTTGTTTTACAACAATGCCCATTTTCATCAACCTATAGGCGCCTAGGGCCATAAAGGTGGTAAAGGCCACCGGTATTTCTTCTGGCAGCACACTCATGGCCAAGGTCAATGCCTTTAACAAGCTTTCCAATATCTCCCGTGTTTGCAGATAATTGATTCCCCAGACCAAGAGAAAGATTATGCCGCCCCAAATGGACATATGCTTTACGAAATTGGAAATCTGTTGTTCCAAAGGTGTCCTTTCTTCTTCAATACTTTCAAGACTTTTTCCAATTTTACCCAATTTTGTGCTGTTGCCAACATCTGTAATGGTGGCGATTGCCAACCCACTGGCAACTGTGGTACCACCAAATATCTTATTGTCCAATTTTGAAGCATCCTTAAAAACGGAAAACGATTCCCCAGTAAGTATGGATTCGTTTACGGAGAAATCGTTGGAATGTACAATGGTGCCATCCGCAGGAATGGTGTTGCCTTCCTCAACCATGAGACTGTCGCCCACAACCAGTTCATCACTGGATATTTCTACAACCAGGCCGTTCCTAATAACCTGACTATTGGGTTGGGTTAGATTCTTTAATTTTTCCAGGGCCATCCTACTTTTGGAGTCTTGGTAGAGGGATATGGAAGCTACCAGGATTATAGCGACGACCATAAATATACCATCACCATTATTTCCTGTTATAAAGTAGATGGAGGAAGCCACCATCAATAAAATGAGCATTGGTTCTTGAGCTATACTTTTTAAGGCATCCAAAAAACCATTTTCCTTTTTATAACTGAGGCTATTTTTGCCGTACTTTTTCCCGGAGCTCTTTACCTCCTCATCCGTAAGCCCTTTGATGCCAAAATCGATTGGATTGATCATATAATTGGATTAGTGAATTATGCCAGCTCACCTTAAAGAAAACAGTAATCGCATATGAATGAAAAGGGATTAACAGCCTTGTTGGAGCTCAATGATAATGATACTGTAAAAATAAATTTAAATAAATTTAGAGAGACTGACCTATGTCATTTTTTTACATTGTTCTTGAAAGTAATTTAGGGCTATAATATATGTATAACCCTAAAAAACAAAGTATTATGTCACTTGTAAAATTTAAAAGAAGACCATTTGGAAATTTAGTGAACCAGGATTTTTTTGATTTGGACGATTTTTTTGATAATCGTGCTTGGGGAAGGGATATGTTGCCCGATAGTTTCTGGAACGGGAAAAGATCGGAACCAGCTTTGAATATTAAGGAAACCGATGACCATTTTGAAATCGAGTTGGCCGCTCCGGGATTTCAAAAAAAGGACTTTGAGGTAACCATTGATGATGGATGCCTAAATATTGCTGCCGAGAAATCACAATCCAAGGAGGAAAAGGAGGACAAATTTACACGTAGGGAATTTAGCTATAATTCCTTTGAGCGGTCCTTACAATTACCTGAGAATGTAAAGCAGGAAGAAATTAAGGCTGCCTACAAAGATGGTATACTGAGCTTTAACCTTGCCAAAAAAGAAACGACAAAAAAAATGCCTCCTAAAAAGGTACAGATAGGTTAGTTAGTTATTGGTTATTTATTTGGTTAGCAATTGCCTTCCTGTCTTAACCCTAAACGTGTCCACACAGGGTATATTGGACAGGAAGGCTTTTGAATTCCATAATTTGGCTGGGTTACATCATGTGGTGATAAGTAGGGGTAAAGAAGCAAAATACCTATAGAGATATTTTACCTTGTATATTTCAGCCTAGTATAAAAATCTTGATAACAAGTGATGATTTTTGTGGGGGATCAATCTTTTGGATTCCCTTTAACCGCAGTGTCCAAAGAAAAGCCATTCATAGCTTCCAATTCTGCCTCCGACAGTAATTCCGAAGAAATGGGGTTGTTTTTTAAGGCGTTTATGGTGGCATTATATCCCAGTTCTAAGATTATGTCCAGGTTTTTTAAGGAGAACATACTGTATTTATCCATGTTAGACGGGCGAATCAATAAATCACAATCCTTGAATTTCTTGGTCGTTTCATTGGCCACCATTACATGATAGGCCCTTTCCAAAACTTTGTTAACGTGGTTCAGATCCTTAATGCTTACAGGACTGAAAGGGTTTACATAAACACCTACGATAAGATCGCAATACTTTTTAATTAGATCCACAGGGAAATTGTTTAAAGTGCCACCGTCTACGTAATATCCTTTTTCAATTTGTACAGGAGCAAATAATCCAGGAACCGCTGCAGACGCCAATACTGGTTTTATTAGTTCTCCTCGACTAAAAATATGGAGTGTGCCATCGAGCAAGTTAGTGGCTGTAACAAAAAGTTGCCTTTCCAAGGATTCAAAGGTATCAACCGGTATGTAGGCCTTTAATTGACGATGGAATTTTTCTGTGTCCAGAAAACCAGGTTTTCCCATCGCATAATTGGTAAGACTAAAAATTTCCGTAGTCTTAAAAAAATCCAACATTTGCTCCCAAGTACAGCCCGAAGCGTATAGGGCACCAACAATGGCACCTGCACTTGTTCCCGCTATATGCGAGGGGTAAATACCATATTCCTCCAAGGCCTTTATTGCTCCCAAATGGGCAACGCCCCGGATTCCACCCCCGGATAATACCAAACCTGTAGTCATTGATCGTACTTTTATATTTAATCTCAAAATTATTGCATAATTGGGAGTATGGATATGACTATTGTCATGTTAAGGGAATCTGGGCTCAGGTTATGACCGATATCATTTCTTTCGGATTAGGTGAACAATACATTTGTGTAACTGAGTACTAAAAAACCAGGATACAGGCCTTAAGAGGGGGTATATTCAACTAAACTCCTACCGTTCTTCCTTTTTGGTTTGGTCAAGACCATTAGTAAAAATCAGTAAAGGGGGCAATGACCGAAAAAATAACAAATAGCGATCTTTTTCAATCCATTTTTGAATCATCTTTTATTGGATTGATTGTGGTAGACCAATTTGGATGCATTCTCACCTCCAATCTGTCGGCGGCAAGAATATTCGGCTATGATGGGGGCGAATTGAAGGGGAAGCATGTTCAATGGATTGTTCCAGATTGGGAGATCAACACTATTGCCGTTCCAATGGATGGTATTGTTGAAGGGGCCAAAAAGTTTTACGGTCTAGGTAAGGATGGGATCAAATTTCATATCGATATTAGGATAGTGCCAACTGTAGTTAAAGGACAGAATTTAAAGGTTATATATTGTAAACCGGCCAATGTTTCCGTATTTGAAAGCGATAGAAAGTTTCGAACCCTGATCTCCAATGTAGCGGGCATAGTATATCGTTCCAAAATTGATAAACCTTGGGATTTTGATTTTATTAACGAAGCTTGCCTTTCCATTAGTGGGTATTCTCCTGAACAATTTTATGCCAACTTGGAACATACCTGGGAATCCATAATTCACCCAGAGGATAGGCCATGGGTTTTGGCAAAGGTAAAAAAGGCAATAGTAGGGGAAAGACCGTATCAGCTCACCTATAGGATTGTTACGGCCAACAAAGAAATAAAATGGATCTGGGAACAGGTTTCCTGTGTTTTGGACCAACAAGGCATAGCCTACAGTTTGGAAGGTTTTATGCAGGATATTACGGAGCGTAAGGAAATGGAAATTGCACTTAACAAGGAAAAAAAATTACTACGTCAGTATTTGGATAATTCAGCTTCCATGTTTTTGGTGATCAATAAGAATTATTCCATTGAGCTTGTCAATAAAAAGACCTGTGAGGTTTTAGGTTATGATAGGGATGCAATTTTGCACAAGAACTGGTTTACCGGCTTCGTTCCGCCAAGGGAACGAAAGGGACTAATGGCACTTCTCGATACTAGTTTTGCGGATTACGTGGATCCCCCCGATTTTTATGAAAACCATGTGTTGACCAAAGATGGTAGGGAGCGACTTATACAATGGCGAAATGCTATCTTACGGGATGGAAACGATCAAATTATTGGGGTTGTAAGTTCTGGTGTGGATATCACAGAAACCAAGTTATTACAAAACACCTTAAATATAAGGAATAGTGCCTTGGAACTTGCTGGAAACGGAATTATTATTGTAGATGCCCAAAATCCAAAACTGCCAATAATCTATAGCAATAAGTCCTTTACTAAAATAACGGGGTATGCCCGTGATGAGATTCTAGGAAGAAATTGTAGGTTTTTACAGAATAGGGATCGGCACCAACCCGAAATTGCAAACTTGGCAAAGGCTATACAAAGTGGTAAGCCCTGTAGGGTGGTACTCAGAAATTATCGTAAGGACGGAACCCTTTTTTGGAATGATCTGGCCATTACGCCCTTATATGACAAAGAGCAAAAATTGACACATTTTATAGGGGTTCAGAACGATGTTACTGAAATTCAGCAAAACAAAAGGAAATTAGAGGAATATGCCCAACAATTGGAGGATAGAGTAAAGGAACGGACACGGGAGGTAGAAACTACAGTGCAGAAATTGGCAGCCACCAGTTTAGATCTGGAAGATCAGGTGGTGGAGACCCAAAGGGCGGAAAAGAAGGCGAAGCTAAACAAGGCATTGTTTTCTGCCATAGCACATAATTTCCCCAATGGAATCATTATGGTCTTTAATTCCGATTACGAATTGGTTTATGTGGAAGGGGAGGAGATGGACCGTATCAATGTTAAAAAGGCGGATTTTGAAGGAATTCCCCTAGATGACATCCCCGTTTTTTCAAAAGGCCAGATCAAAAAAATAAAATCGGATATTCGAAAGACATTAAGGGGAAGCAATATTTCTTTTGAAGTGGATTTTCATGATCAATGCTATGCCGTAAATTCGACACCGCTCTATTCCGATGAAAAAAAAATAATGTGGGCCTTGTTTGTTTACAACAATGTTAATGAGCAGAAAGAGGTACAACATAAGTTGGAAAGGACACTGACAGCGGAAAAGGAACTAAATGAGCTCAAATCCCGATTTATTTCGATGGCCTCACATGAATTCCGTACCCCGCTAAGTGCCATACTTTCCTCTGCTATCCTAATAGGAAAACAGAATGAGCCAGGGAAAGAGGACAGGAGATTGAAACATGTCTCGCGGATTAGAACCAATGTAAAGGATCTAGTTGTTATTCTGAACGACTTCTTATCCTTGAGCAAGTTGGAGGAAGGCAAGGTACAGGTAAAACCACAGTCTTTTGAATTGATACAATTTATAAAAATGTTGCTCGATGAAATGGAGCCAAACAAAAAGGATGGTCAAGACTTTGTCTTAAAGTGTCCCGAACCTTCCATATCGGTTTTTCTTGACCCCAAATTATTGAATCATATCCTTATAAACCTTCTCTCCAATGCTATAAAGTATTCGGAGGAGCAACAAATAATCATCATAAAAATTGAGGTTAAGGGAGAAATACTATTTATAGAGATTAAGGATAAAGGCATTGGAATACCCAAAGAGGAGCAAAAGAACCTGTTCAATCGCTTCTTTCGTGCAGAAAACGCCACCAACTTCCAGGGCACGGGTCTCGGGCTTCATATTGTTAAACAGTATACGGAACTATTGGGTGGTAGTATAAGTTTTAAAAGTGAAGTGGGTGTTGGAAGTACCTTTAATATTGAACTTCCCGTAAATATAAACGGATATGAAAAGAATTCTATTGATTGAGGATAACAAGGATGTGCGGGAAAATACAGCAGACATATTGGAATTGGCCAATTACGAGGTCACTACTGCCGAGAATGGTAAAATAGGGGTAGAACGCGCTGAAATATTTAGGCCAGATGTGATTATATGCGACATTATGATGCCCGAATTGGACGGTTATGGAGTCTTGGAACTGTTGGGTAAAAACAATGCAACCTCAAGTATACCCTTTATATTTTTGACGGCAAAAACCGATAGGGCAGAGGTGCGGTTGGGAATGAATTTGGGGGCAGACGATTATTTGACCAAACCTTTTGAGGAAAAGGAATTATTGGAGGCTATTGCCTCCCGTTTGCGCAAGAGCGATTTTCTTAAAAAAGAGATTGCAAAAAACATGGAGGGACTTAATAATTTTCTGGATGAGGCCACCCAATACATGGATATGAAGAGTCTTTCCAAGGATTACCCCCTTAAGAAGTACCATAAAAAGGAGATTATTTTTTGGGAAGGCGATAATGCACATTCCTTGTATTTCATAGAATACGGTAGTGTGAAGACCTATAAAAGCACCGAATCTGGAAAGGAATTCGTAACGGGTATTTTAGGCCCGGGCGATTTTATTGGGCAATTGTCCTTGTTGAATTCCAATAAAGTGTATGTTGAAAATGCCACTGTGTTGGAAGATGCCGAATTGTGTGCCATTCCCAGGAAAGATTTTACCAAATTGCTTTATGGCAACTCTGTGGTTTCTCAGAAATTTATAGGTATGATATCCAATAATATAATGCACTTACAGGAACAGTTGGTGGATATGGCTTATGCCTCGGTAAGGAAACGGGCAGCCAAGGCACTATTGGACCTTTATGATAAGCAGGTAATACTGGATAAACCCAACGGGGGCATAGGGATTCCTCGGGAAGATTTCGCAGGTTTGATCGGTACGGCAACAGAAACTGCTATCCGTACCTTATCGGACTTTAAGGAAGAAGGTTTGATTGCCACCGACCACGGAAGAAGGATTACTATAACAAATGAAAAAGGACTTAGGGAAGTAGCCGATTTTTAAAGTTGCCAATGGGTAAAGGGTCAGAATCGTGGAAGCTACCTTCGGTTAAAAATGGCTTTGAGTTTCCTAATGGCATAGACCAACAATATTTGTTGTATGCTTCCCTTCAGATTCCCTGCCAATTGCAATGGTCTTAGATTTGCCTTAACCTGATTAATATTAAGTTTAAGGCTTTCAATTTCAATTTGGCGCTGTAATTTCAAGACCATTAGCCTTTCATCAATTTCTTTAAAAGAGTTGTATTGCTTCCCCATAGTCTTAATCAAAAAAATGTTTGGAAAATGTACGTAATAATGGCCCATTGAGCTTATCCCTAAGATAATAACTTATGAAAGCTATGAGAATATAGGCCATACCAACCACTAAATACCCAAGGTAAGTGCTTTCCATAACTGTGTTAAGAGCGTTTGATGCTGCCCAAGACAACAAAACCAAGGCAAGTAGGGCCAAAGCCCCAATTAAAAGGGTTTGTGCAAATATGGTCACCAGCTCCATGAGCACCTTAAATATTTTTAGCTTGGCATACTCTTCGCTATTTTCTAGATAAGACCTTACATCGGCTTCTGCCTCTGTAAGGTCTCTCTTAATTTCTTCCAAGGCCATATTACCTTATTTTTGAAGTTGTGCGTTTTTCTTTTTTAAGTCTTCCAATTTGCGCTCCAAAGAAGCAATAATATCATCTGCCTTGTAGCTCATAGTGGAAATGGCTTCATCCAATTTTCGGTCGAAGGCATCTTTTTTCTCGTTGGCAGTTTTGGTAAGTTCTTCCTTGGCGTGCGATATTCTATCAGATATATCATGGGTGGTTTCCCCAACTTTTTGCTTTAATTTATGTCTGGTCTCAATACCCTTGTCCGGGGCATATAAAATTCCAATTCCTGCACCTATGGCAGCCCCTGTCAATAATGCCAAAAAAATATTCCCGTCGTTGTTTGTCATGATTTTTGATTTTTAGATTACTACATGTTTTAGAATAATAATCAAATGTAGCCCTAACAAAATCGATTTGAAATGATTTAAATCATATCCTATTCCCAAATAGGTACTTAAATTAGGTTTCAAGTTTTGCAAGGCTTTGGCCAACCTATTAAAAAACCGGAAGGAAGAAGGACAACTGATATAAGTCATTTTATATAAGCGTTGAAGTTTGCATTTTTGAAGGAAAGTTACTTAGTATATAAATAAATTCAACATGGAAGAATCAGTAAATATTTATGAAGGCAATAGGGAGTTTCACTTATTTGTAGCCAATACGTACAAGGATTTGATACGGCTCAAAAAGGAAGGGGATCTTTCATCATTCAATAATCTTTTGGTAAAGGCGATACCTAAAGTGAAACGGTATGTTAATAAGGAACTTGACAGGGCATTGGCCAGTGGCAAAATTGATAGGAACAAGTATAGGGCAGATGATTTCATTGATCAACTCTTTATAGAGATGTATGATCATATTGATGAAATTGAAAATGAAAAGGAACTTTACCCTTGGATGTTTAAAAAGGTAGATGAGTTATTGGGGGATATTCTTGTTGAAGAGGAATTTGATTCCTTATTCTTAGAGAATTTGGATAACTATTCCAAGCCCGAATGGGATGAAATGCAGGAGAAATTTTCTACCGATGGGGATGGTGATTTGGTGATGAAAGAAGAATGGGACGATATTTCCTATGCGAAGAACGATTATGTACTGAATCATGTTTTTGTCGAAGACGGGGATGAGAAAATCATAGTCCAATTGGACAAGGAACTGGGAGATGAGAATATTAGGAAACACACAGAATTGGTATTACGGCAGTTACCAGTACCCATGCGAAGGGTGTATGAGCTTTTTACAGAACATCAGTTTGATGTGGCCGAAATTGCTAAAATACGCAACAGTACCATTAAGGAGGTAGAATCCATTTTGGAGGCAGCTAGGAAAAGCTTGCGTAAAAGTTTCTTAAGTAGGTATGTGTCCTAACTAGGGATAACTTAATAAAGATCTATGAGCGCCAAATCATCGAGTCCGAAAAAAGAAATATTGTTGGGTAGTGCATTGGATATGCTACACAAGGAAAGTAAGGAATGGACCAATAGCATAGCATTTTGGAAGGATGAAGTTAAATTTTTCAGCGATTTGTTGGATCATGAGCAGGTGAATGCCTCGGAATATGGACAAATGCTGCAATACTTGGACAAGATCCACGCATCGCTATTTGATTATTTGGCAGCAGATATACTAGACCATGAAAGGTTACTTTCCAGACTGGTAAAAGGAGAGGAAGGTTTATCCGATCAGGATTATAGGGGAAAACATGCGGTCCTTAAAGAACAAATGGATTTGTTTACCAATGACTTTAAGGAATTAAAAAAAATGGTATTTGGGTACGCCAAGAAGTTGTAGCCATAACGTTTGCAGATGTGCCTTAGGGGGAAATGAGTCCAATAATCTTTGTCCATGAACAAAATGACAGCGTTCAAATATATATGAAAGTTATGGAAATTTCAATTTACACTTCGGAAAATAAAACAATGGATAGTATTGCCAATTTTTTGGAATTCTACTATGGATTTCGGTTGAAACATCTGGCCAGCGATTTGTTGGCACATGGTTTGTCGCCCACACAAATTACTGAGGCGGTGGTCAAGGCCATGGCTGTAGGGAAATCTTCCGGTCTGGATATAGATCAACATTTTAGGCTGGTATTCACTGGAATTCAAGAACAAGTGGTGAGCGATTGCAAGCTATCACATTTGGCCTTTGGGTTGGTGCTTATGAATGCCGATGCCGATCTACAGGTCGTAGGGGATTTTCAAGTTAGTGTCCTGCAGGAATATTTAGGGCAAATCGGATCTGTCTAGAATTCTATTTCCAAGGAGATGGGACAATGGTCGGAACCAAAATAATCCGATAGGATGTCAACAGACTTTATACGGTCTACCAAAGACTTGCTTACCAAAAAATAATCTATACGCCAGCCTGTATTTCGTTCCCGCGACTTAAAACGATAGCTCCAATAGGTATAGGCTACGGTATCTGGATGAAAATGCCGAAAGGAATCCACAAATCCTGCTTGGGTAAAAGCGTCCATTCCGTCAATTTCAGTTTGGGTGTATCCTGCTGTTTTGTTATAGTTACTTTTATCGTTTTTAAGGTCTATGGCCCTGTGGGCCACATTAAAATCCCCACAAGCTATTACGGGTTTGGTCTTTTCAAGGTTTTTAAGGTAGTTTAGGAAATCCGCATCCCATTGTTTACGGTAATCCAAACGGTCCAATTGCTGGCCGGAATTGGGTACGTAGACATTTACCAAATAAAAATCATTATACTCCGCACATTGTATTCTACCTTCACTATCGTGCTCCGATATTTTCATATCTTTTGTAACGGCAATTGGTGCTGTTTTGCTTAGCAGTGCAGTGCCGGAATAACCTTTCTTATCGGCCGAATTGTAATGGATAATATAATGTTCCATTGCCGAAAGTGTCTCCTCTACCTCATGGTCCTGTGCCTTGGTCTCTTGAAGACAGAGAATATCAGGTGCCATTTTGTTAACGGATTCAAAAAAATCTTTTTTGGCAATGGCCCTAATGCCGTTGACGTTCCAGGAAATTATTCTCATTATATGGATTTTATTTAGGACACGATCTAAAAAAATAATTCGGAATAAAGATAATGATTCCGAACTGTTTTTATAAAATGATCAATTAAAGTTTTATCCATTCCTTCCCCAACCTTCGGAAAGAGCAGTAGAAGGTTTATTCCTTCTTACTCCTGTAGATTGAAATAAGAATAACCAATCCAATAATGGCAGACAGACCAAAACCTATTGCTCCCAATACGGGTATTCCACTAACCTTCGGAGGCATATCGGCCATTACCAAAAGAGCGGAGCCTATGGATAGGGCAGCAATAATTACCGCATATACCAAACGGTTAAAAGCAGTCTTTAAGGTTTTTCTAAATTCGTCCAAGCCTTTGTGTTCATGTACAATGACCAATTTGCCATCTTTGATCTTATCCACTATTTCATTAATGTCGTCCGGCAATTTATCCAACAGGGCATTGTAATCTTGAAATCTATTCAGGTTCTTTTTAAAAAGTCGTTTTAGGCCAAACCTTTTACGGGTAATCTTGGCCATATAGGGTTCTAAGTTATCCGTTATGTTGAATTCAGGGTCCAATTTTAGACCTACGCCTTCTATTATTACCAAAGCCCTTATAAGGATATATAAGTAATGTGGTATCGTAATTTTATTCTCGTAAAGAACATTTTTAAATTGTTTCAAGGTGATTCCCAACTTAATGTTACGGATAGAGGTATTGCTTATACCTTCAACCAATTCGTACAGATCATACTCCAGTTTTTTTTCATCCGGGATTTCGGACCTTATGGCAATTTTTTTTAGTACCGGAATTAGTTTCCTTACATCTTTTTTTAAAAAACAAAGCAGCAGATCTATTAGTGCCTCCTTGTCTTTAGGCATAATGGTACCCATCATACCAAAATCTATAAAGCAGATTTTTTGGACTTCGGGCAATACAAATAGATTTCCGGGATGTGGGTCGGCGTGAAAAAAACCATGTTCCAATACCTGTTCCAGATATAGATCTACCCCAACTTTTGCTACGGCACTGGAATCAATATTTTTGGCTTTTAATTTTTCCAGTTCGGAAACCTTGATTCCGTCTATCCATTCCATACAAATAATATGGTCATTGCTCAATTCCCGGTATAATTTTGGGACATAGATATCATTGTTGTCCATAAAGTTTCTGGCGAAATGTTCCATATTGTCCATTTCCCTATGAAAACTAAGTTCTTCGTTAACACTTTTTTCAAAGGACTCTACCAATTTTGCGGGCTGAAAGGCCTTTACCTGTGCACTATATTTTTCCAGGGCTTCGGCAACTTCCTTCATAATGGAAATATCCGAAGCAATGACCTCCGCTATATTGGGACGCTGAATTTTTAGGGCTACCCAATCTCCATTCAGGAGTTGCGCCTTATGTACTTGGGCCAGAGAGGCCGCTGCCAATGGTTTGGGGTCAATGGAAAGGAAATATTGGGGGCAGTTGATATTCAGTTCCTGTGACAAAACTTTTTCTACTTCAAAATTCTGTAGGGTGGGAGCATGGTCTTGTAGTTTTTCAAGTTCCTTAACCAGGTCTGGAGGCAACATATCGTCCCGGTTGCTCATAATTTGCCCCATTTTCACATAGGATGGGCCCAATTCTTCAAGCACCATACGGATACGTTGAAATGTAGACCCTGATAACCGCTTTTCTGTATCAGGGTGTTTTAGAAGGTATTTTTTGGGGATAAATTTTCTAGCTTGGCTGTTGGCCATAATATCCTCAAACCCATATTTGGTAAGAACCATGAATAGGGCATTGTACCTTTTAAGATTTTGTTTCTGTGGAAGTTTTATACCAAACATATAATTTAGAGGTACTTGGTCAAAAAACGAAAGAAGTCCTTTTTAAGATCCGCATAGATTTCTTCCTGTACCTCCATTTTTTTTCGGAACTCTATATGTTTTTTTACCAATTCGGTGTCCATGGCGTCATGCGATACCAGATCTTGACCGGCCATGCGGGTTTCATGGATTTCTATTTCTTCCAATAAATCCTCAATTACTCCACCGTGTAGTATAAATTCGTTCTGAAAGTGGTCCAATTGCTTTAATACCTCCTTTTTGGTCCATCTAGTAACCAGTTCGCTAAGCCTGTTATTGAAAATGATGAGTTCATCCTTCCAAAAGAAGAGTTCCCTCCTCCAAATTTCGTGTTCAAAATGCAGGTTTGAATTATATATGATCTCTTTTTCCATGATAATTGTATTTAAATATTATTAATGTGGCACACTCCAAAATTATTTAAATGTATCCACCCCTCAAATGACATATATCATTTGTGGAATTTTACATATCCACTTACTTTGCATTGTTGGAACATCAACTGGAGGAAACCGAAAAAAGGTCTGAACCCAACAAGGAAGTGTCAATATATACTTGTGGTAGTTTGATGTTTGCAAATAAAAAACATACAATGCCTGAACAATTGAATTGACATTTGGTAGTGGGCCTTGCAATTTGTATAATATAAATTAATAGTTATGAGGAAAAATATGGGTAATTTGGACAGAACCTTGCGTTTTGTGGTAGCGGCGGCATTGATCGCTCTTTATTATAATGATGTTATTTCCGGAACGTTGGGCATTGTACTGGTGGTTTTGGCCATTGTCTTTTTCCTGACCAGTTTTATAGGCTTTTGCCCGCTCTACCTTCCTTTTGGAATTAGAACATGTAAAGCGAAAAAGTAATAGGCCTAGGTCTTAACAGGCGTGAATTCCAAGAAGTGGCTATAAATCTATGATGTGAAAATCATAGTTTTCGGGATAGCCCATAGGCCTGTTTTGCTATTTCCAGTTCTTCATTTGTGGGGACTACCAATATTCTGACTTGGGCATTTTCGTTTCCAATTTCCCTGATGTCCGAGGATTTTAATTCATTTTTGGTAGGGTCCATTGCAATGCCCAAATATTCCATGTCGGTGCATACCAGGCTTCTGATCGTGCTGGAATTTTCCCCAATGCCAGCGGTAAAGACTAGGGCATCCAATCCGTTCATGGCAGCCGCATAGGCTCCTATATACTTTTTAATACGGTATGCGTTCATTTCCAAAGCCAATAGGCATTCCGGGTTTCCGGCCTGTGCTTTGGCTTCAATATCCCTTAGATCCGTATGCCCCGTTAGTCCCAGCATGCCGCTTTTTTTGGAGAGTAAGGTATTGACCTCTTCTAGGCCATAGCCTAAACTATTTACCAAATAAAATATAAGGGAATGATCTATGTCCCCACTTCTAGAACCCATGATAAGTCCACTGGAAGGGGTAAAACCCATGGAATGATCAACACTTTTGCCATCCTTTACAGCAGTAATACTACAACCATGGCCCAGATGTACCGTAATCATTTTGGAAGATTTTAATCTTAAGAAGGAAGTTGCCTTCTCGGACACATATTTATGACTGGTACCATGAAAACCAAAGGCTTGGATACGGTGATCTGTATATAATTCATTGGGCAAGGCATATTTCTTGGCCTTCACTGGCATGGTCTGGTGAAAAGCGGTATCAAAAACGGCAATTTGTCTGGCAGTGGGAAAGGCTTCTTCGGCCAATAATATTCCTCCCAAATTATGTGGGTTGTGTAAAGGTGCCAATATGGCAAGTTGCCCTATATTATCTTTTACCTCCTCTGTAATCACCGTAGTATCGGAAAAGGTGTTGCCACCATGTACTACCCTATGGGCCACTATGGCAATATCATTGACATTTGCAATAACACCTAGGACGGGATCCATCAGGATTGTGGCCATTTTCTTGAATCCGGCACTGTGGTCGGGTATCACCATAACCTCCTCCATATCCACGGTATTGGTTTTATATTTTACAGTTGCATTTTTGGAGCCGATTCGCTCTATTAGACCCTTGCCGATTAAAAGCTCGGAAGGCATTTGAATTACTTGGTATTTAATGGAAGAACTACCTGCGTTAATTATCAGTATGTTCATGTTTTTGGTTTTTTGGTATTGGTATTATATGCCTTGTGCCTGTATGGCAGTAATGACTACAGTATTATAGATATCCTCTACGGTACAACCGCGGCTTAGGTCGTTCACTGGCTTATTAAGACCTTGTAGCATGGGACCAATGGCCAGAGCACCTGTTTCCCTTTGGACGGCCTTATAGGTGTTGTTTCCAGTATTTAGATCTGGAAAAATGAATACACTGGCTTGGCCTGCCACTTCCGAATCCGGTAATTTACTCTTACCTACATTGATATCTACTGCTGCATCGTATTGTATGGGACCCTCTACTTTTAAATTGGGCTGTTTTTTTCTAATAATATCTGTGGCTTTGCGCACTCTATCCACATCTTCTCCCACTCCTGAAGCACCGGAGGAATAGGATAGCATGGCAATTTTAGGTTCAATACCGAATGCCGAACTGGTAGCTGCCGAAGAAATGGCTATTTCGGCCAATTGTTCAGCGGTGGGGTTTGGATTTATGGCGCAGTCCCCGAATATAGTGACACGATTGGGGAGACACATAAAGAACACAGAGGAAACAATGGAGACCTCCGGTTTGGTTTTGATAAACTGTAAAGCAGGTCTAATGGTATGTTGAGTAGTATGTGCCGCACCGGACACCATTCCATCCGCATGGCCTTTGTAGACCATCATGGTTCCAAAATAGGAAACATCCTCCATTAGGTCTTTTGCCATGGCCAAGTTTACATTCTTTTCCTTGCGAAGCTCGTACAGCGTGCTAGCATAATCCATAAAATAGGGCGATGATTTGGGGTCTATAATATTGAAGCTATTGGTATCCAGATTAATATCCAATTCTGAAATTTTTGCTATTATTTGTTCGGCATCTCCCAACAATGTAATAGTAACCGCATTGGTGTCCAAAAGTTTTTTGGTGGCCTTTAAAATGCGTTCGTCATTCCCTTCAGGGAGAACAATATGCTTCTTGGCCGATTTTGCCCGTTTAAGCAGATTGTACTGAAACATTCTAGGGGTAATTCCTTCAGCCTTGAAAGTAATAAGTCGCTCTGCCAATTCACTTGTGGGAACATATTTTTCAAATTCGTGTATAGAGGTCGATATTTTTTCTTTGTTCTCCGGATAGATCCTAGGTTTAATTGTGCCAATACGGTTGGTTACTGAAAAAGTACCATCGGCAACCGAGATGATGGGGATAATATCGGAAAGGCCCTCAATAAGTTTTATAATGGAGCCCTCTGGTAAAAGCCCCCCCGTTAATACAATACCCGAGAGATTGGGATAATTGGTAGAGATGTTGGCCTGTAATGCCCCTAGAATAATATCAGCCCTATCTCCTGGTGTTATGACCAAACTATCCTTTTTTAAATGGGTAAGATAATTTCGGAGCTGCATGGCACCCACACTAAACTCCCCGGCCTGATTATTAATAAAATTTTCACCGAACAAAACCTTGGCCGAAAGCGCCTGCGCAATTTCCTTTACGGTAGGATTTCCCAAAATTGGGTTCACAGGGATGGCGGCTATCAATACTTTTTTGGGTAGTTTGGTCTTGAGACCGTCTATTGCCTGGTCCAAATTCACTGGAGGAACTTTGTTGGCGACGGTAAGTAGTACTTCAACACCCTTTTCCCTGAAGGAATCATAGGCCATATAGACATTTCCGATCAACTCTTGAACGGTCTTGCCCATACCGTTGGCTATGATGATTGCAGGAATTCCCAAATTTTTGGCGATAAGTACATTAATATCCCATTCAATAATGGCACCCTCCCCCGAAAAATCCGTTCCTTCCACCAAAACAATGTCAAACCTATCCTCAATGGCCTTATACTTATTGATGATATTACCAATAATTTCATCATCCTTGTCCATGTTTTTGAGTTGTACCACTTGGCTACGGGTATAGGCATAGGAATCCTCGAATTTTTGATCTACCTCAAAATGCTTTAGTACAGTGTCTATGTGGTCATCAATCCTGCCTTTATCAAAGTCATCGATAATTGGACGGAAATAACCCACCTTGGCGGTTTTTCCCAATAATAACTGCATCATGCCCAAGGTTACGATAGATTTTCCGCTATTGGGCTCTGTAGTGGCAAGATATATGGCTTTGCTCATGAATTACTTTTATTCTTTGAAGTTATATAATAAGGATTTTTTTTCAAGTTGCGAAGTTCGGGTATAGAAATAGTACCTTATATGATAGAAGTCATTTATGGATACAACAATTGACCTTAATTTTAACTTAACAACTTTATCCCATTAACAATTTAACTTCTTTAAATAGGCAAGTATTACGGGGTTTACCCCAATTGGAATATTTGGTTTCTTGCAAGTTGTGTTGATAGATTACAATTATAATAAAATGAAAACATTGCTTTATGCCACGGATTATTCCGAAAACTCGGTCTCTGCTTTGCAGTTTGCCTATAAATTGGGTCAGGACTTGGGTACCCGACTGGTTATTACCCATACATTTACTTCCCCTACTGTATTGGGTGTGGAGGTAAAGGGTGCCCCACCTATCCATGAGGGAAATCCGTTTAAATTTCATCGTAACGAGTTGGAGAAATTCTGCACAGAACACCTTGGGAACAAGTGGAACAATCCCAAAATACAAATGGAGCCAGTACAGAACAGTTCGGTAATCAAAGGAATTATATACAAAGCGGAAGAATATCACGCCCAACTCATCGTGGTAGGAACCAAAGGAGATAATGGTCTGGAGGAATTGATCTTGGGTAGTACTACCAAGAAGTTAATAGAGAAAGCACCTTGTCCTATAATAGCCATTCCCAAAGATGTATTGCCTAGAAATTTGGATACCATGGTCTATGCTACAGATTTTGAAGAAGAAGATATACATGCCATTGAAAAGCTTTCAGAAATAGCCAAGCCATTAAAAGCAAAGATTAGGGTAGTACATATTTCAACCAGTGGGGAATACGCGGGAGATTTGCGAATGGAGTGGTTTAAGGACATGCTAAAATCCAAGGTGGATTATCCAGAAATAGAGTTTGAACTGTTGTTTTCTGAAGATATATTTGACACTCTCAGCATTTATTTAGGGGTGGTAAATGCGGATATGGTAGTGATGCTGGAAAGGGAAAAAAAAGGATTTCTAAAAAAATGGTTCCATAGTGATTTAGTAAAAAAAATGGAGGATTACGGCGAGGTAATATTGATGAGTTTTAATGAGCATAACCATAAAACCTTATTTTTTTAGGCGTATTTGATGCTTGGTTTTTAGGATGGGACAAAGTATGTGGATTGAAAATATATAGCTATGCCATATTCTTCTTATGTTTGATGGAAAACAACATTCTTTAGCTTTTTTGCAAAGCCATAGCACCATAGTAGGCGGCTCCCAAGAGTGCCGTTTTTTCATTTAGGATGACCCTGACCGGTACCATTTTCAAAACGGGGTTTAACCTCCCCGACTGCACAAAGTTGTTGTAAAAAACGTCCCGATTAATACCTGCTATTATTTTTGGCAAGATTCCCCCGCCTATATAAATACCCCCTGTAGCCTTGAATTTTAGAGCGAGCTGTGCCGCTTCTATGGCCAGGAAACGAATAAAGTTATCCAGGGTTTCGGAACAAACGGAATCCTTACCTTCCATTGCCGTCCCGGTAATTACTGCAGAAGGATTACCCTTGGATATTTGATCACTCAGCCATTGAGGTTCCTTTACACCACTTATTTGCCTTAGGAACACATAAAGATCCATGATTCCGGGACCTGATAACAACCTTTCCCAGCTTACATGTCCAAACTTCTTTTGGAAGTGCTGTAGAATTCTTATGTCCATTTCATTGCGAGGACTAAAATCGCAATGGCCGCCCTCACAGGCAAAGGGGTGGTAGTGCGATCCATCCCAGAACATTCCAGCTTCCCCCAGTCCCGTACCTGGCGATAGTAGTGCTGCATTGCCAGGTATTTTTGTGCCGTACTTAAGGGTTTCAAAGTCTTTTTCTTGTAGGGCAGCCAATCCGTACGCATTGGCCTCCATATCGTTGATCAATGAAACAGCCCTTATTTTAAATTCCTTACTAATTGCTTCACTGTCAATTGCCCAAGGAAAATTTGTGCCATCTACCTTGCCTTGGATTACGGGTCCGGCAACACCCAGACATATACCATTTATCTTGGGCATGTCTATGGTATGGAAGGCAGATACCATTTCCAAAAAGGATTGGTATTGTTTAGTGCGATATGATTTTTCCTTTAATGGTACTAGGTTGCCATCCTGAATTTGAAAAAGGGCCAAATTTGTTTTGGTGCCACCAATATCCCCGGCCAAAATAACACCTTTGTCCTCGGATATTCCTTTATTCATAAAAGCTAAGGGAATCTCTCCTTTATGGATGGCGGGTAACGAAAATTTTTGAATATTGTCCATAAAGTCTATCTTTTATAATATGGTTGCGTTCTATACCACTAGAATATTTTGAATTAAATTAAGTAATCCATGCTTATCATTCAAGCGTTTTATTGTCCTAGGATCCATTGGTACAAATTATCGGCATCATCTTTATTGCACAGTTGGGTGCCCTCATGCATGGTAGCCGCTGTACCACAGGCCACTCCGTATTTTACCATTTCGCTGTTTGTTTTGCCTTTGAGCAAACCCACTAACATACCGGCCACCATACTGTCGCCTGCGCCAATGGTACTTTTTTGGAGAACCGTGGGCGCTGGAATATGTTCTATGAGATCCTTGGTGGCCAAGAGGGCTCCTTTCGGACCCAATGATACAACAAGTATCCCACAATCGTGCTCCTTTAAAAATTTTTTGGCGAGGGGTTCCAATTCCATAGCAGAGATTGATGAAACACCACATAAAGTACTCAATTCCCCAAGGTTGGGCTTTAGCATAAATATTTTGGATTTGGTAGCCTGAAGCAAGGCCTCCCCGGAAGTGTCCAATATAAAGTGTACTTTTTTTCTTTTGGCTATTTCCGCTACCAGAACGTAGAAATCATCCGGCATTCCCGGGGGCAATTTACCGCTGGCCACCAAATAGTCCCCATTTTCCAGATTCTCATCCAGTTTTACTAGTAGGGTTTCCCACTCCTCCTTTGCCACCTGTGGTCCTGGCACTCCAAAGCGGTATTGTAAGTTGGTAGTGGTATCGGTAACTGCAAGGTTATCCCGTGTCCATCCCTTAATGGGTATTACCAATTGATCAATATCTGCCTTGTCCAAAATTTGCCTTAAATGTTCTCCTGTGGGTCCCCCGGCCAGATACATGCAGAGTGATTTCTCGCCCAATTTTTTAAGAGCACGTGATACATTGATACCACCACCACCCGCATCGTAAGTTGGCGCGGTACAGCGTAGTTTGGTGTTAGGGCTTATACCTGCTACCGAGACATTCTTATCTATTACAGGATTTAAGGTAAGGGTTACAATTCTCTTTTGCATCTTGGTTATAATTTATGATTGTTCATTGCCCTATGTCTTTTGATCCGGGCAGAAACTGGACATTCCTAGCCTAGGTTTCCTTTTTCAAAGGAAAACGCCAAAAGGTTTGTATAGGTTTATAGAATACCATAGGGTGTCCTACTTGTAATCACAAAGGAAATAGTTAAGAAGATGGTGAAAAATGATATTAATCATCATTCCATGTACTTGAGCTTATATTTTTGTTGGTTGGGCCAGAATATTGGTTATTCAATTTTAAGGGGTGGTTCAACTATCTGCATTTTATTGTCTGCAAAAGTTGCTTTAATGGAGTTAATTGATCATAAAGGGAATGTTACCATCGCCGATATCGCTACCATTAGGCTTTTTCGTTACATTTTCTAAAAAAAACTAAGGACGAACGGGGAAGCGGGAACCTATTTGGTTGTTTCTGTACCTTAGTTTGCGAATAAGTGGATCGGATTATTGAAATATCACGAAAATAAATCTCTATTTCCAGGATATGAATTTATTAGTGAAACTCAATATTGGGAAGTCAGAAAGACGCACTTAAAATTGCAAGTTGAACTAATCCCGCCTTTTTCGGCGGGATCTGGGTTCAATACCTCGACCCTAGGGTCGATTCCTATTATTGGGTTCAGGGCCTGCCTTTGTCGGCAGACAGGCTTGCGCTGAGGTTTAATACCTTTTATGGTTACTGGGTCATATATCAATTACTGCTTTCCGCCATTCCAAAGCTGATCTTACTTTGTTCCGCCATATTTATATTGTTGATTCCATCAATGAGCGCATCCGGACTAAAGGAGATGGAATTGATACCCTTTTCTACAAGAAATTGTGCAAACTCAGGATAATCACTGGGAGCCTGTCCGCAGAGTCCTATTTTTGTATTTGTTTTATGGGCCGAGGCAATGGCCATAGAGATCATTTTTTTTACTCCCGGATCATTGGCATCAAAAATGTCGCTTAAGAGTTCCGAATCGCGATCCACACCCAAGGTCAATTGGGTAAGATCGTTGGAACCTATGGAGAAGCCGTCAAAAAAATGTGCGAACTCTTCGGCGAGAATAACGTTGTTGGGAATTTCGGTCATCATATAGAGCTGCAGGCCATTTTCGCCTCTTTTCAATCCGTTAGCTGCCATAAGATCTACCACTCTTTCTGCTTCTTTAAGGGTACGACAGAAGGGAATCATAATCTTTACATTATTAAAACCCATTTTCTCCCTAACCCTTTTCATGGCCTTGCACTCCAATTCAAAGGCCTCCTGATATTTAGGATGATAGTAGCGTGATGCTCCCCTAAAACCGATCATAGGATTGGATTCCAACGGTTCAAATTCCTTACCGCCTATTAGATTGGCATATTCATTGGATTTAAAATCACTGGTGCGTACAATAACATCTTTAGGATAAAAGGCGGCTGCAATGGTGGCAATTCCCTCTGCTAATTTTTGTACAAAATAATCGGCCTTGTCCGGATAGTGGTGGGTGAGTTTTTCAATAAGTGTTTTGGCCGTAATATCTTTCAAATCATCAAAATGTTTTAGGGCCATTGGATGGATTTGAATGGAATTGTTGATGACAAATTCCAATCGCATCAGACCAACTCCGGCCGTGGGATAAAATGATAGTTTAAATGCCTGTTCCGGATCTGCCAAAATGAGCATGGGTTGGGTTATGGGGGTTTTAAGTGACTTGGTATCCACCACTTTTTCATCCCATGTCAATATTCCCTCGTAGACCACCCCAGTGTCCCCATCCGCGCAGGATATGGTAATATCCTGACCGTCCTTGATCGTTTTTGTGGCATTAAGGGTGCCAACAATGGCTGCTGCACCAACTTCCCTAGCAACAATGGCGGCATGACTTGTGCGTCCCCCTTGGTCTGTAATGATGCCGGCCGCTTTTTTGAGGATGGGATCCCAATCGGGATCGGTCTTTTCCGTGACAAGAATTTCCCCTGCTTGCAATTTATCGGATTCAAGTGGACTATGGATGATGCGTGCTTTCCCGGCCGATATTTTGTTGCCAAGACCCATTCCCCTCGTAATTTCCTTACTTTTTTGAAGTAAGGAATAGGTACTGATTTTAAGTTTGTCTTTTTTGGCACTTTGTACTGTCTCGGGTCTAGCCTGGACTATAAACAATTCATTGGTCAATCCGTCCTTTGCCCATTCTATATCCATCGGACGTCCATAATGGTCTTCAATGATTATGGACCATTGGGCTAGTTTTATCACTTCCGCATCGGCAAGTACAAATTTTTCCTGTTTTTCTATTTTGGTGTCAAGGTTAAGGATACCACTGCCCGAACTGTCGTATACCATGGTTTTTTCCTTGCTGCCCAATTTTCTTGAAATGATGGGCAGGGGAATGCTATTTTTTAGACTAGGTTTATATACAAAGTATTCGTCGGGATTTACACTACCCTGAACAATATTTTCACCTAGGCCCCAAATACTGGAAACAAGAACTACCTTGTTAAACCCCGTGTCCGGATCTAAGGTGAAATTTACTCCGGAGCAGGCAAGATCTGAGCGTACCATTAACTGAACACCAATGGACAGCGCTACCTTGGTCTGGTCAAAATGATTGTCTTCTCGGTATTTTATAGCCCTATCGGTAAACAAGGAAGCATAACACCTATGACAGGCAGCTACCAATTCATCAAATCCCTTAACATTGAGATAGGTTTCCTGTTGCCCGGCAAAACTGGCATTGGGAAGGTCTTCTGCCGTAGCACTACTACGGACTGCCAAGGAAATATGGGGTCCGTATTTTTTAACCAATGCATTATATCCTTTTTCAAGGGAAGATTTGATGGCTTGTGGAAATTCCGCATTGGTTATACTTGTTCGTATAGCACTCCCAACTTCCCTTAAATTTGAAAATCCTTTTTTATCCAGTTTCGCAATTTCGGTGAATATGGATTCCTGTAATTGGCCCTCTTTCAAGAATAGCCAGTATGCGTCAGAAGTAGTGGCAAATCCGTCAGGAACTTGTACCCCCTTTAAAGTCAGTTTCTGGTACATTTCGCCCAGGGAGGCATTTTTGCCTCCCACTTCGGGAATATCGCTAATGTCTATTTCGTTAAAGTGTCTTATGTAGTTTTTCATCTCCAATATATTGTGAGGGTTGTTGAAATTGATTTTATAGAGATATACAGCCAATTGGCAGTAGCTGGAAAATGTAGAAACCAAGCCCGTTGAATACCGATCTAGGTCTCTTTTCTTTTTCCTGTAATCTCTAATATTTTGATGCGATATACGGTTGGAATCCCGCGTGAGTATAATTTGCCGGAAAACTCACTAATAAATTCGGTCTCCCTATTCTCCTTGGAGAGAATAAGTCCTTTTACTCCTTCAGTAAATTGATGCAACTTAAATTTGGCATCGGCACCTTTAAGTTCTTCGTACGTACCATGAGCCATGACCGATTGCCAATTGTTGGATGATTTTATTTCCTCCACTAATAAGGTAACCGCAGCATTTTTGCGCATGGCTTCTATCTTATGACCATCTGCAGAATAACTTATTAAGGAGTGGTCATCCTTATCATAGTAATAAGTAATGGGAAGTACATAAGGCTGTTGTTGGGATATATATCCCAAATGACCAGTATAATTATTCCTGAGTAATCGTATACTTTCGCTTGTGGTTAAATTTGTCATTTTATTTTTGATATAGTCCGTTAACTTGGCTGCAACATGCAACAATTGTAATTACTGCATTTAAAAGTCATTTCTGCCAAACCTCGATAGGGTCAAATCTAGTCCCTTCTTTTTTTGTAAAATATGATATCGGTCAGTCCATTACCTTTTAGAAAAACTACCCATATATTCTAATAGTTCCAATAGACTATAGGAGCAAGGTTTGCTGGGATTTGGACAGAAATAGACCAATCATGATTTTTCTCATATTCCAAATAGTTTAATTCCCTTTATTTTGTGCTACCGTATTTTATATTTTCTATGAGGAATTTTATATTGATTCAGTGTCTTTTTCTATTGTTATCCTGTGGAGACAAACCGGAAAGGACTTTTCCGACAAAAATCCATTTAACCGAATCTGTATATGCATCCGTAACCGTGCAGCCAGATAGTTTATATCAGGCCTATGCCCCTGTAGCGGGTATTTTGGATCGTAATTTATTGGAAGAGGGAGACTTGGTAAGGGAAGGAACGCCCATTGTTCAGATAGTTAACAGTACCCCAAGACTCAATATGGAGAATGCCAGATTGACCCTGGAATTGGCAAAGGCAAATTATAATGGAAGTTCGGCGGTCTTAAGTTCATTGGAGGATGAGATTCGATCGGCAACCTTATCCTTTAAAAATGATTCCGTTAATTATTTAAGACAAAAGAGGCTTTGGGATCAAAATATTGGTTCAAAGGTGCAGTTCGAGAACCGAAAACTAGCTTATGAAATTTCGGGAAATAATTTAAAACAACTTAAAAATAAGTACGTCCAGACCAAGAACGAACTTTCAACCCAAGTTCAGCAAGCGATCAACAATTACAATACCTCCAAGCTTTCCACCGAAGACTTTACCGTTAGCAGCAAGATCAATGGAAAGGTTTATGCCCTTTACAAAAACCCCGGGGAGATAGTCAATTCCATGGAGCCTTTGGCAGCGGTGGGAAGTGCATCGGATTTTATTATTGAGTTGTTGATAGATGAGGTCGATATAGTAAAACTCCAGTTGGGCCAAAAAGCCCTCATTACGCTGGATGCCTATGGAGATATGGTGTTTGACGCCAAAGTAAGCAAAATATATCCCAAAAAGGACGAGCGTTCCCAAACGTTCAAGGCAGAGGCCATTTTTAATAATCCTCCAAAAGCACTTTATCCCGGTTTGGCAGGGGAGGGGAATATAATTATTTCTGAAAAGGAAAATGTCTTGACCATTCCCAAGGAATATTTGTTGGAGGGGAATAAGGTAAAGACCCCAGACGGACTTGTTGAAATTGTTCCAGGGCTACAAAACCTGGATCGTGTCGAAATTATAAAAGGCATCAATGAGACCACAGAAATTCTAAAACCTGAAGAATGATCAATTGGAAGGTCATATTGAATATCGCCAAAACCCATCTGCTCACTAAGATGAAATCTACGGTCACCGCCTCCCTAGGCGTTACTTTTGGTATCGGGGCCTATATAACCTTGGTCAGTTTTATGACGGGGCTCAATGAAATGCTGGACAGCCTAATTTTGAACCAAACACCCCATATCCATATTTACAATGAAATTGAACCCTCGGATGAACAGCCCATTGCACTTTACCAAGAATTTGAGGATGCCTTTAATGTAGTGAATTCCGTTAAGCCAAAACAAAGTCAGAAGAAGATTCACAACGGTCTACCCATCCTGAATTATCTAAAAAAGGACGAAAAGGTGTATGGTGCCACCCCACAACTTAGGGCGCAGATCTTTTATCTGTCCGGTTCCATAGAACTGGGCGGAAATTTGGTAGGGGTCGATATTATGGAGGAGGCAAGACTCTCGAACATTGGTGATTATATAGTAGAGGGAACGGCCCAGGATCTGAAAAATAGTGATAACGGAATACTTTTGGGTGCCGGTCTTGCCCAAAAAATGTCGCTTAAAAAAGGGGATCGTGTACAGATAAGCACTATAAAGGGGGATGTTTTTCCCCTAAAAATTGTGGGAATCTACCAAAGTGGCATTGCAGAAATAGATAATATTCAAAGTTATGCCAATCTAAAGACGGTACAACGTATTTTGGGAGAGGCCCAGAACTACATTACCGATATCAATGTAAAGTTGTACGATATTAACGAGGCCACTACTATGGCAAAAAGCTTGGGAAAACAGTTTCAAGTAAAGGCGACCAGCATTAACGAGGCCAATGCCCAATTTGAGACGGGATCCAATATTCGTAACCTGATCACCTACGCTGTGTCCATTACATTATTGATAGTTGCAGGTTTTGGAATATACAATATCCTTAATATGCTCATTTATGAGAAAATGAAGGATATCGCAATTTTAAAAGCTATTGGATTCTCAGGCAATGACGTGCAGCTTATATTTATGTGTCAGGCTATGATTATTGGCGTATTGGGTGGGATTCTTGGGCTTATTGTTGGGTTTGTTCTTTCCAAACTAATAGATAATGTAGCCTTTGAAACCGAGGCGTTACCAACCATTACCACCTATCCCATTGATTATGATATTTGGTACTATGTCATCGGAATTTCCTTTGCCCTGATTTCGACCTTTGTTGCTGGTTGGTTGCCTTCCAATAAAGCAAAGCACATAGACCCTGTGCGTATTATTAGGGGAACTTAATCAAGAAAAATGGACTTCGTTTTAGAGACAAAAAATATCGACAAATACTTTGACAAGCCTGTGAAATTTCATGTGCTCAAAGATATCTCATTGGGAATAAGGAAGGGGGAATTTGCCTCTATCATGGGTAAATCTGGGTCAGGTAAGTCAACCCTGCTTTATATTTTGTCTACCATGGATACGGATTATACCGGGGAATTATTTTTAAACAATGAATTGATTACGGGCCAAAAACACGGTAAACTTTCACAAATACGCAATAAGAATATAGGTTTCGTGTTCCAGTTTCATTATTTGCTGTCCGAGTTTAGCGTATTGGAAAATGTGATGCTACCGGCAAAAAAATTGGGAGAGAAGTCCTTAGCGGAAATAGAACACGATGCCATGGAAAAATTAAGAATGTTGGACATCCTAAAGTTGGCCCATCAACGGGCCTCGAGAATATCAGGTGGGGAAAAACAACGGGTGGCCATTGCCAGGGCTTTGATAAACAATCCCGCGATTCTGATGGGCGACGAACCTACCGGGAATTTGGATAGCCATAATTCTGAAAACGTCTTCAGTATATTTAAACGATTAAAGGAGGAGGAAGACCTCTCTCTCTTGATAGTGACCCATGACGAGGACTTTGCCAAACGTACAGACCGAATTATACAGATGGAGGATGGCCGTATTTTGGATTAATTTTTATTTATCGCAAACTTACATGGGACAGCCATAGTTCTATTTAAAATCGTGGGGATGGGGATGCTTCCATGGGGAACGATATTCCCTTTGTAAAAGCGCTGTTGCCTCCACATCATTTACCACCATAATATTTTTAGGATCATAGACCAAAGGTCTTCCCGTGGCCATGGCCATATTGGCCAAGATACAGCTTGCGGTGGATATGTGGCCTTCCCGAATATCGGCAACAGGTAAATTGCCCTTTTCAATGGCAGCAAGAAAATCCAGCATATGTAATCTGGTGGCCGGAGCTGCGTTCAGTTCTATATCTTTTTCGGTAAGGTCCTCTGGATATTTTTCCTTTTCATAAACAACATCCAAATGTATCTTTTCTCCATCCCCGTGCGGAACAAAGTCGGCCCTCATGGTGCTTCCGGACAGTGTGCCTTTCTCCCCATAAAGTTTAAATGACCAAGGGTAATCCGGGTCTGCGGGGGTTCCCCAACTTCTATGCTGCCAAACGCAATTGAGTTCCTCATATTCAAAGATGGCGGTTTGGGTATCGGCAATATTGGATTTCCCATCTTGTTGGACATAGATGCCGCCTGTAGAACTAATCCTTTTGGGCCAATCCAACTCCAGCATCCATCTAACGGTATCCAACATATGTACGCACATATCGCCCATAATGCCATTGCCGTACTCCATAAAGGTTCGCCACCAACGTCTGTGGGGGATTCCATCATAAGGACGCAGTGGTGCCGGTCCAGTCCACATTTCGTAGTCCAAAAAATCGGGAACCTTTTCTATGGGAGGGTTGCCATTGGCCCGCATATGATAGTAACAGCACATTTCCACATGGGAAATTTTCCCCAATAAGCCTGCGTCCACTATGTTTTTTTTGGCTTCTATAAGATGTGGGGTACTCTTACGCTGGGTTCCCACCTGAACTACCCTGTTGTATTTTCTAGCGGCCGCTACCATAGCTTCCCCTTCCATTACATCAACACTTATTGGTTTTTGTACATAAACATGGGCTCCGGACTTTAAGGCCTCTATGGCCTGCAGTGCATGCCAATGATCTGGGGTACCAATAAGTACAATATCCAAATCCCTTTCTGCGAGCATTTTCCTATAATCCTTATAAATTCTAGGGGTTTTACGCGATGGCTGCCTAAGACTGATGAGGTTTGCAGCTTCTGTTAGTAAACGTTCGTCCACATCACAGATAGATACAACATCTACTTTAGTGACTTGCATTAGCCTAAAAAGATCACTTTTTCCATACCAACCTGTACCTATCAACCCCACCCGTAGCGGTTTATCCCGGTAAATGAGTTCCATGCCATAGGATCCAAAAGAGGAAAGAGCCAAGGATGCGGCTGCCCCCTTCATAAAGTTTCTTCGGTTGATATTAAAAATCTTGTTATCCATGGTCGGGCTAATTATTTGATGGTTTATTGGTTTTCAAAAAATACAAAATAACTTCAATCCTTGACGAATATTCTCGGTTAAATTTTGAAATGTATATTTAATACACCCTTACCCTTTAACTTTTCTGTTGTCCTTTTATCTGCCTCATGATATCTTCCATCATTTCAACTTGAACTTGTTGTATATTCAATAATTCCTGTTGTTGATGCATAATAAGGTGGTCCAATTTTTCGTGCAGGACGCGAATCTCAAGTTCTGCTTTTAAATTAATCATATAATCTTGTTTGGCACGCTCCCTGTCCTTTTCTTCCTGTCTATTTTGGCTCATCATGATTACCGGGGCCTGTAATGCCGCCAAACAGGATAGAATTAAATTGAGAAGTATAAAAGGGTAGGGGTCAAATCCGCTATCCAGGAGGAAAACAATATTGATGATCATCCAAATAACAATAAAAATGCCAAACAAAATTATGAACCTCCAGCTTCCGCCAAAGCTTGCTACCTTGTCTGCCAATCGCTGGCCAAATGAATATTCCTTTGCAGTAATCAACCCTTCCCTCTGTGTGGTAATTATTTGTTCTTGCTCTATCGTTTTAAGTACGTCCTCTTCCAAAGTGGATAATTCACCAACCTCATGGATAAGATAGTCCGACAGGTATTTTTGCCGATATAAATTAAGTTCGGAAACAGAAATGGATTTTTTCGAGTGTATTTCTGGATGCTCCTTGTGGATAAGGTCCATAATTGATTTTCGAATTGTTTTTACAGGAACCTGTTCGCTGATCGGATATTCTTTTAGGGATAGGGCGCTTACAAAGGTCTTCATGTCCATATTGTTTTATCTATTAAATGTAAGGTATTTTCTAGCCTATTTGAAGATAAAGTTGTGCTGTTACCCTTATCTTTAAATATGAATTCAATCTCCTAATTATTTTCTATGAAAAAAAAATTGAATCAGCTGGAAGCCACTGCCATATGTGGTAACGACATTAGTTCATCGTGTCTATATGTTTCCGCATTGGCCATAGTTTACTCCGGTCAGTATGCTTGGATTTCCCTTTTGGTAGTGGCATTTGTCCTGTTTCTTTTTAGGAAAATTTATGGAGAGGTAGTGGGGGCACTACCATTGAACGGAGGTGCCTACAATGCTTTGTTGAATACTACTAAGAAATCGACAGCATCCCTTGCTGCAGCATTGACCGTTTTGTCGTATATGGCAACAGCTGTGATATCGGCTAGTGAGGCTGTAAAATATGCCTATAGTATATGGCGCTTTATTCCTGTTTTGCCAGTGACCATATTCTTGATGTTTTGTTTTATGACATTGGTTATCATTGGAATTGGTGAGTCTTCCAAGGTGGCAATAGTTATTTTTTTATTTCATCTATTTTCATTAACCTTATTATGTGCTTTCTGTATAGTCTTTTTTGCTCAAGATGGATTTGGGACCTTGTTGTCAAATTATAAGGTCCCATTGGAAGGTAGTGTCTTTAGCGCTTTGTTTTTAGGGTTTTCTGCGGCAATGTTGGGGATTAGTGGCTTTGAAAGTTCGGCCAATTATGTAGAGGAGCAGAAAGCAGGGGTTTTCCCAAAGACCTTGCGCAATATGTGGGTGGTGGTAACTGTTTTTAATCCCTTGATAGCATTTCTTGCCCTAGCCATTATCCCGCTAAATGTAATTGAATCCAATCAAGATGCCCTGCTTTCCCACATGGCCGATGTATCCGGAGGTAATTGGCTTTCCATTCTGGTGGGCATTGATGCGGCATTGGTTTTAAGTGGGGCCGTACTTACCTCTTTTGTTGGGGTAGGGGGACTTATGGAACGTATGGCCTTGGATAGGATCCTACCCAAATTTTTATTGAAGAAGAATAAGTCGGGAAGTTCATATTTGATCTATACGCTTTTCTTTATACTTTGTGTATCCATATTATTGGCGACCAAAGGAAATTTGGCAAAATTGGCAGGGGTATATACCATAGCCTTTTTATCGGTTATGGTATTGTTTGGATTGGGAAACATGATGTTAAAAATAAATCGGGACAAATTACCACGCCCGGAAAGATCAAGTTGGGTGGGCCTTATAATTGCCATACTTGCGGTAATTACAGCCATGGCAGGAAACATTATTTTAAACCCTTCTTATTTGGGGATTTTTACGGAATACCTCATTCCCACCCTTCTTGTAGTGTTTTTTATGTTGTACCGCACCTATATTTTTAGGGGATTTCTAGATATTCTAAGTTTTGTCTTTCCAGATAAGGGCCATCTATTTAAGACCTTGAATGTGCAGACCAAAAAATTACTGGCGGCAATAAATAAACAACAGTTTGTTTTCTTTACCAACCATGATGATGTAGCTACCTTAAATAAGGTAATGCTTTACATTAAGAACAATGAACCAACTAGGATACTTAAAATAGTAGCGGTAGTAAATGAAGGGCATATTATGGCCCCCAAATTAAAGGAGGATATTGAGGTGTTGGATAGGGCTTATCCTGACATTCATATCCAATTTGTTGAAGAAGTAGGTGTGTTTGGTCCAGCAAAAATAAAGGAGCTTTCAAAACGATGGGGAATTCCTACCAATTTTATGTTCATTGGCTCCCCTGGGGATAAATTCCCCTATAAAATTCAGGAATTGGGCGATGTAAGACTCATTATCTAATGATTGTTGCTTTTAAAGTTATGATAATTATCACCTTTGTCCTTGCTTGTTTTTGTAAATTTATAACAGGTTTACGGGATTTAAATAGATTTTGGTTTTAAGATGCGTAGGCCAATTAATTATTTATGGATAAATAGAAATTTAATATGAGTATTCTATCAGAAAATGTAATTCCCGGCAATCATGGAAAAGTTTTTGGAACCAATGCCAAGGAGGCCAATGACCTCAGGAGAATTAGGGAGAACCTATTAAAGGTTGAAGGCGTAAAAAATGTAGTTTTTAATGATGACTTTCCAATTGAGTTTACAGTACATACTACTCAAATGGTTGAAATAAAAGAGGTGGAGAAGATGGTTAAATCCCTAGGATTTCATGCCATACCAAAGGGACTGTTTTCTTTATAAGGTAATAACCAAATTCAATTTTTAATTTTTTTTAAGGTTTGGTTCCTGTTCCGTTGATATTTCCCGTTCAATTTTGTCGAGCCCATAATCTATGTACAATTTAATAATGGCCGCAACAGACCAAGCTTGATGAATACAACCTTTTCCCTCTTTGGGGTTGCTACCATTAAAAATCTCGGAAATACAATGGATGCCATTGTCCTTGTAGAAATGTTGACGTAAGGGTTCCAATTCCAACATTACTTTTTTCCTATTACTTAAAGAGGTTCCGTAGATTTTGAAAAAGGCCTTAAAGTATTCATGTAATAGAAACGGCCATACGGTTCCTTGGTGATAAGCATGGTCCCGTGACCACTGGTTACCTTCATAATTCGGCTTGTATTCAGGATTATCCGGGTCCAAGGTGCGAAGACCAAAGGGGGTGTAAAGTTTATTTTCCACAGTCTCAAGAATGGATCTTTGTTGGTCGTTATCCAGAACTCCGAAAGGTAAGCTTAGGCAATATATTTGATTGGGACGCAAGGTATCGTCCTGTGAGGTCCCTGGGATGATCACGTCATATAAGGATCCATGAGGATTGGTGAAGAATTTGGTGAAATTCAATTCAAATTTGGTTATTAATTCCAAATATCTGGCTTCAACATCGGCATTGAGAATCTGGCAGAAATTTTCATAAATTTTAAGGGCATTGTACCAAAGCGCATTGACCTCCACAGGACAGCCAATTCTAGGGGTAATGACCTTACCGCCTACTATGGCATCCATCCATGTCAACTGTACCTTGCATTCCCCGCCGTAGATAAATCCTTCCTTCGTAATGTGAATGTTGTAACGGGCCCCGGCAATATGCTGGTCCAAAATATTCTTTAATATTTTTATATGATCCTTTAGGAATGCAATATCTTCAAATTTTTTGTGGTATTCATAACTGGCCACAAATAGCCACAGTGTGGCATCCATGGTATTGTAATGAACGGGGTCTTTGGCATTATCGGGAAATCGGTCCGGGATCATTCCCTGATCCACACTCTTGAAAAAAGTATTCAAAATAGATTTGGATAGCTCTTTTTTACCAGTAGCAATGGTTAATCCGCGCATAGCGATCATGGTGTCCCTTCCCCAATCCGTAAACCAGTGATAGCCAGCAATTACGGACATACTTTTGGTGGAATTTCTATGGACTATAAATTGTTCTCCGGATAACATGAGGTCTTTAAAAAAACCAGGTGCGAACTTTTTGTTGCTCCTCCTTCGTTTTTGGCCGTCCAGTGATAGAATTTTTTTTATTCCTTCCCTAACTATGTCCTCCTCTATGGTGAAGTACAATATAAGTTCTTCTCCAGGCTGTAGTTCATGTTCGAGGTATCCAATTCTATAGTAGTCGCAGACCGACCCTAGGCCTCGAGCTTTTCCCTTGGAGAGGATGATATTTTTAAACCAACTACGTGCCTCATAATAATGTCCTGCCGTCCACCCGGTAAAAACCGGATTACTTCCGTATTCCGGGTATGATTTTAAGTGGTCCTTATGGAGCTCTGTAAAGAAATTATACCGCGAAGCTTCGTGAAAGGTAGTGTGATAGTCGTTGTATGCGTAAAGTGGGTGTAACTCCAATACAAATGGATTCTTTCCACTGTTGGTGTAGGTGAGTACAGTGGTGTTGGATCCCGATATCATTTGTATATTTTTGCGCAGTTCCCAATTAGGATCGGCAAACAGCCAAGTAGGATTCGGGTCAACAGTAAAATTCTTTAAATATTGACCTCCATCGGGAAAAACCACTTTGGGATATTGATTGGTGGAAATATGGTAATGTTGGCCATCAATTAGTACGCGTTCTTCAATTTTTGCCACCACTACTGTGCGGTCGGTAGGCGGTTCAAGGGCGGCGACCAATAGACCGTGGTACTGTCTTGTATTGGCACCGTTGACAGCGCCTGAGGCATAACCGCCCAGTCCGTTGGTAACCAACCATTCCTTAGTGAACAAATTCTCCAAATTACAATTATATTTCTTCCATTAAATTCACTACCAAAGCGGTCCATCCCGTTTGATGCGAGGCTCCTACACCTCTGCCACTGTCCCCATGAAAATACTCATAAAATAAGATAAGGTCCTTAAAGTGGGGGTCCCGGTATTTTTCTTGATGCAATTGGTGAATGGGTCTATTGCCATCCGCATCCTTTTCAAAAAGCAGTATCAGCCTTTTGCCAATTTCATCACCAATATCCTTTAAATTCATCATGTTTCCATTACCCGTGGGATAAGGAAATACCAACTTATTTCCAAAATAGCTATGATACTCCCTTAGGGAATTAATAAACAAATAGTTCATTGGCATCCAAATAGGCCCTCTCCAGTTGGAATTTCCACCAAAAAGTCCAGAGGTGGACTCCGCAGGTTCATAATTGATCCCATAGGCTTTTCCATCTATGTTGATGGTGTAGGGTTTTTCATGTATTTTGGATAAGGATCTGATACCGAATGGGGAAAGAAACTCCTTTTCGTTTAAAATACTTCCTATCAGCTTTTGCAATCGGTCCTTGGGTACTAGTGATAGAAGTACATCCTTATTTTCAGAGTATTCTTCCATTACCTGATATTTTGCGTTCTCTATCCGGTGTCTACGGAACCATTCCATACTTTTTCTGAATCGGGGTAGCTTGTCCAAATATTCTTTCTTGATATTCAATACTGCCGTAAGGGATAACAAACCCGAAATGGAACGTACTTTAATGGGAACGGATTCTCCATGGGGCAATATCAACTTATCATAGAAAAAACCTTCCATTTCATCCCATGAGCCGTTATAATCCTGACTTATTGCGTTTAGCGCTTCTGCAATAAAGACAAAATGGCCAAAATACTTCATGGTCATATCCTCAAAAGATTGGTCTTCCAAGGCAATTTCCAAAGCCATTTCCAACATATTAAGACAATACAGGGCCATCCATGAAGTTCCATCCACTTGTTCCAGGACTCCACCTCCGGGAATATCACGGCTACGATCAAAGACCCCAATATTGTCTAGCCCCAGGAATCCCCCTTCAAAAACGTTGTTTTCAAGACTATCCTCCCGGTTCACCCACCAGGTAAAATTTAGGGCCAGTTTGTTGAACATTCGCTTTAAAAAAATAAGGTCCCCTTTACCGGTCTTCTTTTTCTCCATTTGATAAATCTGAAGGGACGCCCAAGCTTGTACGGGTGGATTTACATCACTGAAATTCCATTCATATGCAGGTATCTGGCCGTTCGGTGCCATATACCATTCCTTGGTAAACAACAACAATTGATCCTTGGCAAAATTGGAATCTACCAGGGCAAGGCTAACACAGTGGAATGCTGTATCCCAAGCAGCGAACCAAGGATATTCCCATTTGTCCGGCATAGCAAGTATGTCGTGGTTTCTCAGTGTTTTCCATTCCTTGTTTCTTCCGTTAAATCTATTTTGTGGAGGGGGCATCTCCTTATGGTCGCCGTTCAACCACCTTTCCACTTCGTAATTGTAATATTGTTTGGACCAGAGCAGTCCGGCAATGGCCTGTTTTTGAATTTCTTTGGCATCTTTGGTTGCCGTTTTAAAAGTAGCATCCAAAAACTGTTGGGATTCTTGGATTCTTTTAGAAAAGATGGTGTCAAAACCCTTGTCGAATGGGGTTTCCAAAGAAGAGTCGGTCAACCTTAATTTAATTGTTTTTGTTTCCCCAGCTTTAATATTCAGCTTGTACAAGGGTGCAAATTTGGTGCCTTGATTATTTTTGGAAATTATGGAATAATCGTTGTTCACCACGGAATCGTGAAAAAGATCCTTTTTGAAGGGATGATCGTTAGGTTGTGCATAAACCTTTTCCATATTGGTCTCGTTCTCCGTAAACAACAATCGGGAAGCTTCTTCAAAATAGAGATGGTAGCTCCCTACATATATGTGTTTTAGGGAGACAAAGGTTTGGCCTTTTTGGGTTTCTTTTTTTATGATCGGTTTTTCGGGCATACCTACAAAACTCCAAAGATTTCTGGTCCATAGAGTTGGTAGTACATGAATAGGAGCCGTATTTAAACTTCTATTGCTAATAGATATTTTTATGAGAATATCTTCGTTGTCTGCCTTGGCATATTCAGTAAGGACGTCAAAATATTCATTGTTGTCGAAGATGCCGGTATCCAAAAGCTCGTACTCCAAATCGTTTTTTCCCCGTTTTCTGTTTTCTTCCACCAATTGACGATATGGAAATTGGTTCTGTGGATATTTGTACAGATGCTTCATATAGGAATGGGTAGGGGTATTCTCCAAATAGTAATAGAGCTCCTTTACATCCTCTCCATGGTTCCCTTGAGGTCCCGTAAGTCCAAAAAGTCGCTCCTTTAAGATTTGATCCTTTCCGTTCCATAGGGCTATTCCAAAGCATACATTACAATATCTGTCTGAAATTCCGGCAATACCATCTTCTCCCCATCTATAGGCCCTACTGCGGGAATCGTCGTGCGAAAAGTAGTTCCAGGCATCCCCATCCGGACTGTAGTCTTCCCTGACCGTTCCCCATTGCCGTTCACTTAAATATGGGCCCCATTTATGCCAATCCTTCACTTTTGATCGGGAATCATCCAATCGCTTTTGTTCTTGGGCCATTCTTTCTTTAGTCATTAAATTTTATCATATATAAGGGTACTGCGGTTAACCATTATCGTGTGCATCCGGCACTTTCATATTCTACCATTAAAGATAGCATATGTTTAACACATTTTTAACCTGACAACGGTTTAAATAATGTCTCGGATGGCATTTTTTTTGAGGCTAATGATGTAAAAACAGAGGTTTAATTAAAATTTTTTAATATGAAAAAATTTGTGTTTACCCTTTTGTTGGGTTTGATTTTAGTTGCATGCCAGGCACAGGACGATCGCGGTCCATCCAAGCTTGAGCTTGCCGAGAGAAGCACGGACAGTATTTCTAGGGATACACCGAAAATAAGTTGGAAGGTCGATAAGCAATACGATGAGGAAGGAAATGTTATAGGCTATGACTCCATTTACTCTTATTCATACAGTAATCTGGAGAGCCTGCCCAAGGAAATGAATCTGGACAGTATCATGGGGGCTATGAAATTTTTCTCAGAGGATAATTTATACTCTTTCATGGAAGACCATAATTTGGGGCGGTTCATGGATATAGATTCCCTTATGGGTAGAGGCCCATACTTTAATGATTTTTTTGAAAGGCAACGCAACAACAACTTTTCGGACATGCGAAAAATATTTCAACAAATGGATTCCCTGCAAGAAATGATGATGGAAAGGCATAGGCATTTTAAACCGGAGGCTTTGAAAGAAAAGTCTAAATTATAAATGAAATTTTCTGTTACGGATACCGTATAATGACGGTTGAATTTTAGGCGTTGAAAAAATTTATGTTCGTTATTCTGGGATATCAGGAAATATTTAACATAATAGGTGCTATTCCGTACAAATGTACATTGTACGTTTCCAAATAAATCTCTATCTTGACCACGCATTCCTGTTCCCCATTTTTTGATATGGGGCCGTGATTGTGCAATTTTTAATTTTATATCATAAAAACTAAACAAACAAGTAATACCATGACCAATATTAAAAACAGTAGAAGAGATTTTGTTAAGAGCAGTGCTCTGGTAACAGGAGCTATGATTTTACCAACCATGCAAATGAATGCTATGGTAAATGTAGCTAATGACAAGAAATTAAAGATAGCCTTGATTGGTTGTGGTGGTCGTGGTACAGGTGCGGCGCAACAAGCCCTGAAAGCGGATCCCAATGTTGAATTGATTGCGATGGCCGATGCTTTTGAAGATAGGTTGCAGGGAAGTTTAATGAATTTGCAGAAGGAGTTTAAGGATACCAAGAAGGTAAATGTTCCCAAGGCGAATCAGTTTGTTGGTTTTGATGGGGCGGAAAAAGCCATAGACATGGCGGATGTGGTTATTTTGGCCACCCCTCCAGGATTTAGGCCCCAGCATTTTGAATATGCGGTAAATGCAGGAAAGCATGTATTTATGGAAAAGCCGGTTGCAACGGATGTACCTGGAGTACGAAAGGTATTGGCAGCGGCGCAAGTAGCAAAGGATAAGAAATTAAATGTGGTCGTTGGCCTTCAAAGACATTACCAGGATAGTTATTTGGCAGCTTTACAGCAAATCAAGGATAATAAGATAGGAAAAATTGTTTCAGGACAAGTATACTGGAACAGTGGTGGAGTTTGGGTTAGGGAAAGACAACCAGGACAAACCGAGCTGGAATACCAAATGCGAAATTGGTATTATTTCAACTGGTTGTGCGGAGACCATATATTGGAACAGCACATCCACAATATAGATGTTGCCAATTGGTTTATAGGGGAATACCCAGTTTCAGCACAAGGATTTGGAGGAAGACAAGTAAGGACGGGTAAGGACCATGGGGAAATTTTTGATCACCATTTTGTGGAATATACCTATCCCAGTGGTGCTGTAATAGCCAGTCAGTGCCGTCATATGCCGGAAACCATGAGTAGGGTGGCCGAGACCTTTCAAGGTACCAAAGGAACTATTGAAACGTACGGGGATAATGCCTTTATTAAGGATTATAATGGCAATGATATATTTACCCACCGAGGAAAGGATGATCCAAATCCATATCAGGTAGAGCATATTAAACTTTTTGAATCCATTAGGAACAAAGGTGTAATAAGCAATGCTGAAAATGGAGCTATGAGTACCATGAGTGCAATTATAGGAAGGATGGCCACTTATTCGGGCCAAGTAATTAAGTGGGAGGAGGCCATGACTTCCAATATAGATTTGGCTCCGGACAATTTAACTTGGGATTCTCCGGCACCGGTACAACCCAATGCGGATGGTACTTACAATATACCAATCCCCGGGAAGACCGTTGTGATCTAAGATTTTAAATAGAATAATTATTAATCCCAAACTTTCCAAGTAGGTAGAAAGTTTGGGATTTTTTGTGGTACGACCTGATTGCTACAATTGAAATGCCTATATAAATTAAACAAGGCTAATCTCCAATATACGCTTCTTGGCTGTTTTGGCCCTGTCGGGGAATGACATTTGTTAGACGGGATTGTAGGTTTTAATGATACTAGGTAACGTATCATATGCAGTAATAGGTATTTATCCAATACTTATTGTTTGATAATGGAGGAGACCCATTAATGTGATATAACGCTTATACAATGTGGCCAAGTCTTTTCTCTAAATTGGATTTTGAAAACGATTACTGTACGATCAATAAGCATGGAAAGCCAATAATGAGGATGTCAATATAATTTTTTTTACAAAATCTATGTGGTAAATGTATATATGGCCAATTTATTGGCCTAAATAATTTTGAACGGTCTTTAAACAGTTTAGCCAAGAGTAATTGTGGGTAATTGATTAAAAAAAATGGGGAAGGACCTAAATCCTCCCCCATTTTTTTGACTAATTATAAATGTTTAAAATTATGGTACTACTCTAAGCCATAAACATTTATCTCACCAAGGAAGGCAAAATTGTTAGGCCCTTCCGTGGCAACATACTTAAAATATCGAGCGGTAGGGTTATCTGCCATTGGATATACCTGGCCATCATTAGAACTGGAATCCATATTAAATGTACCCATGTCGGTCCAAGTTACACCGTCATTGCTTACAAAAAACTGATGCTTGGTTTGCCCACTGCCATTGTTTTGCCTTCTAAAGACTTCAAAACTGGCGATGGTTTTTTCCGCTCCCATATCTACTGTGAAGTAATGTGGGTAATCTGGAGATCCTGTGGACCAGGTCGTATGCCAAAAGGTATTTATATCCCCATCGATCGCTGCCGTAACATAACCGTTAACTGGGCCTTCGCCACCTGCTTCTTCCGAAGAAAAGTCGATGATGGACCAACCTGTTTTGTCCAATTGCGATGCCTCTTGGGGCGAAACAATAAATGTATTGGGGCCAAAAGAATTTCCATAAACATCGGCTATAGTCACAGCCATATTTTGTTCGCCGGGATCCATTCCAGAGATTATTGCTTCTCCATTGGTATCCGAAGATTCAAAAGTCTGTGTTTTTAAATTACCACCAGCGGTATATTCAAAGGTAAGGACTAGATTGGCACCATTTGGATTGGACCAATTGGCTTTTACTCCACCCAATACACTTGTAAAGGAAACACTGTCCATAATACCTCCAATAGTCGGAAGAGTCAAGACTTGCCAATTGGATTCAAATTTGTCTATGGAAGTTTCCTCACCCTCCACAGCTTGGGTAGGCACGTAATATGTTCTATAGGTAATAGGTTTATTCAAGGATATATTGTTCAAAGTTACTAGGAGGTCATCCTCAAGGGCACTTTTAATAATTTCAGTATTATTGATATCGGTAAATTTAAATTCTGTTTCTCTTTGTAATTCATTGCTCAATGCAAGTATAACCTCTAAGTTTGTGCCATCAAAAGAAACATTATTAACCGCCCTTGGCTCCAAATTAGACTGATAATTTTCACCATAAGCAGATCCAAATACTACAACTGGGATAGACTTGTTGCCATCTTCATCCTTGCTATATACTGTAAATTCATAGTTATCCTCATTTAAATCTGTTACTATTAAATTGATGAGGTCCGTATCCTCAGAGGACTTCTGATATGGAAAAATCTGTTGATCCAATCCTTTGTTCCAAGTAACCACTACTTCATTGACATTAAAACCTCCTGTAATATACCCAGATATTTTAACCCTATTTTTGCCAGCAAAAGTTCTAAGCGAATCTACTTTGTTGGTATATATTATTTCACCGTCTGCTACATATTCTTCGTGAACTTCATCCATATCTTGACATGAAATAATACCCAATACCAAGACAAGGGGTAACAATTTTATGTAATTATATCTTGTTTTCATATTATAATTTTCCATTAGTTAGTAATATTTCCCCAAAAGGTTATTTGAGAGGCATTAATATATCCTGCACCATCCCATGTTTCAGTAACGGCGATACGGAAATATCTAATTTCGGGAGCTTCGTCAAATGTATATTCATCACCAGCATATAAATGGTCGATATCCTCATCGGTATTTTGACCTATTGGCAACCCTGAGGGTTTTATAGACTCACAATCCTTGAGCTCGATCCAGCCTTCCATGGTACCGTTGTCTTCTGGCAATTCCTTGGCTCCATATACTGTATATTTTTTAGGATTGCCATGTGTATAGGCATGGGCGTCACCGTGGGACAATCTTTGATGTAAGGTAAACCGGCTTAATTTAACAACCACTCCTAAATCTATAGAATATATCTGAGGCATGGGGTGATCACCTTGTGTATGGACGATGGTTTCCATATTGTCATCATAGAAATGGGTATAATCGCCTTCCCATGCATCCCAATTGGTATCATTACTTAAAATAAGTTTTTTGAATTTGGTCTTATCCAAGCGTTCTTCAAATAATGGGATTAGTAATTTATCCTCGGTGGCAGGATAAATGGTATCTGATATATTGTCATACCTATCTCTAATTACAGCTGCAAATTTTTGGGGTACCGCATCATATCCTCTTAGGGAATTGCTGGTCTCGGATTGGGACGTATAAACTGTCTCTACTTCCACTAAACTACCATCGTCTTCCTGTGCCAATAAACCGATAACAATGGGCACTTTTTCTTCATTGATCCAATGAAATTTGGCTCCACCAAAATCCTCTGTAATACTCATGGTCTCCTTTATAACATTAACAGGGGATTCCAAAGGTTTTGCCGTAAAGGAAACAGCTTTTGAGACGTTCTCTGCCCTGTCTACAACAAATATGTCAACTGTTCTCTCAGAGGTGTCTCCAAATCCCAGAATTTGTATTTTGTTACTATAGGAGGACGCCCTTACTTCGGATACTTCACCCTTGGTATTAATATAGGATGCTTTTACGTATAGTATGTCCTTGTCGTCGGGAATGTCGTATGAAATATTAAACCCTCCATGAATAGGTTCATATATTAAATTTTCTATAGGTTTGGGAGCATTAATATCCTTAGCTATAGGGCTGTGCTCATAATCTTCTTCGCAACCAGTTATTAGAAATAAGCTGATGGCTAATAGAGTAAATATTTTTTTCATAATAAATATTATTTAATTTAAATTTACCACCCTGGATTTTGTTGTAGATTAGGATTGTTTACCAATTCCCCTTCTGCAATAGGCCATAAGTAATCTTTTTGTGAAAAGGAAGGATTATATAAAACTCTAACATTGTAGTAGTCGTCTACATCTTGTTCCAACACGCTCCATCCCTTGATTGGTTTGTTCATGTAAATTTCAGAAAGTTTCCATCTTCTTAGATCCCAGAACCTTCCACCTTCAAAAGCCATTTCGATCAATCTTTCCTGATGAATAATTTCTCTCATACCTTCCTTGGTAGAAGGTTTGTTGGGAGCTTTTGAATAATTAGCCCAACTGTCTACCACTCCTTTCAAACCTGCTCTTTCTCGAACAAGATCAATATACTTATACACTTCGTTATCCGGAGCTCCTTTCATTTCATTTAAAGCCTCGGAATAATAGAGATATAAATCCGCTAAACGAATAATGGGAAAAGCATATCTATTGGTACTTAAACTAGTACCATTTTTTACTGTGGTCTTTATGTTGATTAACTTTTTAGGCCAATATCCGGTAACAGAATATTGGGAAATTTCAAAAACGGAGGCAAATTCACCCTTTCTTGAGTGTATATACCATGGGTCCGTATCCAATTCCCTACCATTACCAAACCAAACTCCTCTGTCAAAGGATAGATCTGCGTAAAATCTTGTTTCCCTATCAAAGTTTAATACCGCGGTTTTTTGCCCGGGCTCAACATGAAAACGGTCTTGACTGGAAGCTTCCTTGGTTTTATATCTATTGGTATAGTCAAAATTGATATCTTCTTCAATAGGAACACCGTTTTCTGAATAATACATTTCTGCAATTCTTAAAGGAGGACAATGTCTGGAAGTAACCGGGTTGGAAGTATAGCCATATAATCTAGGCATAGAATTATATTGAATGCCAGAGGTGTTCTCTGTATGTCCCCAAAGTATTTCCTTGTTCCATCTTTCGGTAACTCTTCCTCTCAGTGCAGCCTTCAATAGGGTCGTATCATTTTGTGGAAAGGGATCAACGTAATCTGATTTTTGATATAGTGCAGCTCCAACCCCTTCAGCCATATCTATGGCCTCTTTACAGGCCTTAGCTGCTCTTTCCCATTTACTGGCATCGTAGTTGCTGGGAAACATAGACTTACCTTCGCTATTTTTAATGCTGCTATACACGGTATTACCGTTAAATAGTGGGCTGGCATAGGTCATAAGTACACGAGCCTTAATTGCTGCTGCTATTGGTTTTGTAACTCTTCCCAGTTCTTCATCCTCAAACTGCAGTGTTTCTGGTAAACCACTGATGGCTTTGTCCATAAGGGAAATTACATATTCAAAAGATTCTTCCACAGTATTTTTGTCCACTTTAACTTCATCCGTAGAGGCAGAGACTGATAATGCTTTATCATTTATTATTATAGGGCCATACATTCTAAGTAGGTAAAAATGGTAATAAGCCTTTAGAAAATTGGCTTCAGCCTTCCATTTTTCCTTTATAAACTTATCTAGCCCAGGTACATTATCAACGTTGTCCAAAAATATATTACAATTTCTAATTCCAACATATAGTGCTTTGCCGCCATTATTCCCTCGCCAATAATCAAATCTGGGTGTGGTAATATTTTGAAAGCCTTGGGCCACTGTTGGCCCATTGTTGTTTCTTTCGGTTTCTGGATACCAAATTTCATCTCCAGCATTCAGTGCTGGATTTTGATCTATGGAGCTAGGGCTTGGCAAATACGAATAACAGGTATACAGGTATTTTTCCGCATTATACTGATTTGTAAAGGCAAGATCGATTGTAGCCAAATTGTCTGGAACAATGTCTAAAAATTCTTTTTCACATGAAGTGAATATGAAAAAGAAAACTAATAAATACTTATTATATCTCATGTTATATTTTTTATAATGATATTTGAACTCCTGCATTAATAACTCTTTGGGTAGGATAGCTTAATCCGTTCCCTGCCATTTCTGGGTCCCAAAGTTTAAAATTGCTGAACGCCATTAAATTGTTTCCCGTTACATAGAATCGTATACGATCCATTTTATATTTATCCAATACTTTTTGGGGTAGATTATAACCAACTTCCAAAGATTTTAATCTTAAAAATGAACCATCCTGCATAAACCATGTACTAGTTTGAGTATTGTTACTTGAAATATTCTCGGATAACCTGGGCCATTTGGCATAAAGGTCCCTATTGTTTTCTGACCAGTGGCTGTCCGCCCAAACCTGTAATAGTTGATTGTTTGACTCCCAATTTGGTTCCCCTTCATACCATATATCTACAAAGGGTGCCGTTTCAACAGGATTTATCCAAAACGACTCATTGGCTAATCCTTGAAAGAAACAAGAAATATCAAAACCTTTATATCCTGCGGATACACCAAAACCATAGACAATTTCAGGAGTTGTAGGATTACCAATAGGAACCCTGTCCAATCCAGAGATTCTACCATCCCCGTTGATGTCCTTATATTTAATATCCCCACCTGCATATTCTCCAAAGGTTTGTACCGGAGAGTTGTTTACTTCATTTTCATCTACAAATAATCTCTCTGCAACATAACCCCAAACTTGGTTTATTGGTTGCCCCACTCTAGATAGCCATGGTGTTGATGAATAATCTGGTTCTTCTATTTTTACTATTTTGCTGGTGGCATAAGTGAAGTTTGCCCTTGCCTGTATCCATAAACCATTAGTGAAACTATTGTTATACACCAAGGTTCCATCTATTCCCGTACTTTTGGCTTCCCCTATATTAGCTCTTACACCACTTTCTAAGCCCATACTTGCCAGAACAATACGATCGGCAAGAATGTTTGATCTATATTCCTTAAAGAAATCAGCTTCAAGATTCCATTTATCAAATAGTCCTACTTCTAGGCCAAGATTAAATTTTTCTGCTGTTTCCCAACTTATCTGATCATTGGCATATCTTTGTATGGAAACACCTGGAAGGTATTTGTCAAAATCCGTTCCCGTAACATATCCTCGTCCGTCGTCACTTAAATTAACTTGTGAAAGGTAAAAGAATCTATCACTAGCGCTACCAATTTGATCATTTCCGACTAAGCCATAGGTAGTTTTTAATTTTAAGTTGGTGACCACGTCTTTATAATCTTCAAAAAAATCTTCGTTGGAAATTATCCAGCCAAGCCCTAAAGAAGGGAAATAACCCCATCGTTCTTTCTTGTCAAAACGCTCGGATCCATTATAGCCAAAGGTAAATTCGCCAAAATATTTATCGCGACTGGATAAGGTAAAACGCCCTGCTAATCCCATATTCCTAAATGGTAGGGATTCCTGCAAATTACCTGCATTGGAAACACGTCTGTTGTTCATTGTAAACACCAACATACCGGATACATCATACAGATCGTTAATGTTTTTGTTATAGGTCAAGGAAGATTCAAAATATGTTGAAGAAGTAACATATTTATTACCTTCCCTATAATCCAAATACTCTGTACCGGTTTCCTCATTTAAAGGATTAAGTATAAGTTCATTTGTCAATGTACTTATTCGTGGCTGATAATAGAAAGGGTTGTACGACCTGTTCACGGTATTACCCGATTCTCTATTGGCATTTATTACCACTTTACCCATTAAACCTTCCGTTATGGACTTTAAATTTTGCTCTAATTCTATTTGTGTTATGATTTTGGAAGATCCGGATTCTCTATACCCCTTTACCATATCGGCGTAAGGGTTCAGATAATTACCGTCTCCATAATTTCCAAACAAAATATGGTTGGTATATTCATTGGCGGCATCAGCTTCGTAATAAGGTCTAAAATAAACAGGATTACTTCTCATTACCTTTCTGTATAACGCTTCGCCTGAATCCAATGGCCCTGTATAGTCATCATAATTCCCAATAAAACTCATTTTTAATTTAGTAGTTTCGGAAAGACTTATATTGGTATTGGATCTTAACTGAAATTGCTGATAGTTAATATTACTGTTGTAATTGCTAACGGAGGGTACATCTAAAACTCCGTTATCTTGGCTGGCTGCAACAGAAACATAATATCTTGCTACTTTACCACCGCCATTTACACTGAAATTAAAGCGTTTATTTAAGGTGTTGTCCTTGAACAATTCATCCTGCCAATTCGTTGTAGGATATAAAATTGGATCGCTTCCAGCAATGGTTTGATCCACTTTCTTTTGTGAATATGGTAATATACCTAGAGGGTCTCTGGTTCTTACTGCCTCATTGTGTAATTGCATATAGGTAATGGGGTCCGCGAAATCAACATCTTGAGTAGCGCTGGATATAGAAGCTTCAATTCTGGCGCTTATTCTGGCAGGTCCTTCTACACCTTCTTTAGTGGTTACATATATAACACCATTGGCACCACGTGCACCATATAGAGAAGTTGCCGTAGCATCTTTCATAATTGAAAAGGAAGCAATGTCATCGGGTTGAAGTCGTGCCAAATCGCGGGTAGTCAGTTCAACACCATCAATTAGAATCAATGGGCTATTACCATATCCGAATGATGTTACACCTCTAATAAAGAAACTGGCATCATCTGCTCCAGGTTCTCCTGTTCGTTGATATGCTATAATTCCAGCCACATTACCTGCCAAAGCCGTTGTTAAATTACTTGATGGAATTTTTAAGTCTGCAGGTTTAACAGTAGAAATAGAAGAAATCAAACTTGTTTTCTTTTGTTTACCAAAGCTTACTAGAACTACTTCTTCCAAAGCCTCAGCACTTTCTTCCATTATTATGTCTATGGTATCACTGGAGCCAATGGTAACCCTTTTGGTAGCCATACCCAAAAAAGAAAACTCTAGTACGTCACCTGTATTGGCCTTAATTTCATATTCCCCATCAAAATTGGTAAGTACACCTCGTGCTGTACCTAATACTAAAACATTGGCTCCCATTACTGGTACCCCGTTTGCATCTTTAACAACCCCTTTGATGGTTCTGAGTTGCTCTGGAAATATAAGTTCATCACTCGTGCTATAATTAATGGAGTATCCAAAGTGAAAACTGAATATCAAGGCAAGCAATAGTGAGTATAGCACATATTTATGCTTTTCCCTCTCTTTTGAAGAGACAGAATGTGGCCCATGTTTAAAAACAACTGCTTTTTGCTTCATAAAATTAAGTTTAAGTTGATCGTAATTAATGTTAATAGTTTCAGTTTAATAAGTATCCTTTATCCAGTTATATGGTTTTCTCTTTATCCAAGTACCTCGGGTGAAATCCGGGAAATCCTGAGGTTCCCCATTATTTTCTATGGATAGTTCGGAAAGGGGCGTAACCGCACTCCAAGCCGCAGCGTCATAGGCATCCATCGGTGGGGCAATTTTTTCTTTGGCCGATTCTATAAAGGCATTCATTACATAAAAATCTATGCCTCCGTGACCTGCTTCGGTAGCGCTGCTTCCGAATTTTTTCCACAGTGGGTGATCATATTTTTCGAACCAGGAATCCATATTTTCCCATCCATGTCCTTCAGTAGTACCTTCAATGTGGATTCGTTGGGTGTGGTAGTCAAAGTCTGTAAGACCTTGAGCCCCTTGTACTTTAAACCCTAGGGAGTAGGGGTGGGGGTTATTAACGTTATGCGTAACTATAATGGTCTCGCCATTGGAAGTTTCTATAGTGGAGGTAATGATATCCCCTTGTTTAAATTTTAATTGGGCATTGGGGTGGTTTTCACCAGCGGTATCCACAATATATTTATGCAGACCAACTCCTTTGGTGGCATGTGAGGTAAGCGATAAAAATCTATTGCCCCTGTTTATATCAGCCATGACAGCTATGGGCCCAAGACCATGCGTTGGATATACATCAGCGTTTCTCAATAGGGAATGCTGTGTTCTCCAAGCCGATTCGGAAATTCCCTTGGCACCAAATTCGGCACCCTTACCATAGGCAGTTTTACCGTCATTGAATTTTACCCCGCGCAGATCGTGCTGATATCCACATCTGAAATGCAATAGTTCACCAAAAACATTCTGTTTAACCATATTCAATACGGCAAGCACATCTCGTCTGTAGTTCACATTTTCCAATATCATGAGATGGGAACCGGTTTCCTCATGGGTATTTACCAAATCCCAACATTCCTCTAGGGTATTGGCAGCCGATACTTCAAGGCCGGTATATTTACCTGCTTTCATGGAGTCTACCGCCATCTTGGTATGCCATAACCACGGAGTGGCAATAACCACGGCATCTATGTCTGCCAATGCCAGCAGGTTTTTATAATCGTGCTCATTTTTTCCAAAGGCTTTGGCCTTCTTTTGTCCAGCTTTTACAATATGATCCTGTGCAATATCAATACGGATCTGGTCTATGTCACAAATGGCCGTGACCAAAACATCCGTTCTCTTTAGAAGGTTATCCAAATGATTGGTGCCCCTTAGTCCAACACCAATGACACCCACTTTTATTTTTTGGGAGTCCTTTATAAAACCATTTCCTAAAGTTAGATTGGGTACAAGGGCTATACCAGCTCCCGTAATGGCGGTCTTTTTAATAAAATTTCTTCTTTGGTTCATATTTTTTTTAACAAATACTTATTATTTATGTTTCGCAAATATTAATATTATGTTAATAAATTAGGTGTGCTTTTTTTGCGTTCTAGGGGTAATTTTTCGGATAATTTGGATATTTGAAGTTTTTTTACACCTTTTTGCAAAAAATACCTCCTTTAGGTTGACACCAATTATGGGTACATTTGTTTCGGACAGATTAAGGACGGATTAATTGAAATCGTAGCAACTTGAACAAGAAATTAAATAGGAGTAAAATTTGTGCCCTATCCCTTCTGGGTGTGTTGTGCTGGTCCTATTTGTCTGGACAGCACCCTTCTAATTTTATCCACCTGCCCAGTAAATTGGATAACCACACTATTAAGGTTACCCACACGGTACAGGATAGCTTAGGCTTTGTTTGGTTGGCACATGCAGAAGGAATATCCAAATACGACGGTTATAATTTTGAATTTACTTCCAAAGAATCAATTTTTAAGGAGGAAACTACTTCGGATGAAGTAAAAAAAATATTTAGTGATGCCAAAGGGGTAATTTGGGCCTTGTCCATGAACGGACAAATATCCTATTTGGAGAAGAATGGTAGGTTTTTGTCCATTGATAAGGTTGTTGAGGGGTTCCAGAAGAAATACAAGGTCACTATTGTCAACGAGGATGATGGTGTAATTTGGTTGGCCACGGACAAAGGGTCCATATATTCTTATGACCACGGCAAGGGCGTTGTAGATAGTATAACCACGATTCCCATTAATTCATCTGGGCTAAATAAAGTGAATTCCCTGGTGGTTAGAAAATCCGACCAACTTATAATTAGTACCTATAAAGGACCCCTTTATATTTATTATTTGGAAACCAACCGACTTGAGACCTTGGAGGTGCCCTATGATTATACCCTGGCCGACAACAACCTTTTGCTATTGGACAAAAAAAATAGGCTATGGATAGGTTCTTCCTATGTAGGGCATGGTATAATGGTTTACGACTTTAGTAAAGAATCCTTTGTACAGAACGAGATTATAAATGATCAGTGGCGCAGCCAGTTAAACGAGTTATTTACTTCCATGTACTGCGATGTAAATGGTTTTATTTGGTTGGGGACAGATGGGAATGGACTATACAGACTGGATACGGAATCTGGCGAATTAACAATTTATAAGCATAACCAGCTCAATGAATTTTCCCTTAGTACCAATACGGTAATTGGTATAAACGAAGACCTAAAGGGCAACTTGTGGGTACTTACCAATTATGGGGACATAAACATACTGCGGAATAAGAATAATCAGATCAATTATCACTCGGGTGCGGTACAGGGAAGCCCTGCAAGGGTGTTGTCTTCCTATAGGGCAAAGGATGGCACCCTGTGGATAGGGACGGACGGTGATGGAATCACCAAGGTTGATTCAAAAGGAAGGGAAGAGCAATTTTTCAGCAATTCGGCCCAAAGCAAGGGGTTTTTTATACACTCTATCAATGAGGACAATAGGGGTAATATCTGGATGGGGACCTATAAAAATGGACTTTGGATATATAATGCGGTTAAGGGAGGGTTCTCAAAGGTGCCTTTGAGCAATTCCAAGAACAATATGGTAATGGACGTCCGATTTATTTTTAAGGACTCCAAACGAAGATTATGGGTGACTACCGATATGGGCATTTATTTGTTTTCGGAAAGAAACAAAATGTTGACGTGGTTTGAAAATGGCACGGCCGGATTGGTGGGGACCATTTCCCAATCTATAGTTGAAGATTCCTCAGGAACTGTTTGGTTAGCAAGTAATGGAGGAGGATTATTTAGGTTCAATGAAGATGGTGACGATATTACTAAATCCAATTTCACCCAATTTCAGCATGTCGACGACACGCTTATTACCAACAAAAATTATGACATCTGGTCCATGGCAGCTAGTAGCGAAGATGTTATTTGGTTGGTTATGGTAAGTGGAGAATTGATCAAATTCAATATAGGTGATAAACAGGTTGAAAAAATAAAGATAAATGGAACCTATGACAACACGATCTTTAGATCTGTATTATTGGAGGACCCAGATAATTTATGGTTGGGCTCAACTAAGGGTATCTGGCATATAAATACAAGGGATTCAATATCAAGGGTGTTTCAAAAAATAGATGGACTACAGGATGACTCCTTTATGCAGCGAAGTGTCCACAAGGGTTGGGATGGGAATATTTACTTTGGAGGGTTGAACGGGGTAAGTTACTTTAAACCCAATCAAATTAAAAAAGAGGAAACGGTAGCCAAATTATTTATTGAAGATATTGATATCCTAAACCAACCCGCCATAAACGTAATTCCAGAACAAATTGAAGAGGGGGTTGAGAAGTTGGACGTTTTGGAACTAGACCATGACCAATCGTCCTTTTCCTTTCGGTTTTTGGCGATTGACAATGTATTGTTTTCCAATTATGATTATGCATATAGGCTTAAGGGGTTCAATGATACCTGGATAGATTCCGAAAAGGAACGTCTGGCAACTTATACCAATATACCTCCCGGAAATTACATTTTTGAAGTGAAGGCCAGTAGTGGCAATGGGGAGTGGGATATAGAAAAAACATCGATTTCCATAAATGTATTACGGCCATTTTGGAGATCAAATCTGGCCTATTTATTTTATTCGATTTTAATAATTGGACTTATTTATGGTATGGTCATTTGGATCAGACTTAGGAACAGGGTAATTGCAGATGAGCTGGAACATAAACATGAGAGGGAACTTTATGCCTTAAAAATGGATTTCTTTGCCAAGATGTCCCACGAAATACAAACCCCTTTAACTTTAATTTTGATTCCCTTGGAAAACATGTTGCAACGCGCTATGAAAAGTGGCAATGTGTTGCTTCAACAACGCCTTAAGTTAATTTCCAATAATGCCAATAGACTATCCCGAATTGTATTTGAATTGACATCTTTGCGGGACAAGGAATTGGAGAAATTGGTTTTAAGGGCGGCAGAACACGATATTATTGCCGATTTAACCGAAATAACCAGCTCCTTTGAAGAGCAAGCCACCTTTAAGGGCATCAATTTTAAATGTAGCTATCCCAGTGATGAGTTAAGAATGTGGTACGATAAAGATAAAATGGAACATATTTTCTTTAATCTTCTGTCCAATGCCTTCAAATTTACACCTAAAGGCGGATCTATTGCCCTTGATGTAATTGTGGAGGATTGGGAGAGAAACGTAAAAATATCCGTGACAGATTCGGGTCCGGGTATCCCAAGAGAGGAGCTGGAAAATGTTTTCCAGTTGTTTTACCAGGCCGATACAGGGAAGCAAAAAGTAGGTACGGGAATAGGCTTGGCACTGACCAAAGAGCTGGTAGATCTTCATCACGGAAAGATAGATGTAAAATCGGACCCCATTAAAGGTACTTGTTTTAGCGTTAGTTTTCCTATTGATAAAAATCGGAATGAAAATGTACTGAATAAAAACGGCGCGGAAGAGTCTATTATGGAAGTGGAGGAGGAGGAATACCAATTGAAGGAGGAAAATATAGGTGTTGGGTCAACCAAATTGGCGAAGACCATATTAGTGGTAGAGGATAATTATGAACTACAAATATCATTAAAAGATATTTTTAACGATTACTATAACGTACTCTTGGCTGAAAATGGGGAAGAGGGTTATGCCTTGGCCTTGGAGCATAATCCGGATCTAATAATAAGCGACATAATGATGCCAAAATTGGATGGTATTGAAATGAGTAAAATGCTTCAGAGAAACGAGCTCACCACCCATATCCCAATTATACTTCTCACAGCCAAAAAGGCAGCAAAAAATAAAATACTAGGATTGCGGGCCGGAGCGGTAGAATATATAAATAAGCCCTTCAACATCAATGAACTGGTGCTCAAAGTGAATAATATCATCACCCGAAGTGATCGGTTGATTATGAAATATAAGAACGATTTAATAACAACGCCCAAAAAAGGAGGAAGTAGGTCCCAAGATGAAGTTTTTCTGGAAAACTTGGTTAGCCTAGTAGAAAATCAGATTAGCAATCCGGATTTTAAGACAGAAGACCTGGCCCAGGATCTAAACATGAGCTATTCTGCTATCTATAGAAAGTTTCAAGGGTTAACAGGGAAGAAAATAGTAGATTTTGTAAGGACCATGCGTCTTAAAAAGGCAGCTGTTTTAATTGGCGATTGCAATTACTCCGTATCCGAGGCTGCGTTTTTGGTAGGTTTTAACGATCCAAAATATTTTTCAAAGTGCTTTAAAAAGGAATTTGGCAAGAGCCCTCGAAAGTTAAAGGGGAAAGCAGATCCAAATCCGAGATTTAAATAAAACCGAATAGGGATCAATCACAAGAAAATAACTGTAACAATTTCAATAATCAATATGATAACAATAACCAATGTGGGGGCCAGTATTAGAAATAAAATGGCACCTAAAATAATAATGTTAAAGGGTACGGGATACAACAGTTTAAAGGTACTAGGTTTATTCTTGGTGGTAGCCTCCTGTACAACTTTGTCCAAGCAGGAGAATTCAGAAGAAATAACCATGGCCAAATTGAGTTTAACCGAAAGCATAAAGCCAGGAGGGAATAGTTGGGTGGTAAATGATGTTAAGGATAATCACAATCTTATCTCGGACAAGGGGATTAGGAATTGGAGTGATTCGAATACGGTTATAAGAACCTATTTTAAAACAGATCAAACAGGTCCGTTAAATGTGGGACTAACGATGAAAGTGAGTGGTGGTATGTCCAAACTCCGGGTTTCCTTGGACGGAATTACAAAGGAGATCACAGTTTCCAATCAAGATTTTGAAACAGTGGATGTAGGAGTCTTTAAGATTGGCACACCAGGCTACCATTTTATAGAATTACAGGGGTTGGAAAAAACGGCAAATATGTACGCAGATGTCAATGAGGTACTGGTAGGAGGGCAGGCAGCCAATGGGCAACTTACTTACGTAAAGGATGATTTTTATTGGGGTAGAAGGGGGCCATCGGTACATTTAAGCTATACTACTCCCGAAAACACTGACATACTTTGGTTTTATAATGAAATTACGGTTCCTGAAAACGAGGATGTTATTGGATCCTATTATATGGCCAATGGTTTCGGGGAGGGCTATTTTGGTATGCAGGTGAATTCCGAGACCGAGAGGAGGGTCCTGTTTTCTGTCTGGAGTCCGTACGAAACCCAAGACCCCAAAAGTATTCCGGAAGAATATAGAATAATTTTGCTGGGCAAGGGGGAAGGGGTAACTACCGGTGAATTTGGCAATGAAGGCTCTGGCGGACAAAGTTATAAGGTGTTCAATTGGAAAGCTGGCAATACCTATAAATTTTTATTAAAGGGAGAGCCTTCTGTAAATAATTCTACTGATTATACAGCCTATTTCTATGATTCGGAAGCTGAAAAATGGAATTTAATAGCTAGTTTCAGAAGACCGCATACCAATACCTATTTAAAAAGGCCACATTCTTTTTTGGAAAACTTTAGGACGGAGGTTGGACATATATCCAGAATGGGAGAGTATACCAATCAATGGATTTACGATACCAAGGGCAATTGGCACGAACTTACCAAGGCCAAGTTTACGGCAGATGCTACCGCTAGGAAAGGATCTAGGGTAGATTACGCCGGAGGGGCCGTTGGCAAGAAATTTTATATGAAGAATTGTGGATTTTTTAATGAAAAGACCACTATAGATACCTTTCATGAAAGGACTGCTAATGGAGTAGCTCCAGTGATAGATTTTTCATCACTTGAGAAACCAATGCAATAACAATGTATCAATGTGAAAGTGTGTTGGTGTGCAATATTTCAAAAGTGATCCATTAAAAAGAATCCAAGACGTTGAATGTGCCTAGAAGAATTGATTACACAGAAACCATAAAGAAACTAAGAATGAAAAATATAAGCTATTTAATCCTAATTCCATTGGCCCTATTATCTTGTAAGGATGAGGGCAAAAAGGATGTTGGTATAACTCCGGCACCTAGACCAAATATCATATATATTTTGGCAGATGACCTGGGATATGCCGAACTGGGTGCCTATGGACAGGAAAAAATTGAAACCCCCAATATCGATGCCTTGGCCAAAGAAGGTATGTTGTTTACCCAACATTATACAAGTGCCCCAGTGTGTGCCCCAGCACGTTATATGTTATTGACGGGGACCCATTCGGGACATGCACATATTCGGGGCAATGAGGAGTGGGGCGAGCGTGGTGAGGTATGGAATTACAAGGCAATGGCCAAAGACTCCGTTTTGGAAGGACAGCGCCCCATGCCGGACAGCACCATTACAATCGCCAAAAAATTAAAAGAAGTGGGCTACAGTACGGCCATGTTTGGTAAATGGGGATTGGGCGCTCCCCATACCAATTCTATTCCCACAACTATGGGATTCGATTTCTTTTTTGGATATAACTGTCAGCGACAAGCCCACACCTACTACCCATTGCACCTATACAAAAATGAAAATAGGGTGCATTTGAATAACGATACCATTGCTCCAAATACTAAGTTGGCCAAAGGGGCGGATATTAATGATCCGGCTAGTTATGCAGCTTATACATTAAACGATTATGCTCCCGATCTTATGTTTGAGGAATTACAGGGGTTTGTAGATAGGAACAAGGAAAATCCTTTTTTTATTTACTGGGCCACGCCCATTCCCCATGCGGCTATCCAAGCTCCTCAAAAATGGGTGGATTATTATAGGAATAAGTTTGGGAAAGAGGAACCCTATTTGGGGAAAAGGGGATATTTTCCACATCCAAATCCCCATGCCGGTTACGCTGCAATGATTTCTTATTTGGATGAAAATGTAGGGAAATTGGTCGCGAAGTTAAAAGCGGACGGACTATACGATAATACGTTGATCATTTTTACCTCGGATAACGGTCCTACTTTTAATGGAGGTACGGACTCTCCCTGGTTTGATAGTGCCAAACCGTTTAGAAGCGAACTTGGTCGTGGAAAGGGATTTGTCTATGAAGGTGGAATTAGGGTGCCCATGATTGCCACATGGCCCGGTAGTATAAAAGCCGGTACCACAACCGATCATATTTCCGCACACTATGATGTAATGGCCACGTTGGTAGATGTTGTGGGTTACGAGGCGCCAAAGTATACAGACGGAATCAGCTTTTTACCTACCCTACTTGCCGGGGATCAAGAAAAGAAGCACGACTTTCTATATTGGGAGTTTCCGGAATATGGTGGACAGTTGGCGATTAGAATGGGTGATTGGAAAGTGGTAAAATCACATTTGAAAGACAAAAAAAAGGAACCAAAACTGGAACTATTCAATCTTAAAACGGATTTAAAAGAAACTACAAACGTGGCAGATCAACATCCAGAGATATTGGAGAAGGCTGCGAAAATATTGCAAAGCCAACATACAGAGCCCACTATCGAGAAGTTTAGGATCCCGGCACTTAGTGATGGCCTTTAGGGATTTATTGGCTAGTTGCCCCTGTTAAATAATTATATATTTTTGCGTTTTTTAAACCACCTTTGAATCATAATTGTTTTAAATGAGAATTTATTTTACCCTGTTCTGTTTTTATTTTCTTTTTGGGCCCTTACTGGCACAGGAAGATATTACTACTCCTGAATTAAAAGGACACATCGCTTATTTAACGGCTGATAAAAGTTCTGGTAGGTATCCCGGAGGAAAAGTCAATAAAAGGATTGTCAGATATATTGCCAAGGATTTTAAAAAGTCGGGAATATCTCCTTTTTTGAAATCTTATAAACAGCCATTTATGGCCCATTTAAGGGTAAAGAAAGGGGAGGAACCCAAAAGTGCAGTTGAGACATGGAACGTAATAGGTTTTATAGAAGGGAACGACCCTTTATTAAAGAATGAATATATTCTCTTGGGCGCCCACTACGATCATTTGGGTATGGGCGGTGGACCATCGTCAAAGTCCGATAAAATAGGGATACACCATGGTGCGGATGATAACGCAAGTGGTACCTCGGCATTATTGGAAATAGGGGAGATGCTTATGGCCCACAAGACCGAGTTGAAAAGAAGTATTTTATTGGTAGCTTTTGGCGCCGAAGAACAGGGGCTTTTGGGAAGTAAGTATTTTACTGATCATCCAGTAGTGCCCTTGTCAAAAATTAAACTCATGATCAACATGGATATGGTTGGCAGGTTAAACGATGCCAAACAGGTTTATATGGGGGGAGCAGGAACCTTTCCAGGGGGCGTGGAATTGATGAAGGAATTGGGGCCGCCATTGGGCCTGTCACCCGTAGTCCATGCTGGCTCAGTGGGAGGTTCGGATCATGTCTCATTCTATAAAAAGAATATTTCCGTGCTTGGGATCCATACCGGAGGCCATCCCCAATACCACACCCCTGAAGATACGATGGACCTTATTAATTTTGATGGGCAAAAACAGGTTTGTCAATATATATTCAATACCATTATGAAAGTAGCCTCAACATCTTATGAAATGAAATTTATTCCGCAAGGGGAATAGAATCATTTACGTTCTTTACATTTGTAAGGATTAAAAATTATAGAATGCAAAAAATAAATGTTTTAAGTGCCTTATTTGTATTGGCTTTAATGGTTCAATGTAAGGAGGAAAAGAAGTTGGACGATAAGGTTGGAAATACGGCTCCAATATCGGAGGTTACGGAATCTTCGGCAGTCACAACTCCTATATTAATAGAAAAGCCAGAAAATATAAATACACCGGATGGTATGGTGTGGATTCCAGGAGGCGAATTTATGCAGGGTGCAGTACCACAGGACAAAATGGCCATGGATCATGAAAAACCTGCGCATAAGGTAAGGGTAGATGGTTTTTTTATGGATGTTACAGAGGTGACCAATGCCCAATTTGCAAAATTTGTTAAGGAAACGGGTTACATCACTGTAGCAGAGCGGGCAATAGATTGGGAGGAAATGAAAACCCAAGTCCCAGAAGGTACTCCCAAACCCCATGATTCCATTTTGCAACCAGGCTCTTTGACCTTCAAAAAAACGAAGAATTCCGTGCCCAACCTTTACGACTTTTCACAATGGTGGAACTGGACCATTGGAGCCAATTGGAAGCAGCCCAACGGACCTGGAAGTACAATTAAAGGAAAGGATAACGAACCTGTAGTACAAGTGGCCTATGAGGATGCCTTAGCCTATTGTGAATGGGCCGGTAGAAGATTGCCTACGGAGGCCGAGTGGGAAAGGGCCGCTAGGGGCAATAAAACTGAAAGCATATATTTTTGGGGCGATGACGATTCCGTTTTGTCCCAAATGGCAAATACATGGGAAGGGGAGTTTCCCGTGACCAATATGAAAACGGATGGTTATGAAAAACGCGCAAAAGTCAAGTCTTACCCTCCCAATGATTTTGGGCTGTACGACATGGCCGGGAATGTCTGGGAATGGACCAGTGATTGGTACAATACGAATTATTATAACGAATTGGGTGCTTTAAACGCTCCCGTGGTAAATCCGCAAGGAGCATCCACTGCATATAATCCTAATATGCCCTATGCCAAGGAGAAGGTAATGAGGGGAGGCTCCTTTCTTTGCAACGCCTCCTACTGCGCCAGCTATAGGATCTCCTCTAGGATGGCCTCTAGTTTGGACTCTTCCTTGGAGCACTTGGGATTTAGGACGGTAGCTACAGTGGATATGGTAACAGAGGATTAATAGTATTTTTTAATTATTTTATATATCCCCTTTGGCTTTCCAAGGGGGATTTTTTTTTGTCCAAGGTTTAGTTGTACGTGGGAAATAAATTTACAGTTTCTATAAACGTAAAATATACGTTTATAGAGGATATTTTTTTATATTTGCGGACTAACACACTTTGAAGTATATGGCGTTTCCGGAAAATTTCACCCCTGAGCTAGTTATTGAATCCCCAGGTAGGATCAATTTGATAGGGGAGCACACAGATTATAATCTTGGATATGTATTACCTACGGCCATAGAGAAGAAAATAACTTTTAAATTTAAAAAGAACCATACAGACAAAGAATGTAGGCTGTTTAGTTTGGGGTTTGATACCGGGTTCACCCTTCAATTGGATAAAATTTCACGGAGCGCTGTGGAATGGGAAAATTACGTTTTGGGCGTATTAAATGAAATTTTATTGAGAACGGATAGGTTAAGGGGATTCGACTGTACCATTGAAAGTAAATTACCAATGGGTTCGGGCCTAAGTTCCTCGGCAGCCTTGGAGTGCGGACTGGCCTTTGGGCTCAATGAATTGTTTCAACTAGGACTTTCCAAAATGGATATAGTTCAACTTTCACAAAAGGCGGAGCATACCTTTGTAGGAACCCAATGTGGAATCATGGACCAATTTGCGTCTGTAATGAGTAAAAAAGGGCATGTGCTTTTATTGGATTGCCAGTCTTTGGAACATCAACAAATTCCAATTCATATAGATCCGTATAAGATGATAATGCTGAATACCAAGGTGTCTCACAACTTGGCTTCCAGTGAATACAATACCAGAAAAAGGGAATGCGAGGAAGGTGTCGGCATTATACAAAGAAGATATCCTGAAGTAACTTCCTTGAGAAAGGCCAATAAGGAAATGCTGGAATATTGTAAAAGCGAAATGAGTGGCACCATATATAAAAGATGTTCCTTTATCATCAGTGAAAATGATAGGGTTTTGCAAACGGCCAATGCCTTGAAGGAAAATGACCTAAACCTTTTTGGCGCATTGCTGTACGAGGCACATGAAGGGATTAGCAAATTGTACGAAGTAAGCTGTCCGGAGTCCGATTTTTTGGTTGATTTTTCCAAACAGTATAAGGCTGTGCTAGGAGCTAGACAAACCGGAGGTGGATTTGGAGGCTGTACCTTGAATATTGTACATAAAGATCAGGTGGATAGGTTTGTACAAGAAGCCACCAGTGCCTACAAAAAGGCTTTCAATATTGAATTGGAGGCGTTTGAGGTTAAGCCAAGTGCAGGAACCTACATACAAAATTAAGCGAAATGACAAATAGTTTTAATGACAACCCACATAGAAGGTTGAACATTCTTACCGGAGAATGGGTTTTGGTTTCACCCCATAGGACCAAAAGGCCATGGCAGGGAAAGACCGAAAAAAGTGCCACAACGGATTTACCGGAATATGACCCTTCCTGTTATCTTTGTCCCACTAACGAAAGAATGGGAGGAGAGTTCAATCCCAGTTACAAAAAGCCATATTCATTTATCAACGATTTTTCGGCCCTATTGCCCGATGTTAAGGAAGAAACCTATGATAATGGCCTGTTGCATGCGGAATCAGAATCAGGTATCTGTAAGGTAGTCTGTTTTTCTCCCAACCACTCACTAACATTACCTTTGATGTCTGTTCCGGACATTACAGACGTAATATCACTTTGGCAAAAAGAGTATAGGGAATTGGGAGCTAAGGAAGGCATTGACCATGTTCAGATATTTGAAAATAAAGGAGCTATAATGGGGTGTAGCAATCCTCACCCACACGGACAGATTTGGGCACAGAATAAAATTCCGCAAGAGGTACTTAAGAAAACAGGAAATCTTCAAGCTTATTGGGACAAGCATGGTAGAAGTATTTTGGAGGACTATTTAGTACAGGAATTAAAAATGGACGAGCGTATTATAGTAGAAAACGAACATTTTGTAGCGCTTTTACCCTATTGGGCCGTATGGCCATATGAGACTATGATTCTTCCCAAAAGAAAATTGGCACATATCGGTTTACTTTCTGAATCTGAAAAGTTATCCTATGCAGAAATCCTGAAACAACTAACTATTAAATACGATAATATATTCAACACTTCATTTCCATATTCTGCGGGTATTCATCAGGCCCCTACAGATGGAAGGGAACATCCGGAATGGCATTTCCATATGTTATTTTACCCGCCCTTATTGCGATCCGCTACTGTGAAAAAGTTTATGGTAGGCTATGAAATGTTTGCTAACCCCCAACGTGATATTACCGCCGAACAGGCGGCCGAAAACATGAAGTCATTATCAGACGTACACTATAGTCAGCTAGACGCAACAAAGTAGATTATTATATAAAATCCCCAATGATTTCTGTTTTCGTATAGATTAAAGGGAATGTTGGTTTTGAAGGGAGTAACCTACCCGGCCCAATTCTTTTTCTACCTTATCCAGTATTAAGGGACTATTGTATACCAGCAAAATGGTCTTATTTATTATATCAATATCCAATATTCTTAAATCCAATATCCTACTAAGATTTCTGGAGATAACATTTTTACTTTCTTCGGAAATAAGCTGTTCAACCTTAAGCAATGTGGTCATGGAATCATGATTTTTATTAGTGAAACTCAATTTTGAGAAGTCGGTAAGACGCACTTAAAATTGCAAGTTGAACTAATCCCGCCTTTTTCGGCGGGATCTAGGTTCAATACCTTTTATTTCAAGACAAAACTAGGTATAGAGAAGTTTATCCTACATGATATAAATCAGTTTAGGGCAATTGTAAGACAATTTTTTTCCCGAAGGACATAGGAAAATGTATTTAAAAGGAACAGTTGATAACCAAATATTGATAGAATGCGGTTTTCAATTTTAGTCGCATGCTGAAAAATGACTCCTATTGCCAAATGATCCTATATGAATAGGTCCAATTTATTTTTGAGCTGGGTTATTTCATCCTGCATTTTTTCCATTTGATTAAGAAGTTGTGTAATAACCGCGATGCCTTCCAAGTTGATGTCCAGATCGGCATGGAGCCTTAGTATTTTTTCCGCTTTGGGCAATTGTTGGATTGGGATATATTGTATATCCTCTTTTACCACAATATCTACTAGACCGTATTCGTATAGTTCCGTTACGAAATGGGTTTCTATATTGTGGCTCATACAAAAGTCCGTAATCAGTATATATTCCTGTTCCATAAGGATAAAATTTGGTGTTTGTAATTTTTGGATTTCCTTCTTGGGATTTCTTTTTCCATAAATTGGGTTATTTTCTCAGACTCGCCAATTCCTTAAAAAGTTCTTTTTCTCTTGCCGATAAATTGGTAGGGGTCACAATATTGTAGGTAATATATAAATCCCCATAAACGTCTGTTTTTTTATACAAAGGGAAACCCTTGCCTTTTAATTTAATTTTGGTTCCGTTCTGCGTTTCCGGTTTAACATTCAATTTTACCTGACCGTCAAAAGTATTCACCATTATTTCGCCGCCCAAAAGAGCAGTGTACAAATCCAGGTCTACAGTGGTATATAGGTTGTTGCCATCCCTTTTGAAAGCCGTATCGTTTAAGATACTGAAGGTAATATAAAGGTCGCCTTTAGGCCCGCCTTGATGTCCAGGCCCACCGTGACCGCTAATTTTTATGGTTTGACCGTTTTCAACCCCTGCAGGGATAGTTATTCTAATATTTTTGCCGTTTACACTAAGTGTCTGTTTGTGCGGCTTAAATACATCCCTAAGGTGCAATTTTAATTCCGCGTTTAGGTCCTGGCCTCTAAAACGGGCTTTGCTTCTTCCGGAAAAACCAGCGGAACCTCCGAACATGGATTCGAAAAAATCGGAGAAATCGTGTTCCCCATAATGTTGGGACCGACTTTGTCCGCCGCTTCCGTAGGCTGATTGTTGGGAAGCCCTAGCTTTTTCAAACTCTTCGGCATGTTCCCAATCCTTTCCGTATTTGTCGTACTTTTTACGTTTTTCAGGATCACTAAGAACCTCATTGGCTTCATTGATTTCCTTGAATTTTTTTTCTGCCTCCTTATTGTTGGGGTTAACATCCGGATGGTGTTTTCTAGCCAATTTCCGATAGGCTTTTTTAATATCGCTTTGGCTGGCGCTTTTGTCCAACCCCAAGATTTTGTAGTAGTCTATAAATTTCACATGAAAGTTATTTATGCTTTATTCTTATTCTATTTTGGAAACATCATTTAGCAATTACTATACTAAAACATTCACCAACCCTACCTAATTTAATATATGTTTCTGGTCACTAGTGTCCCATTAAAATTGGGACGTTTTAAAAATTAAAT
>TARA_R110002050_G_scaffold292719_2_pt1 | contig 62341 bp, 44 predicted proteins | sample TARA_R110002050 | Tara Oceans TARA_R110002050 (sample SAMEA4396988) | marine metagenome | biome: Polar Biome; feature: [DCM] deep chlorophyll maximum layer (ENVO:01000326); material: water (ENVO:00002006), including particulate matter (ENVO:01000060) such as... | depth 25 m
TACCAACCTTAGGAAAAAGAAGATATGTTTAGGGGTCTCTATCCTGTCCCTGTGGACCCATAATTTTAAGAAGGTGTCCTGAACCAAGGATTCTACGACAAAATGATCATCGAGCATTCGCTTGCCCACCCAAAAGATACTCCTGCTGTACTTGGCATGGATATGCACCAAAGCAGTGGGATCGCCTTTTTTTAATAGTTCGAAATCATGCTGTGCCATAAAACACTATATTTAAATGGGGACAGGGAAACCTGCCACCAGAATTAAATTGATTTTAGTAAGGCGAATTCTTATATTGTGTAAAGAGAAGATAGCTTTGAGAAACGTTGAGAATAATGCTTTTTGCTAAACAAAAAAGGCGTGGATGCTCAACTTATAGTATAGGAGGTACTGGTATACCTTGCAACAATAAGAGAGCCCACGCCCCGGGTCGTGAGCAAATCTACTTATCATCTTGTTGCATAAAAATTACCAGTTTTCCTATACAAGATTCAAAGCAATTGCTTCTAATATTTATCTTTAAGAAGAATCGCAAAAATACTCCTTTCTATATGAAAGGATAATCAAATGTAAAAAAAATATTTTAACGACACAAATGTCGTTGATACATTTTTTTTTATTACCGTCATTTGAATATATGATTGATAAAAAAGACATTTTATATTATTCTACTTCTATTGAAATGGTTCTTAAGGAACTACGAAAGGAGAAAGGTATGAGCCAAGGTAAAATAAAAGGTTTGTCTCAATCAGATGTAAACATAGAATTTGCTCAAAAATATGAGGTTATTTTAAATATGGGACGTATGGAGTCCAAACCCAACTTTGGTATTATTAAACTACTATATCTCTGTGATTATTTTGGCATATCAACAGTTGATTTCTTTAAACGAGTTTTGAGTAAAGAAAAAAATGAAATCGTCGAATTCATAAAAGCAAAGGAAGAGGAGAAAAGAAATCGGAAAAGAATAAAAAAATAATTGAGTAAGAGCCAATCCAAAGAGATTGGTTTTTTTTTTGTCCCAAACACAAAATAAAAAAGGATGTTTAAGAGAGCAAGAACAACCGTTTTTAAAGTTATGGATTTAGAGGCTGCATAGAGCAAGGAGAATCCGTAAGTTTAAAAATGCAGCAAGCTCGCCTAAAAGCGAGCGCGGTAGTCTTATATTAAAATTTCTTTGTTTAGAATATCAAAAGAAACTTTATGATCCATTGTTTGTTGCTTTTTAATATTCCTCTCAAATGTCATGATGTTCTTTTTGTTTTTTCCAAAAACATTGACCATTGCACTATCTGGGTCGCATAGGCTATTAATGAGTATTTTTTCGTTGATAGATATTATTGTTATTTGTTCTTCCCAACTAAAAGGAAAAGTGCCACCTTCTCTTCTTGCAATTGTATAGTTTGATCCAACATCGACGAGATGCCATTTCAACTCTTGGGCTGTCATGTAAATGGCAAGGTCAATTTCACTGGTAGTTAGGTTTGCTTGTATGGTCTTGAACTTTAATTTTTTGTTTTGAGATATCAATACAAACGTAGCAAGTGTCAGTCCTATTAATTCAACTGCCAATATGTTGTGTTGGATGAAACCTCCCAATTTTCCAATCAGGAGCAAAACGGAAAAAACCAATAAATAAAATGCGATACCAAAATAGGTCAACTTATCCTTAAAATTTAATTGGATAGTTTTATCGGATATGATTTTATTGATATCAATTTTAACCATTTCATTGGATTACATTAAGGTAAATCAATGAATATTAGTGTCCTATAATTTACCCTAATCCTTTTAAAGGTACAATATAATATTCAATTTGAAGGTGAATGATTACATGATTTAAGAGTGAGTTACATTATCCCCTCTTTTTGAGTGTGGAAAGTCCATGGTTTTAAAAATGTAGTTAGCTCGCCAAAGCGAGTGCGGTAGCTTAAACTCTTCGATTATGTTAATGCTCCCTAGTGTTTATGGGAGGTCCCAAGGGGATTAACATAATTATGGTATTTGTTCCGTCGAACAAACATGGTTTGTTTTCAATTAACTAACAGTATTACAGTTAGTTGCAAACAAATCAAATAAAGCAACGCTGCGCCAGCACGTTGCCCTCTTGCTTTACCTTGCTTTACCTTGTAAGTTTTAAGGCAAACATTAAAATGTAAATAAACATAAGAAAGACAAATATTTGAAAAATTTTAAAATAGGCTTAAATTAAAAAATACTTTAATTTGACCGTTTTTTGTTTACGATAATCAAAGTCAGATTGAATTAATGTTTCACTATTATTTCACTTGATTATTTTGAGTTTATAAAAACCACTGCAAATACTAAAGTACTGGAATAAAGTTCGGACTGGGGTTCAGTCAAAATTAGAAATTCCTAAATATAAGTTAGAAGATGTGGAAGAAATGACCTCATAAAATTTTGGCTAAAACAATAGGAGAGTAGGGAGAAAGTATTTATTCTTTCACTGTTTATTGTTTTTAGTATAAGCATTTTACATATTAGTAAGTTACTTCAAGTTCAAAAGTTAAATTTAACTCAGTCTTTTAATATGTATTACCAAGTAAATCAATTTTTTAAAAATAAATTTTGGTATTTTAAAAAATAATTATATTTTTGAATAAATGTAAACGTTTACATTAATAGTTAATATAAAAAGCATTGATAATTTATTTATTTGATGATTTTTGTGTTTACAATTATATAATTTAATCTATGTCTAATCTAAAGAAGGTTGCAGAATTAGCTCAAGTATCTATAGCTACTGTATCTAGGGTAATTAACAATGTAGATAATGTAAATCCAAATACAAAAGCAAAGGTTCTTAATGCAATAAAAAAATTAGATTACTATCCAAATCGTGTCGCTCAAAGGTTAAGAAATTCGAGTAGAAAGAAAAATCTTTTGGGTTTGGTTTTGCCAGATATTCAAAACCCATTTTATGTTGATGTTGTTATAGGGGTTGAAGAGTTTGCTTACGAAAATAATTTTGCAGTTATGATTGGAAATTTTGGTCAAGATCAAAAGAAAGAAAAACTTTATTTAGAAATACTTCAATCAGAAGAAGTGGATGGGTTTATAGTTGCTCCGTTTCATGGCCATGACAAGAATATTAAGCAAATTATAAGTAATGGTTACACGGTAGTGTGTATTGATAGAGGGTTGTTAGATTCTAATGTTGATGTTGTTAAGGTTGATAATGAGAATGGCACATTCAAGGCTATTGAATATTTGATTTCTTTAGGGCATAAGAAAATTGCGCACATAACCGGAAGATTAGATATACCTACAACTTTTGAGAGAATTAGTGGCTATGAAAAGGCTATGAAAAAGCATGGTATTAAAATAGATAATAAATTAATTAAAAGTAAAAAATCGGATTATGCTAGTGGTGTTGAATTAATGTGCGAGTTGTTAGATTTATCTAATCCTCCAACCGCAGTTTTAACAGGAAATAATCTTTTAACACTTGGTGCTCTTGAGACAATTCATACAAAAGGGTATAATATTCCGGATGATATATCAATTATTGGATTTGATGATATGTATTGGGCAAATTCATTGAACCCACCATTAACCGCCATAAGACAATCCGGATATGATATTGGTAAGAGAGCGGCCGAATTATTGTTACAAAGAATTCAGGATCCGACAAGGGCAAATTCAAATGTAATTCTAAATACAGAATTGATCATAAGAAAATCATGCAAAGATATTAATGCGATAAAACGAATTATTGTTTAAATATAAAATTTTTACAAAAAAATGTAAACGTTTACATTTTTTAAAACGAATAAATAACGCTAAACTATATTTAAAATGGAAACAACTAAAATTGAGACAACTAAAATGAAAATACGGCAAATTGCTTTGTCTGTAATAGCCATCTTTGTGACGGTCACTGTATATTCACAAAATAGTGGAACTGTTGAAGGTGTCGTCCTTGACTTTACTACTGCAGAGTACCTTCCTGGAGCGCATGTTATTCTTGAAGAAAAAGGCCTAAAAACCACTACAGATGATAGAGGTAGATTTTATTTTGCTGAGGTGCCAGTTGGAACTTACACTTTAACTACAAGTTATTTAGGGCTTAAAAACTATTCTGCCCAAATAACCGTGAATAGTCCCGGAGAAAGAGTGGTGCTTGAAGTTTTAATGGAAAGCGAGTTTGAAGAATTGAACGAGGTTGTTCTAAGCGGAAATAGGTTTGGACAATCAAAGGCATTAAATCAACAAAAGGAAGCTGAGAATGTTAAGAATGTAGTTTCTGAGGAACAGATTGAGCGATTTCCCGACTTAAATACTGCGGAAGTACTCCAAAGAGTACCAGGGGTAACTATTCAAAGATCAAATGGTGAAGGTAGGTTTGTTCAGTTGAGAGGTACCAGTCCTAATTTGACTAACGTTATGGTTAATGGACAACAGCTGGCGGTATCCAACGGATCCCAAAGGGTAGTTGAGTTAGATGTTATATCTGCAGGACAATTAGCCGGTATAGAAGTTACAAAAGTAGTTACACCTGATATGGACGGTAACTCCGTAGGAGGGGCTGTAAACCTAAAAACAAGAAGTGCCTTTGAATATAATAAACCCCAATTAGGAGTTGTAATAGGTACTGGTAAGAACAGTCAAGTTGATGATATGGGGCTTCGTGGTGACTTTACCTATTCAAATATATTTGGAAAGAAAGATAATATTGGACTCTCATTAAGTGCCAACTTTACAAGGACGGAGCGAGCATCAAATTCCAATGAAAGCAGATGGGGAGACGAGGAGACCATTGATGGAACCCCACTTCCTTATGTATGGCGTGAAATTACCCTTAGGGAGTCTCAGAATCAAAGAGACCGATTGGGTTTATCTGGTCAATTTGAATTTAAATTTAATGAAAATAACCGGATTTATGCCAGCGCCATGTTTAATAAACGATGGGATTTACAAACCCGAAATGACTTAAGAGCACGTTTTGATAGAGGTGATTATATTTCGGCTACCGAAGCTGAAGGAACCCGATTTATTAGAGCTATGCAGGACAGAGAAGAACAACAGGTGGTTTCTTCCTTCGATTTTGGAGGTGAAAATAGGATTAATAAATTAAATATAGATTACAAGGTTTCTTTTAGTAACGCTTCTACCAAAAAACCATTTGGACAAATTGCTCCTGAATTTCAAGCTCGTGGTATCGATGTGGAGCTTTTTGATGTTGATTCAAAAACCCCAAATTTTTCGGTAACAAATGGGGAAGATTATCTTGGTGGCGACATCTACGAATTTGATGCCACTGATTTTAGAATAGAAGATACGAATAATGAAGTCTTTACATTGAATTTAAACTTCACACTCCCAATGAGCCTTGGAGAAGGCGAAGGTGAGTTTAAATTTGGAGGTAGATTTAGATCTAATAATAAGGATCGTGGGGATACAAGAGCTCGATGGAGATGGGAGGGAGATGATGATTTGCTTTTGACACCTTTTCTCTCTGATAGGACAATCAACAATTTCCAGGGTGTTTATGATTTTGGACAGGCTGTAGATGCAGATGGATTTCGTAATTTCTTCCTTAATAATCAAAATGTGAGTGGGTTTGATCGTGAGGACCGACCTGATGTGAATTTTGGAGAGCCTTATGATGCAAGTGAAAATGTAACTGGAGTTTACTTAATGGGAACACAGACTTTTGGTAAGTTATTAATTTTAGGAGGCTTAAGGGCAGAGTTTATGAATACTGATTATGCCGGTACAAAACTTGTTCTTGATGATGGGTTTTTCATTAGTTCAGAACAAGAAAATGTGCAAAGAGATTTTACTAATATTTTTCCAAATTTACAATTTCGTTACCGCATCACTGATAATACGAATGTTAGGTTGGCATATAGCCGTGGATTTGCACAGCCCAATTTTTTTGATTTAGTGCCTTATTCTATTATTGATACTGAAGAACAACAGATAGTGCGTGGTAATGGTAATTTAGATTTGACAACCTCAAATAATTATGATTTACTTGGAGAACATTTCTTTAAGGGTATTGGAGTTATTTCAGGAGGTTTATTCTTAAAAGATTTTGATAACTTTGTTTTCACTTCAAGCGGAGTTGTAAACGGAGGAGAATTTGATGGTTTTGATTTTGAAGAGCCTGTTAATGGCGGTGGAGCAAAACTCTTTGGGGCTGAATTAAGCTATCAACAACAGTTAACGTTTCTTCCCGGATTTTTGAATGGTTTTGGTATTTATGGTAACTATACATATACCAATTCCAGTAATATTGATTTAGGGCCTGATACGGATAGGGTAGATCTTGATGTATTACCTCAACAGGTGGCTAATTCAGGAAACGTTGCACTGTTTTTTGAAAAGTATGGTTTAAACGCTAGGTTAGCTGCTAATTTTACAGGTAAATATATTGATGAGGTTGGTTCAACGGTAGATAGGGATGAATGGCGTGATGGTTACACACAATGGGATTTTTCCGCTAGTCAACGAATAGGGAAAAACTATGACATCTATTTTGAATGGGTAAATATATTCAATGAAGGCTACTATGATTACTTCGGTATTCCTTCAAGATCACTTAATTATCAACTTAATGGATCCGTTATCAATCTAGGTATAAAATGGTCTCTAAATTAAAAGATTATTGATTTCTAATTATCAATTATTTTTAAACTTATGAAAAACTGTATTGCATGATGATAAATCAAACTGGACATAGAAATACTTTGGTTCTTGAAAAATTAATTTTTTTCGTATTAAGTATTTTAATTTTGAATTGCAAAGATGCTGACGTTGAAAAGAAAATGGTTATCAATAAATCGTCTAAGCCAAATATTGTATTTATCTTGGCTGATGACATGGGTTGGAACCAGGCGCATTTCAATAAAATAACGGACTATTATGAAACCCCTAATATCGATAAAATAGCGTCGGAAGGAATGGTTTTTACAGATGCATATTCTGCGGCCCCAATTTGTTCTCCAGCAAGAGCAAGTATTATGACTGGTAAGTACCCTGCTAGACTTCATTTAACGGATTATCTTCCTGGAAATTCTTATCCTTATGCTCTATTATCGCAAGCTGAGCAAAATAAAAATGGACTTCCATTAGAAGAGTTGACAATAGCTGAAATGGTTAAACCTGAGGGTTATGCTACGGGTCATTTTGGGAAATGGCATCTAAATATGGATAAGAATTATGAGGATGGTCGCCCAGGTGATCCAAAATCTCAAGGATTTGATAATGTATTAGCTACAGTGAAACCAGAATTGGATTCAAAATCTAAAGATGCTCATCATGTAAAAGAAATTACAGATAGAACTATTCAATTTATTGAGAAAAACAAGAACAAGCCATTTTTCGCCTATGTTTCCCATCATGTGGTACATCGCCCATTAATGGAAGACAAAGACTTTATAAACTCTTACAAGACCAAACCTCATCCTGAAGATAAAGTAAATAATCCAATAATGGGGGCAATGATAGAAAGAATGGACAGAAGTATAGGAAGAATTCTTGATAAACTTGAAGAATTAAACCTTACCGAAAATACTATTGTTGTTTTCTTTTCAGATAATGGAGGATTTAAATTCTACCAAGATCAAGCACCTTTAAGAGGTGGTAAAGCGATGGTATTTGAAGGAGGTATTAGAGTTCCTTTTGCATTAAAATGGCCAGGTGTTGTTAAACCAGGATCTGTATGTAATATACCGGTAATCACAAATGATTTTTTCCCAACATTCGCTGAAATAGTAGGTAAAGATGTAAATGATTCTACTATTGATGGCTTGAGTCTGGTTCCGGTTTTAAAGGGACAGGCTAATAGGCTCAATAGGGATGCCCTTTTTTGGCACTATCCTCATTATCACAGACAAGGCTATAAACCATCTGGGGCGGTAAGAATGGGGGATTATAAACTAATAGAATGGTACGAACGATCTATTCAAGGGCTAGATTATCAATGTGACCTATTTAATATCAAAGAAGATATAGGTGAGACTAATAATTTGACAAGTCAAATGCCAGAACTAGCAAACAAAATGCAGAAAAGATTACATCAATGGTTATTTGATGTTCACGCAAATCAAATGACGTTGAACCCTAATTTTAATCCAGAAAAGCAGTATTTACCCGAATTAACCTGGCCAGAAGGAGAAGACTTCGAGTATTTGGACATGCAATTTCCTAACAGAGAATAATTTTTAGAACTAATGGAAACCATTACAATATTAAATCCAAAAAAAGTAGTTTTTGGAGATGATGCTTTAGATGTTTTTATCCAGGATTATATTGCTTCCGGGAGGAAAAAACTATTTATAATTACAATAAAACATTTAACCCAAGAACTTTCTAAATTATTGGAAGTTCTTAAAAAATCATCTATTAGTTATGAGATAGATACAACCATAGTTAATGAACCTTCTTTTCAAGAGTTTAATGTGATTCTAGAAAAGGCTAAGTTTTTTAATGCTGATAGTGTTCTTGGAATAGGTGGAGGTAGTGTATTAGATGTGTCTAAATTAGTAGCCGCCCAGCTTAAAAACACACAAACCATTGACGAAATTATAGGAATTGGTAATTTAAAAGAAAGAAAAACATATCTAGTATGCATTCCATCTACTTCAGGAACGGGAAGTGAAGTTTCCCCTAATGCTATTTTTATTGACGATAATGGAAATAAAAAAGGAGTTATCAGTCCATTTTTGGTTCCAGATGCCTCCTACATTTATCCAAGATTAACATTAAGCGTCCCTCCAGGAGTTACAGCTGCAACCGGTATTGATGCACTTACCCATTGTATAGAAGCGTATGCGAATAAATTTTCTCACCCTGTTATAGATGTGATAGCAATCGAAGGAATTCGCTTAATAGCAGAGAATCTTTTGGAAGCTTTTGAACATGGAAATAATTTGGAGGCAAGGACGAACGTAGCTCTTGGTAGTCTTTATGGGGGTATGTGTCTTGGACCTGTTAATACAGGTGCTGTACATGCGCTTTCATATCCTTTAGGAACAGAATTTCATGTTCCTCACGGGTTATCAAATGCCATACTTTTACCATATGTTATGGAATTTAATTTGCCTAATGCCATAAAAGAATACGCAAATATTGCTAAGATAATTGGAGCAAAAATTGAAGCTTCTGATGAAGAAACTGCTAAAAACGGAATCATAAAAATCAGAGAATTAAATGTGGCTTGTCAGATACCAAGCAAATTATCAGAATTGGGGATCCCAATCACTGCAATAGATGGGATGGCAAATAGCGCACTTGAAATTCAGAGGCTATTAAAAAATAATCCTAGAAAAGTTGAATTAGAAGATGCAAAGGCAATTTATAATGCATCATTTTAATTTTATAATAATAGATAGATGAATTATAAAGAAAAATATTGTGGTGTAATTGTACCAATGATTACGCCATTTACAGAAAAATTTGAAATAGACGAACAAGGTGTCGAAAATATTGTTCATGGCCTTTTGAAAAACAAATGTACCCCATTTGTTCTGGGCACTACAGGAGAATCATCATCAATTTCTAATAATAAAAAATCAGATTTGATTAAGTATACTGTAAATATGGTAAACGGGAAGGATTTGGTATATGCGGGTATTTCTGGAAATAGTTTTGAAGATTCTGTTGTCAATGCTAAACTATACCATGATATTGGGGTAGATGTGTTAGTTGCTCATTTACCTAGTTGTTATCCCATTGATGATGATCAAATGCTTCGTTATTATGAAGCTTTGGCAAACGCTATTAGATTGCCTTTAATGCTATACAACATACCTGTTACCACCAACTTATCTATTTCCTTAAAATTAGTTGAAAAACTCAGTTACCATGATAATATTATAGGATTTAAGGACTCACAAAGAGGAGAAGACAGATTGAACGAATCTTTAAGGTTATGGAAAGATAGAGAAGATTTTACTTTTCATTTAGGTTGGGCGGCAAAGTCTTCATATGGTCTAGTAAATGGTCTTGATGGAATTGTTCCAAGTAGCGGAAATCTTGTGCCTAGTTTATATAGAGGGATATATGATGCTGCAAAAAGCGGAAACGTAAAAAAAGCAGAAGAATTGCAACAGATAACCAATGTAATCAGTGCGTATTATCAAGAGGGAAAGATTTTAAGTAGGGCCTTTCCCATTTTTAAGGCGATGATGAATGCTTTTGACTTGTGTGAACCATATACAGCTTTACCAATGCTTACTTTATCCATCGATGAAATACAGAATATTAGAAAAGATGTTTTAGAAAAATTTGGAGAGTATAAAGATTAATCCGAATGATATTGTTATATGAATTCCAAATAAAATAAAATGAAAGAATATAAACCAATTATAGGTATTTCTATGGGCGATCCGGCTAGTATTGGTCCAGAGGTCACAATTAAATCCGTTGCATCGGAAAAAATCAACCAGATATGTAGGCCTTTGGTTGTAGGAGATACAAATGTATTGCAAAAGGCAATTAAGATTACAGGACTAAATTTAGAGATAAACAAAATTAGTAATGTTAACGAAGCCCTATTTACAAAAGGAATTATTGATGTGTTCGATATACAAAATGTAGATATTACAAAACACAAAATGGGAAAAGTGACCGCAGAATACGGTAACGCAGCATTTGAATATGTAGTTAAAGTTATTGATCTCGCAATGAAAAATGAAATAGATGCAACTGTTACCGGTCCAATTCACAAAGAGTCAATTAATTTGGCTGGGCATAAATTTAGTGGACATACTGAAATTTATGCAAAGTATACAAACACAAATAAATATGCCATGCTATTGGTGGAAGAAGATTTAAGGGTGATTCATGTTTCAACACATGTCTCATTGCGTGAAGCTTGTGATTTGGTCAAAAAAGATAGGATAATTGAGACCATTGAGTTAATAGATGAAGCTTGTAGAAGAATTGGAATAAAAAAACCTAGAATAGGTGTTGCAGGGTTAAATCCTCATTCGAGTGATGGTGGATTATTTGGAGATGAAGAAGAAAAAGAAATTATACCTGCAATTCAAGAAGCTAGAAAACTAGGATATAATGTTGAGGGACCGATACCATCTGATACATTGTTTCCAAAAGCCATTGGGGGGGTATATGATGGTTGTGTTGTTATGTATCATGACCAAGGGCATATTCCTTTTAAAGTTGTGGGTTTTAACTGGGACAAAAAGAAGAAAAAAATGAAAAGTGTTAGAGGAGTAAACATTACACTTGGATTACCTATTATTCGCACTTCAGTTGATCATGGAACGGCAATGGAAATAGCTGGTCAAAACATTGCTAGTGAAGATGCTATGATTTTGGCCATTGAATATGCTGTTAAATTAAATAAGACCAAATCTTTAAAAAGAGAACACATATGATAGCTGTAATTGCAGATGATTTTACGGGTGCTGCCGAAATAGGAGGGTTGGCTTTTAGCTTTGGTTATAAAGTGGCAATCATAACTAATTTTAATAAAGTGCCTCAAGTAGATGTTTTAGTTGTAGCCACGGATCTGAGGTCTTGTACTGCGGAATTTGCAGCAAAAGAATCCGAGAGAATAACATCAAAGTTGCTTGAGTTAAACCCAGAGTTAATTTATAAAAAAATAGACTCTGTATTACGGGGTAATATTGTGGCAGAGTTAAATTCTCAAATGAGAATTTCAAAGAAAACAAGAGGTTTAGTTATTCCTGCAAATCCATTATTGAACAGAACAATTAGGAATGGGGTTTATTATATAGACGAAAAACCTTTAATTGAATCTTTTTTTTCTAAAGATAACTCGTTTAAGAATAAATCATCAAACGTTGTAGAAATTCTTCAAAAAGATGGGGTAACGGAAATCGTTAATTTGTCTCACGATGAGGTTTTACCTGAATCTGGATTAATAATTGGAAATGTAAAAAATCAGGAAGACTTAAGTCAATGGGTTAAAAAAATCGATAAAAATACAGCTATTTCAGGAGCTTCAGGGTTTTTTGAGGAAATCCTAAAAAGTAAAAGCTCCTTAAAAAACACGTTTAATGCAAACGGATTTAACAAGGAAAGTAAAGCAATTTTTATCTGTGGAAGTAATTTTCCATTGAGTAAAAAAGCTGTTATTGATGCTAAAGAACGAGGGGTATGTGTATCCTGTATGCCTGATGGGATTTATTTTCCCCAAAGTGTTAAACCCAAATTAATTGATGATTGGGCTATTGATATTATTAACATGTTTGAGAACAATAATCAAGTCATTGTATCAGTATTACAAAAGCCAACAGAACATAGTATTTCATCAGCTGAATTAAAAGCAACTTTAGGAAAAGTCGTTAAAAAAGTCATAGATAAAATTATTATTAATGAAATATTAATAGAAGGTGGCTCAACAGCTCAATCTTTAGTCAAAGCACTATCATTTGATACATTTTTTCCAATTCAGGCAATAGCACCCGGAGTTACTAGAATGAAAATTGGCAGCAAAAGCCATGCATCACTTACTATGAAACCAGGTAGCTATAAGTGGCCAAAATCAATTTGGAAGTTTAATAAATATGAAAAAAAATAAATTATGAGTAATTCTTTACATGTTATTGATTATTTAATTATTATTATTAGTTTGATAGTTACCATTGGAGTAGGTTTTCGTTTTTCAAAAAAACAAACTAGTACCTCACAATTCTATTCAGCAGGAGGTAAAATTCCTTCTTGGGCGATAGGAATGTCAATTTTTGCAACATTGATTAGTAGCCTAACTTTTTTAGCTTATCCTGGTGCTGGCTTTGGGTCAAATTGGATACTTTTAGTTCAAGGTATCATGGTGCCAATTACAGTTATTTTAATCATTCCTTTTATTGTACCTCTATACAGAAATGTTATAGGACTTAGTGCTTATGAATATTTTGAAAAACGGTTTGGTTATTTTGCAAGAGCTTATAGTTCGGTAGGGTTTATATTTGCCCATTTTTCAAAAATGGGGTCTGTGTTTTTCATTTTAGCCTTAGCAGTAGCAAATATGACAGGTGTTGATACTTATACGGTAATAATCATTTTAGGTATTTCGGTTGTTTTATTAACATTGTTTGGAGGAATGGAAGCCGTTATTTGGTTAGATGTTATTCAAGGGTTTTTATTAATTATTGGTGGTTTGATTGCCTTAACATTTATAATAATTAACATGAATGGCGGTCTAGGAGCAATTTTAGAAATAGCCAATGAAAATAATAAAATCAGCTTAGGGCCTTTTGATTGGGATTTTGTTCACCTTACTTTTTGGGTAATGTCCATTAATGGTGTATTCTATGCTATTCAAAAATATGGCACAGATCAAACGATTGTACAAAGATATTTAACCGCAAAGTCAACTAAAGATGCTAAAAAGGCTTCTGTAATGGGAGTTTTAATGGTAGTCCCTGTTTGGACATTATTTATGTTTATAGGTACAGCTTTATATGCATTCTATACAGGTGATGCAAATACTCTTCCTGAAGGAATAAGAGATGATGCAGTGTTTCCTTATTTTATTATGACAAAATTACCTGTTGGTATTGTCGGTATCATCATTTCGGCACTCTTAGCAGCTGCTATTTCATCTTTGGATTCTGATTTGAATGGTCTTTCAGCTGTTGGAGTAGATGACTTTTATAAAAAGCTAAGACCCAATAGTACTGATGCGCAACAAGTTAAAGTAGGTAAGATTTTGGTTGTCATTTCTGGTATCGCAGCAATGGTCGTTGCATCTATTTATGTGTCTGCTGGTAATGAAGGCGTGTTAGGTATTGTATTTATGTTATACGCTATTTTCTCTGGTGGAATTGTAGGTATTTTTCTTTTAGGGGTATTTGTTCCTCGTGCCAATAAAAAAGGGCTATATGTTGGTATTTTAGCTTCTGTGCTTTTTACCGGTTATGCAATTTTAACATCAAAACCAATAGGCGAAAGTAATCAAATGGTATTGGATTTTGGAGCTTTTAACTTCAAACACCATAAGTACATGCTTGGTGTGTATAGTCACATAGTATTGTTTTTTGTGAGTTGGGCAGCAAGTTATTTTTTTCCAAATGAAGAAGTAGATAAGGCTCTTACATATAGAGGATGGAGAGAACAAAGAGCTTTGGAAAAATTAAATAAATAATTGTTAATTCAAAAGTAATGTATAAAATGAATATTTTAATAAACAAAAACATGCTGTTTTTTATGCTGGGCATATTTAGTATAACAGTTTTCCCTCAAAAGAATCCGCCTTCAGTTAAAAAAACTATGGCCGAACCTATTATATACAGTGAGGGGTTGAAACCTGATGCAAAATATTTTGACGGAGGCTTGCCACATGCAGTTGGGGTTCATAATTATCAAGCATTTAGAGCCAATAGGATTAACCCAACTGAAAAAGCAAGTGACAAAGGTTGGACATATAACCATCAGCCCTATTTATGCTATTGGAACCATAAATTCTATTTGGAATATTTAAGTGGAGAATTTCAAGAGCACACACCCCCAACTCGAGTCTTGTTATTGACTTCAGAAAACGGTAAAGATTGGTCTGCTCCTGAGATTATTTTTCCAATATATGATCTTCCTGAAATAGAAACGGATAAAGGCTACTTACCAGCTGGTACAAAGGCAGTAATGCATCAAAGAATGGGTTTTTATGTAGCCCCAAACGGAAAATTATTGGCAAGTGCATTTTACAGTTACTCTTTAACTCCAAGACATTCGCCTAACGCAGGCCAGGGATTGGGAAGAGTGGTTAGGGAAATAAAAAAAGATGGAAGCTATGGCCCAATTTATTTTATTCGATATAACAGATGGAATGGTTATAATGAAACGAATACTAATTTCCCTTTTTATAAAACTAGTAGTGACAAAGAGTTTTTAGAAGCTTGTGAGTCCCTTTTGTCCGATAAATTGATGACTCTACAATGGTGGGAAGAAGATAGGGGGAAAGATGGGTTTTTTAGTGTTGACCCAGGAGATGTTGAAGGGGCCGCTTATTTTAGTGAGACAATAACTACTTCCAGAGGTGCAGGAAAGGCATTGAGTTATTATCATAGACCTGATAATGTTGTTGTTGGGATATGGAAAAATCAATGGTCAGCGTTAAGTGAAGATGATGGTAAAACATGGACTCCTTTTACAAAAAACAAAACCTTAAGTCCCACTGGAGCTAAGGTTTGGGGGCAAAAATTAGATGATGGTACTTATGCATTAGTTCATGATCAAACGGCAGGATTTAGAAACAGGTATCCTATGGTGGTCATGGCTTCAGCAGATGGACATGATTATGATAGAATGCTTTCTGTAAGAGGGGATATTCCACTAAGAAGATATCAAGGAATCCATAAACGAATTGGTGCACAATACTTTAGGGGTATAGTTGAAGGGAACGGTAATCCGCCAGGGAACGAATTATGGGTAACCTATAGTGTTAATAAAGAAGATATTTGGTTGTCAAGTATTGATGTTCCTATCAAAGGGCATGTTTCTGAAAATGTGAATCAAAATTTTGAAGGGTTAAAAAGTATTCAAGATTTAAAATTATGGAGTTTATATGTTCCACAATGGGCTCCACTCAGTATAGTTGAAAATCCTAATAATTTAAACCATGTATTAGAACTTCGAGATGAAGACCCATATGATTACGCTAAGGCAGAACGTGTTTTCCCAAAAAGTAAAAAAGTTGAAATTAGTTTTGATTTAAAAACAGTAGTTAGCCAACAAGGCCATGCTTTAGAGGTTGAGATACAAAATCAAGGTACCGGAAGACCTATCCGCTTAAGAATTGACAAAAGGAAATTAATGTTTGACAGACATCAAGTAGGTCCGGAATCTATTGATTTTAAAGTTGGAGAGTGGGCAAAAATTAAATTGATTGTGGATGCTGAAGGCAAAATGTATGATGCTTATTATAATGGAGAGTTAGTTAGAAAAAATATCCCATTTGCCAATGATGTTGAAGTTTCTTCTGTTGAAAGAATTGTCTTTAGAACAGGGCCTTATAGAGGATATACCGATGCAATATTTGCAGAACAAGGAGCTCCTTCTGCAGGGGGATTGACCATAGAAGATTTACCGGCTTCAGGAGTAAAGGTAGCACCTTGTGTGTATTGGATTGATAATGTGGAAATTGATAAACTAAAATAGTTTAAGGAATAAAGAGCGGAAAGTTAAGTAGCCTAAAAAAATTAATAAATAATTTGTCTTTTAAATGAAGAATTTAAAAAAAATATTGGTTTTTATATTAGTGGTATCCATTGTTGGATGTAAATCTGAAATAAAGAAAAAAAGAAGTGATAATCATTTTAAATTTTTGGTCTTATCAGATATTCATATTAAAGATAATGATGCTCATTTGAATCGATTAAAGGATTTTGTAAAAGAATTTAATTCCAAAGATTCTATTAGTAAAAACGTGAATTTTGTTATAACAACAGGTGATAATGTGTCTTATGTTTATTCCAATAGAGATAAAAACAGAGATTCTGTTTCAAACAATAAGTTGAGGTCATTTTTTTTAGCGATGTCTCAATTAAAAGTTCCTTGTTATTTTGGTATGGGCAACCATGAATACAAAATTGATCAATATAGGGATGCTGATGGATATTTCCCAGAATCAGAAATTTTAGAAATGGATGAAATATGGAAAAAAGAATCAGGTTCAGTTCCATATTACAACTTAAAAAAAGGGGATTTTAACTTTATCTTCCTGAATAGCAATAGAGGAAGGTTTCAAAATAAATTTTTCGATGATAAACAAATAGATTGGTTAGAAAAACAACTGGAAGAAAGTGAAAAGGTTTTATTGTTTTTTCATCACCCTATACGTACAGATAACATTAAATATTGGTATAAAAAAAGGACTGGAACCGTTACGGGTGATGTTGAGCACCATTTTTTTCAACTACTAAAAAAATATAAAAATAAGGTTAAAGTTGTTTTTACTGGGCATGGCCATAAGTGGATGCATGATAAACTATATGATAGTATTGAAGTTTATGAAACATCTTCATTTGGCGACAATGAAAGATTCATGTATTACACAGTTGAGGTTGTAAACAACAACATTAAAGTAACAAAGTCTGTTGATGAGCCATTTTTTAAAGGCTTTGAATTTTAAAATATTAAAGATGAAGAATAAAACAAACCTTGTTTTTTTACTACTAATAATTATAACTGGTAATATTATGGCCCAAGAAGTTTATTGTAGGTTTGAGTTTAGTGAACAAGCCCTTTACGGAAAGGTAGAAGGAGAGAAAGTTTTACCCTTGGACAAAGCGCCTTGGGAAGGAGGGGAAATAAGTGGAAGAGCCCTTGAACTGAATAAAGTAAAATTATTGCATCCATCAGAACCGAAAGTTATTTTAGGACTTGGAGGTTCTTACAGTAATAGTTGGAAAGATAAAAAACCATACAAGTCTGTGCGTTGGTTTTTAAAACCTCCTTCTGCCGCAGCTTCACCAAACGACAATATTTTTATACCGGCAGCTGTAGATGCTTTAAAGGTAGAAGCTGAATTGGTAATTGTTATTGGGAAAACCATAAAAAATGCGGATGAGTCTGAAGCAGAGAATGCCATTTTTGGCTATACGATTGGAAACGATATTGTAGGTTGGACCGATTCGTTTCACGAAAAAGAGGGCGAACCTAAAGATCAAAAAGAACCTTTATTAGGGCCTGGATTAAAAATTGGAGACCGTTTTGCTCCATTTGGCCCTTTTATTTATACCAATATAGATTGGGAAAATAAAGAACGAAAAATGTTGGTAACAGATGGTTCTGGAAATGAAAAAGTTAATTCATCTAACAACACATCAAATTTGGTGTACAGTCCCGCTAAAATTGTTAGTGATTTATCAAAAGTATTAACCTTGTCCCCTGGTGATATTGTATTTACAGGGACTGATAAATCTTATGTGGTGTTAAATGATGATACTGTCAGTATTTCTATTGAAGGGCTAGGGACTTTAACCAATACAATAAAAAAACAATGAGTAATAAAAATAACATAATGTTTCTATTTGTTTGTGTTTTAATATCAGTTAAGTCGCAAGCACAAACAATAGCCCTTTGGCAATTTAATGAGTCTAAAGGTCTTTATCCTAGTCATGTATTAGATGATTCTTCGGAAAATGATTATCCGTTAGTAATTGGTAAAAAAGGAAAAATTGTAGATGGTAAATTTGGTAATGGATTAGATATGACTGCCAATTATGAATTAGAGATAACATTAAACGACCAAATTCAATTTGGACTTGCCAAGCCTGAAATTCCAGAAGGGAGAACAACAGTTCCAATGTATTGGGGAAATGCTGACTTTGCAGCTCTTATGACCGTAGGAGAAACACACTTAAGAAGACAAGTTGGATTTGTTAATACAACAGATACCAAACTGAATTTAGGTAACTTTGATTGGACTGTGGAATTTTGGTATAAACCTATGCAAGAAACCAAAGAAGAAGGTGTTATTTTTGAAATTGGCGTTGGACCAATTAGAGAAAAATCAGCTATTACTAGCTTAAGTATCTCGAAAGACAAAAAAGGATTTGTGTTTCACAATGGAGATAATATGCCTCCAATATTTATTCCAACTAAATCAAAATATCTATTAGGTAAGCCATCAGGTACTTGGCATCATTTTGCATTTATTTACAAGGCTAAATCAAATGAAATAAGTCATTATGTTGATGGTAAAAAAACAAGTAAAGTACCAGCTCAGATAAATGCTTTGAAACATAGTGAAAGTGCTTATTTCAGTGTTGGGAGAAATGGTTTTTGGAAAAATCCACTTTCTGGAGTGTTGGACGAACTTGAGTTTTATAATGGGGTTAAATACACTAAAAATTTCAAGCTTCCGTCTGGAGAAAATTCAGTTATTAAAAAGGAACTAAAAAAAGGCCTTCCTCAATTATTTGCTAAAGAGAATAATAATTCATCATCTCCTATTCAATTAGGAATAAGAAAACATGTTTTTATAGATGATGTTTTTATTCAAAAAATGGACCCAGACATAAAATTTGTGGTAAACCCTCCAAAACAGATGGAGCGTGTTATTGGAGATATTAAGGGAACCTATAGAAAGCATTTGACCGTTTTAGAGGATGAAGACGGAAACATTAGATTGTATAATTCTGTAGAGGATGATTATTTGGCTATGCAAATATCAAAAGACGGGATACACTTTGAAGCTCCAAAGATTGTAATTCCTATGATAAATGGAGGAATGGGCAACCCGTTTATCGATCCTAATGGCCCTAAAGAGCAACGATACAAATATTTAAGTAATTACCACAAAAGAGGAGTTTACTTATATACATCTCCAAATGGAATTGATTGGGAACGTTCAAAAACGGCTATTTTACCCTTTAGACCGGGCTCACAGTCTTGTACTTTTTATGATGACCAAACCCAAGAATATGTGTCCTATCACAGAACAGATATGCTTCAAACACCAGGATGGGCAACTCTTAGAGGTTCTGTTTTGGTAAAAATGAAAGATATTTCACAGCCTGTTAATTATAAACAATTAACACAAAAAGACTATGATAATGCAAGGGATACTTTAAGTATGAGAGAGCCTCAACCCTGGTTTATGGATAATGGTCCATTAACACCGGGAGGTTTTGGATTGGAGTTTCCGTTAAAATTCTTACCAATTCCTGAAGATCCTATTGGAACTGACATTTATGTGACCAAAGCTCAAAAATATCCTTGGGCTCCAGACACTTATGTTGCCTTTCCAATAATGTATTTTCATTATGAAGCAGATGGACCAGTTGAAAGAATTGCTTTAATGGACCCCAAACGTTTAAGAGGAGAAGGACCTTTGGAAACCCAATTTGCCTCTAGTCGTGATGGTATTAATTGGAAGAGATATCCAAGACCTGCTTATGTTGGAATTGGTAAATACAATGATAAAGATATTCATACAGCTTATATGGCTCAAGGCATGATTAAAAGGGGAGAGGAAATTTGGCAGTATTATTTTGCCGAAACCCAATATCACTCTTCTTATACAAATGAACCAGAAGGAAGGGGTGTTTATAGGTTGGTCCAAAGACTAGACGGATTTGTTTCTATGGATAGCCCTTATGGAAAAGAAGTAAAAGCAATTACTAAACCATTTGTTTTTACTGGAAGCAAATTACACGTTAATATTGATACGGATGCCGCAGGATATACTCAAATTGGATTTATTGATGAAAAAGGGAATCCAATTAAAGGTTTTTCCGTAAACGATTGTATTTATATTAATGGTGATTTTGTGGATACTGAAGTAGAATGGAATAAAGGTAAAGATCTGTCTTCGTTAATTGGTAAAACGGTACAACTAGTATTTAAAATGAGAGGTAGCAAAGTGTATGCTATTCAATTTAAAAATTAAAAGCAAATTAAAAAATGAAAACGTTTACAAAATTAAAATATCTCAAGAAATTATTCCTTTTTGTAGTGCTGTTAATTTTTATTTCAAAACAAGTAGAAGCTCAAACCATTGCACTATGGTTATTTGATGAACCCCAAGGTTTATACCCAAGCCATGTAGTTGATGATGCTTCAGAGAACGATTATCCATTGGTTATAGGGAGGTCAGGAAAAATTGTAAAAGGCAAATATGGGAATGCCTTGGATGCAACCGCTTTTATGGAATTACAAATTCCAGATATGAATGTACCCCTCTTTGGGATGGGGAAACCATTGCCAGTTCCTAAAGGAAGAACAGCTATACCTATGAATTGGGAAAATGCATTGTTTACAGCTATAATGACATCAGGAGAAAACCATTTAAGAAAAGAAATAGAAATGGGTAATGCCACAGACACTAGGCTAAATCTTGGAGATTTTGATTGGACCATTGGATTCTGGTTTAAACCAACAAAAATAACAAATAAAAAAGCTGTGGTTTTTGAAATAGGAGAAGGTCCTTTAAAGGAAAAAAACAAAATTACAAGTTTGTCAGTCTCAGCAGATAAAAAAGGCTTTATCCTAGAGAATAGCCCATCCCGGACAAAGACATTAATTAAATCCAATGAAAAGGACCTTAATAGTTTAAACGAATGGCATCATTATACATTTACTTACAATGCTAATGCCAATGAATTAAAGCATTATGTAGATGGTAAAAAAAACAGCACAATTACAATTAAAATGAAAGACTTAAATCATGGAGATGAATCTTATTTTAGTTTAGGACGAAATGGTTTTTGGGAAAACGGATTAAATGGAATGTTAGATGAGGTTGAATTTTATCAGGGAATTAAAGACCAAAAAAGCATTAATAATCTTGAATCAAAATCTTTAATTGTTGATAAAGAAAAGTTAAAGCTTAAAAAAGGTCTCCCATTGCTTTTTGTAAATAAAAATGAAGGGCCATTACAGTTGGGAGAAAGAAAACATCTATTCATAGATGATGCCTTTATAGAAAGGATGGATGATGAATTGAAATTTGTGGTAAACCCTCCAAAAAAGATGGAACGGGTAATTGGGAATATTACTGGACAGTTCAGAAAACACTTGACAGTTATTGAAGATAAAAAGGGATTGATCAGAATTTATAACTCTATCAACGATGATTATCTTGCAGTTAGAACATCTATTGACGGTATTCATTTTATTGAACCTGATTTAGGAGATCCATATGAAGGCAGAACAAATATTGTCATCAAAGAAAATGTTGGAGGCTTAGGAAACCCTTTTATAGATCCTAATGGCCCAGATAGTGAGCGATGGAAATACTTCAGCGATTATGCAAGAAGGGGAATTTATCTATATACTTCCCCAGATGGATATCATTGGAAACGGAATAAAACGGCAACGCTACCATTCAGATCTGGAACACAATCTTGTTCTTTTTATGATGAACAACAACAAAAGTACATTACATATCATAGATCAGGTATTTTTCTTACTCCGGCAAATGATACTCAAAGAAGTTCGGTAGTAGCGGTTTTGGAAGACCTCTCAATTCCTGATCAGTTTAAGCCATTGACCCAGCAAGATTATATGGATTATAAGGGTGAATTTAGAATTAGAGATCCAAAACCTTGGTTTTTAGATAATGGACCATTAACACCCGGAGGATTTGGACTGGAGTACAAACATAAATTTGACCCATTGCCCCAAGACCCCCCAGGAACTGATATTTATGTAACAAAGGCCACTAAATATGAATGGGCTCCAGATACTTATCTTGCCTTTCCAATTGTTTATTTTCATTATGAAAATGATGGCCCTAAAACACGTATGGTTTTAGGTGATAAAGCGAGAGGACTAGGTTCAGGACCAATAGAGACTCAATTGTCAGTTAGTAGAGATGGGTTAAACTGGAAAAGATACCCAAGGCCTACATATTTGGGCCCGGGAGAGCATGCTGGGCGCAATGTGGTTACAGCATATATCGCTCAAGGAATGGTAAAAAGAGGTCATGAAATATGGCAATATTATTTTGGTGAAACGCAGTATCATTCAGCAATTAAAAAGGATTTAGACGGTAGAGGTGTTTATAGGTTAGTGCAACGGTTAGATGGATTTGTATCTATTGACAGTCCTTATGATAAGGAAGTTGAAATGGTAACAAAGCCATTTACTTTTGAAGGGGATTATCTTTCCTTGAATATTGATACGGATGCTGCAGGGTATACTCAAGTGGGTATTTTGGATGAAAATGGGAATCCTATTAAAGGATTTTCAGTTGATGACTGTATCTATGTGAATGGAGATTTTTTTGATAAAAAAGTAGAGTGGCTAAATACGGGAACCGATGTTTCTGAATTAAAAGGTAAAACCATTCAATTAGTATATAGAATGAGAGGAAGCAAATTATATGCAATGCAGTTTAAAAGCGACGAAAAAAAAACAGAAAAAACAATTATAAATAAACCTTAAAGAAATGAAAACTATAGCTAAGAAGACATTATTGTTGACATTATTATTGCTTGTACTTGTAGCTTGTGATAAAGAAAGAAACAACAAATTAATACAAGAAGACGTCATTGAAACACTATCACCAACGGGTGTAAAAACTATTTTAGTTGATAAAGCTAAATTTGAAAACATAAGCTATGTAAATGTTTTGAGTGAGGCAGTGTTGGAGAATGGCACAAAAGTGGCACCTTATAAAAGTATTTTAAAAGCGGTTGAAAATGCAAAGGCAGGTATTAAAACTGCAATTATTGTTGCCGGAGGAGAATATGCTGAAGGAACTATTGAATTGAAGGAAGGAACAACACTTTTAGGCGGTTTTAATAAAAATGACTGGACAAGAGATGTTTTAAAAAATGAAACAGTATTACTAGGCATAGATCAACAGCGAATACTTAAGGCATACAATAACACAATAATTGATGGGTTTGTTTTTTCTGGATCTGTTTATCGCGGAACAGGAAGTGCAATTTACTGCAACGGAACTTCTCCAATGATTTCAAATAATACTTTTACTGGAAATTTAGTTTTAGGCCCTTTGAATTGGAACCCAAAATTTTGGCATGAAACAGCAAATAATGGGGGCGCTATTTATGGTGATAATGGCGCGTCGCCAACAATAAAAAACAATGTATTTGTTAACAATAGAACTGAAAATGGTAGAGGTGCCGCAATTGCATTTGATAATAAATGTGATGTAAAAATCAGTGATAATGTATTTGTAAATAATATTTCAGGAACAAAAGATCCTATGAGAAGTAGTGATGGAGGTGCCATTTCAATTTTTAATCGGTGTAAAGCTGAAATCTCAAATAATATATTTTTAGGAAATAAAGCATTATCTAAAAATGATGGAGGTGCTGTTTTTGTGGCATTATGGAGTTCTGCCAACATAAAAAACAACATATTGGTAGCCTCTGAAAGTGGTGATGATGCAGGTGCCTTATTTGTGGGAGGCCAAGAGCATAGGTATGGAGGAGCTCAGCTAGACCCGATACCATCTAAAGATCAATTTTATGTTACGATAGATAATAATCAATTTTATGGAAATGAAAATTCATCTAAGAATTCAGGGGCAATGCGTTTTACTATGGAGTCTAGAGGTGAGTTTACTAATAATATATTGGCATATAATAATGGTGTTTATTTCCAACGTAGTGAAGTTGCAGTAAAAAACAACATTATTTTTGATAATTTTCTGTTTATTGAAACGAAAGAAGGATTAAAACAAGGATCAATAGAGAATAATGTTATTTGGGGAGATTTTGAATTGACTACCCCAGCAAAAGTAATGGATAATAGAATTAGAGATGGTTTTAGTGGTGGTACAAATAATACTATGGAAGCACCTAAGATAAAAAATGATTGGAGAAATTATAATGTTGTATCCACAACAAAAAGCAAAAATTCAGCATTAACCCATTTTCTTGTTTCAGATGCCAATTATGCTAAAAACGAATTAGTGAATAAGGTTGTTAGAGCAGGCAATAAATGGGGAATTGTACAATCAAATACGGAAAATGATATGACCATTTGGGGTAATTTGTTTGGAGCAGAAACTATTCAGCTACTTCCTACATATACAGTAATAAAATAATTTTTTAAAACAAATCAAATGAAAAGAGGCTATTTACTGCTAATATTTTCGATTTTACTTTTTGTACAGTGCAAAGATTCAGAAGAAACTAAAACTGTTAAAACAGAGGAGGCAACTACTTCTAATACGGTACAATATAAACCCAAGCAGGTCAACAAATGTATAGAGCTATTTAAGCAAGGACAACCAGTATATTATATTGGAGGATATGGAGGATATGAAGAAGGAGCAAAACTAGCCAAGACATGGGCAGATTATATTGCATATAATATGGAACATGAACCATTAGATTTTAGCAAACTTCGAGATTTCATGAAAGCATTGGTGGAAAATGGTCCTACTCCCAGCGGACATCGTACACCAACAGTAATTGTTGTATTGCCTTTAGTTGGTTTGGATAGTACAACGGTTAAATCTGGAGGATGGATGGTAGAACAGGCTTTGGCCCAAGGTGTTCATGGAGTAGAGTTGGTTCGAGCGAGAACCCCTGGAGCTGTTAAAAAGTTTATTCAGGCAAGTAGATACCCCATTCATAAACAGAAAATAGAAATTGTTGGAGAAGGAATAAGAGGATGGGGGAGTCATAAGTTTGCTGCTTGGGTATGGGGAATTAGTGAAGAAGATTATTTAAAAAAAGCAGACACTTGGCCTTTAAACCCTAATGGAGAGCTACTGTTTGGAGTTAAGATAGAGGATCAAGTAGCATTAAAAAATGCTCCAGAAACACTTGCGGTGCCAGGTATAGCTTTTGCAGAACATGGCCCCAGGGATATGGGATTCTCATTTGGTCATCTAGAGGGAAGAGCTGATCCACCAGTACCACCTGAAGTAAATGCTGCGGGAGAGAAAGTTCTAAATCTTTGTCAAGAAAATGGATTGTATTTTCTTGACAATGTACTGCCCAATAATGTTTATGAAAAAATTGACTGGGGAGTAATGATAGGGGCAGGTAGTAATAAGGAGGCTGCAATTGTAGGAAGGGAATATACCAAAAGAAAGATGCCATGGTAAATAGAAAAATTAATTTGTAGTAAAAAAGAACTAAAACCAAAATATCTGTCAGATGCAAAAAATTAATCTATTACTTGGTATTATTGCCATTCTCTGTTACACAGGGTGTCAACATAATAAAGAAAAAGTTAAAGGTTTTGATAATGGCCGTGGTGAACTGGAAAAAGTGGCTGAAACTTATGGGCAGTTTGCTCCTGATGATGCTTTTGAGGAGGATTCATATTTTGCCTATTATGGCAGCGAAAATGAATGGACTCGCCGACAATTTAGAGAGATAAGCGCTGATAGACTCTATAAACGAAGAGGGCAACGTCAATTGCTTGCCATTATTGATGGTAAACCCGATTCAGCTCTAGTTTACTGTGAGCGACGTTTATCGCAAGATCCTGCCGATCCCGAAATTCATTATATGATGACTGTGGCTTACTCCGCAAAAAATGACATGGAAGAGGCTATTCAATCGATGAATCTAGCATTAAAAAATGGCTTACCTTTTGAACGTTTTGTAGTCGGGCCCAAAGATATACTTGCGCCCTTGTACCAGACGGAAGCTTACAAGGATTTGCAGGCTAAGTTTAATGTCCGTTTAATTCATGGTCCGATGTTGGGTAATGTTACACCTAATGGGGCCAGCTTTTGGCTGCGCACGGCAAATGAATCGGAAGTGACGATTAAGTGTGTAAACCCTAAAAGTGGGAAGGTGATTTTCGGGCACTCAAGAACTTCAGAAGAAAAAGACAACACAACAGTAGTAAGGGTGGATGGTTTGAAACCAAATACCAAATATAACTATTCGGTCTGGATTGGAGGAGATTTGATAAAAGAAGGATATCATGTTACTACAACACAAAGCACAAAATACAAAGAGCCGTTTAGTATTGCCTTTGGTGGTGGTGCTGGTTATACTCCAGCACATGAACGTATGTGGGACACACTAGCCACCCACGATATTAAAGCACTTTTGTTGTTGGGAGACAACGTCTATATCGATGTTCCCGGGAAACCAAACCAAGTACATGATTATACGTATTATCGTCGCCAGTCGAGGCCAGAATTCAGACGTTTGGTTTCAAAAATTCCTGTATATTCCATCTGGGATGATCATGACGCCGTTATCGATGATGTGTGGATGGGTCCATATAAGGATAAACCGTACTGGAAAATTCCTATGGTCAATCTTTTTATTAACCAATGGAATAATCCAGGTTATGCTACTGGTGACTGGCCTGGATGCTGGTATAAATTTTCAATTTCCGACGTCGACTTAATCATGCTTGACTGCCGAACATATCGCACGAATCCCTTTAAATTAGAAAAAACAATGCTTGGACCTGTTCAAAAAAAATGGCTCTTAGAAAGTCTGAAAAATTCAAAAGCTACTTTCAAAATTATTGTTTCATCAGTTCCTTGGGCTCTAAACGCCAAACCAGGAAGCCATGATACATGGGCTGGATTTGAACCAGAAAGAAATGAGATTTTTCAGTTTCTAACTGATAACAATATTGAGGGTGTTGTATTAATGTCTGCAGACCGTCATAGAACAGATTTTTGGAAAAACGAAAGAGATGGAGATTACCCTTTGTATGAGTTTATGAGTAGTCGCCTTACAAATATTCATACACATGATTTGGTTCCAGGGGCAATATTTGGTTATAACGAAAAATGTTCTTTTGGAAAATTAACATTTAATACGACGTTGAATGATCCAGAAATTAAATTTGAAATAATAAATATTGATAATGAACTCATAAACTCTTATGTTTTGAAGAGAAGTGAAATTGAGTAATCAGTATATCCACAAATTAGAGTGTCTTTTTGACATTGATAATGACTGTTCTTGATATGATATTTGATTATAAAGTAAATCTTCCAAAAATTTATGTGGTTGGAGACAGTATATCAATGCATTACGGTCCTTATTTAGAAAAAAAACTCGAAAATATTTGCAGGTATGATAGAAAGAGGGGAAGTGAAAACTATTTTGATGGTCCAGATTCCGCAAATGGAGGGGATTCAAATATGGTTTTAGAACATTTAAAAGAGTTGCTAAAGAAACCTGATTTTGAAATAGACTATTTGTTAGTTAATTGTGGTTTGCATGATATTAAACGGTATAAAAACTATTCAACAACTCAAGTTAGTTTAGAGCAGTACTCAAAAAATCTGGTACAAATTATTTGTATAAGCAAAGAATTAAAGGCCAAACTAATTTGGATGTCAAGTACACCTGTTGAAGATGCTATTCATAATAAAATTAAATCAGAATATAAAAGATATAATCAAGATCTGATCAACTATAATAATACTGCGGCAAAAATAATGAAGCAAAAGAATATTTCATTAATTGACCTGTATGTATTTACCAAAGAGTTAATACCTAGAGCTTATAAGGACCACGTGCATTATAATGATGAAACAAGAAAAAAACAAGCAAGTTTTATAGCAGGGAAACTGATAGAATTAATAAAACGATAATTAAAAAAATCAATAAGATGGTAATATTAATAGCATTAATAATTGTTATAATACTAATGGTTATAGCTGCTTCAAAGTATAATTTGCACCCATTTTTATCTTTGTTGTTGGCAGGAATAGTAATGGGATTTATTGGTGGATTGAATGAAATTAAGGTAATTGATACCTTGCTAGAAGGTTTTGGAAAAACATTAGGTAGTATAGGTATTATAATAGCTTTTGGAACAATAATAGGTGCTTATCTTGAAAAAAGTGGTGGTGCGAAAACATTGGCTAATTGGATATTAAAGATAATTGGGCTAAATAGATCTGCTCTTGCAATGAACATTACGGGATTTATTATCTCTATTCCTGTTTACTGTGACTCTGGATTTATCATTCTTTCCTCTTTGAACAAGGCTATAAGTAAAAAGACAAAAATCCCTTTAATGGTTTTAGGGGTATCGCTTGCGGCTGGACTATATGCCACCCATGTGCTTGTTCCACCTACTCCGGGACCTCTAGCGGCTACTGCCGCATTAGATGCAGATTTGGGCTTGGTTATTATTCTTGGATTAGCAGTGGCCATTCCTGTATCTCTTGCTGGTTTTTTTTGGGCAAAATATATTGGAAAAAATAGCAGTGGAAGTAAAAATCATGAAAATATTATAAAAGAGGAAAATATAGAAAAACTCCCAAAAATAAGCTTGGCATTAGCTCCTATTCTAGTCCCAATTATTTTAATTTCTCTAAAATCAATATCAAACTACCCAACACATCCTTTTGGAGAGAAACCAATTTCTGGAGTAATTAATTTTATTGGTAATCCGGTAATAGCGCTATTGATTGGAGTTTTTCTTTCATTACTATTAAAAAATATTAAAGCAAAAGAAACACACTTTAATTTGATAACAAGTGGGTTGAAAGAAGCTGGAATAATTATTTTGATTACTGGAGCAGGAGGAGCCTTTGGAGCTATTCTAAGAGCAACTGGAATAGGTGATGTCATCGGATATACTTTTCAAGATTATAATATGGGTTTGTTTTTACCTTTTATAATTGCGGCGCTTTTAAAAACCGCACAGGGTTCTTCAACAGTATCAATTATTACTACAGCTGCTATAATTGCACCTATGTTGGGATCCCTTGGTTTGGATTCTTCTCTTGGTCGAGCATTATCAGTCCTATCTATTGGAACTGGAGCAATGACTGTATCTCATTTAAATGATAGTTTTTTTTGGGTAGTAGCTCAATTCACCGAAATGGATACAGCAACTGCTTTAAAAAGTCAAACAATTTCTTCTTTTTTTCAAGGAGTGACAGGTATTATTATTGTGATGATTCTAGGGTGGGTATTAATATAGTATTGTTGAAATGAAAAATACAATTAAAGGAAATTATATAAACGGAATTTGGCGACAAAGTGAAAGCCTTAAAGCACATAAAATCATCAATCCTGCCAATTTAAGTGAAGTTGTGGGTTATGTCCAATGGGCTGATAATAAGACTGTAAAATTAACATTAGAATATGCTAATACAGCAATGATAGTTTGGAAAAAAACTCCATTAGAAACTAGAATTAGGTACGCTAATTTACTTCTTGATAAAATAGTAAACCATAAATTGGAATTTGCTCATATTATAACTTCAGAAAACGGAAAAACAACAAAAGAATCTTTAAGTGAAATAAACGCCTCTGTTGAGGAAAGTAAGTTCCATATAAATTTTTTGAAAAGTAATCTTAACGAAATAAGAGGGGAAACCGAAACCAGATATGAACCTATAGGTGTTGTTTTAACTATTACTCCATGGAATTTTCCTTTGGCAACCATCATGCGAAAAATGATACCTGCCTTAATAAGCGGAAATCCTGTTATTGTTAAGCCATCAGAGTACGCGCCACTAACAGCTATATTTCTTTTCGAATTAATTGATGAAATAGGCCTTCCAAAGGGTGTAGTAAACCTTATTAACGGCAGTGGTGAAGAAATTGGTTTTGTCTTATTACAGTCTGATTTTGTCAAAGCCATTTCTTTTACTGGATCTAATTTTACTGGTAATAAAATAGCGAATCTTATTGGTGGGAAGAACATTCGATTTCAAGCAGAAATGGGAGGGTCAAATGCTGTTATTGTATTAAATGATGCCGATTTGAATATCGTGGTTCCAGATATAATTTCCAACGCATTTGCTTGTGCTGGTCAATGGTGCACTGGTACAAGTCGAGTAGTTGCAGAGGAAAAAGTTTATGATGAACTGATTGAAAGTCTTAAGAAATATATAGCTAAAATTAGAATTGGGAATGGGGTTGATAAAAACGTTGATATGGGTCCAGTATCAAACGAAAAGCAATTTAATTCAATAATAAATATTATTAACAAAGCAATAAAGCAAGGGGCAAAAATTGAAATAGGTGGAGAGACAGAAAAATTTATTCCGCTCCAAAATTACTTGATTGAGCCAACTATATTATCAAATATTACAAGTGAAATGGATATTGATATCGAAGAAGTTTTTGGTCCTGTTTTGATGGTATATAAGGCCAATGATTTAAAGCATGCACTAAAAATTGTCAATAACGGCCCTTATGGCTTATCTGCTTCTATTTATACTGATAATGTTAAAAAAGCAGATAAATTTATTGATGAAGCTGAATGTGGTCTTGTACATATTAATTTACCAACAGCGTTTAGAGAGTATTCAAAACCACTACTAGGTTGGAAAAGTTCAGGAATGGGAATTCCTGAATGTGGTAGGTTTATGTTAGACTTATTTACTAAGCCCAAAGTAATTTATAGAAAATGAAAATCAAACGTATATACGAAAAAACGGTTAATATAAGCTCATCCATTAGAAATGCAGTAATTGACTTTTCTTCTATGACTATTTCAATAGTTGCTATTGAAACCGATATTATCAAAGACGGAAAGCCTTTAATAGGTTATGGATTCAATTCCAACGGTAGATATGCTCAAGGCGGAATAATCAATGATCGAATCTTACCTAGAATTTATAATACAAAAGAAGGAGAATTACTAAATGATGAAGGCACAAACTTCGATCCTTTTAAGTGCCTTAAAGTAATGATGAGAAATGAAAAACCGGGAGGGCATGGAGAACGAAGTGTTGCTATTGGTACTATTGATATGGCACTTTGGGATCTCGTTGCAAAAATTGAGAATAAGCCATTATATAAATTACTAGCAGAAAGATACCGTAATGGTATCTATGACCAAAAGGTTTATGTATACGCTGCTGGCGGATATTATTATCCAGGTAAAGAAATAAAAGGGCTTCAAGATGAACTTAAATCCTACTTTGATATGGGTTTTGAAGCATGTAAAATAAAAGTAGGTGGTGAATCAAATGCAATAGACCTTAAAAGAATTGAAGCAGCAATAAAAGTTGTGGGTAGTGGGAAACAATTAGCGATTGATGTCAATGGGAAATTTGATGTTTCTGAAGCTATTCATTTTTTAAAAAAAATTGAACCGTACAAGTTAAAATGGTACGAAGAGGCAGTAGATCCTCTTGATTACCTTGCTAATGCTGCTGTCGCTGAAGCATCCAATACCCCAATAGCCACAGGAGAAAATATATTTTCTTATATAGATACTTTAAACTTAATACGTTACGGGGGCTTAAGACCAGATAGAGATTTGATTCAGGTAGACCCTGTATTAAGTTATGGTTTGTCCGAATATATTCAAATTTTGAGTATGCTGCAGGAACACGGTTGGTCAACACGAAGTTGTATTCCACACGGAGGCCACCTGTTCGGGATTCATATAGCGGCGGGATTAGGGCTGTTTGGAATGGAAGCCTATCCAAATGTCTTTGTCCCTTTTGGTAAATTTGCTACTGGAATGGAATTAAACAAAGGGATGGTTAGTTTACCTAACTTCTCAGGGATCGGATTTGAAGAAATACCTGAATTATACTCAGTCTTGAAATCTTTGGTAAATTGATTTTTAATGAAAGAGCATATAAAAAATAATTGTTTCACTAGATCTTTTTTAAAGAAAATTTATTAATATGAAGAATAAGATAAATATATCATTAAAAACAATTAGGCAATTCGCTTTGGTCCTAATTATCCCATACTTTTCATTTGCGCAAATAATCTCGCAATCAATAATTGATAGTCAGGATGAACCTATTAAATATATCGGGAATAAAATGCCAGATATTCACTTTTATGATGGGAAATTACCGCACGCAATAGGCGTACACCATTATCAAGTATATAGGGCAAATCGCTCTCTTCCAATAAATGGGGATGAATTCGGCTGGACCTATAATCATCAGCCATTTTTAGCGTATTGGCAAGGACACTTTTATGTACAATACCTGAGTAATCCTTTTCAAGAACACGACCCTCCAGGGCGTACATTAATAGTTACTTCTAAAGACGGGAGATATTGGGATAATCCTACTGTCGTATTTCCTGAATATACTTTGCCAGAAATAAATTATAAAGGTTTGCATGTTGAAGCTGGAATGAGGTCTGTCATGCATCAACGAATGGGATTTTATTTATCACCTAATGGTAAATTATTAACTTCGGCTTTTTATGGTTATAGTCCAACTCCTAGAAACTCACCTAATGCAGGAAATGGGTTGGGTCGAGTAATTAGAGAGATTAAAAGTGATGGAACATTTGGCCCAATTTATTTTATCAGATACAATCGGCACGCAGGCTGGAATGAAAGCAATACAAATTATCCATATTATACAACCTCTAAAGACAAAGATTTTCTAGCTGCCTGTGAATCTCTTTTATCTGATAAACTGGTGACTTTACAATGGTGGGAAGAAGATAGAGCTGATGATGGTTTCTACAATATTAACCCAGGTGATGTGCCAGGATCTGCTGCTTTTTCAGCCACTATATCTACCTCTAAAGGTTCTGGAAAAGCATTTGATTATTTTCATAGACCTGATGGTGTTGTTGTTGGGCTTTGGAAAAATCAGTATTCAGCTCTAAGCCCTGATAATGGAAAAACTTGGACTAAAATTTCAAAGAATCGTACATTGCTCACAGATGGTGCAAAAACTTGGGGGCAAAAAACAGATGACGGGAAATATGTAGTAATTCACAATCAATCAGTTACCTTTAGAAATAGATACCCAATGACATCCGTTACGAGTAAAGATGGCCATCTGTTCAATGATTTGTTAAGTCTTCGTAATGACAATCCTCCTGTTCGATACCAAGCATTGCACAAAAATCCTGGTTCTCAATATTATAGAGGAATCATTGAAGGTAATGGAAACCCTCATGGAGATGATATATGGATAGTTTATAGTTTGAATAAAGAGGATATTTGGATTGCCAAAATATCAACACCTTTAACAGGAATTGAAAAGGAAGAAATCAATCAAAATTTTGAAAATATAGTTGATGTAATGCAATTAAACAAGTGGAACATTTATAAACCTACTTGGGTTTCCATAAACATTGTGAATGACCCTTATAATTACGCAAATAAAGTACTAGAGTTAAAAGATGAAGAACCTATTGATTTTGCAAGAGTAGAAAGAGTGTTTCCTGAAAGAAAGAAATTTACAATTAACTTTCGAATAAATCCAATGGAAATTCCAATAGGCTATGCTATGGATATTGAGGTTCAAGACAAACACGGAGTTCGCCCGATGAAAATCCGTTTAGATAAAGATTGGATTAGCTTTGACCATAGATATGCTAAATTTCCAAATCCAGTAAAAATTGAATTAAAAAAATGGTATGCTTTTAGTTTGACATTTGATTGTGAAAATCAAACCTATAGTTTAAAGATAAATGGGAAAGTTATTAGTAATAAAATAACATTTGCTTATGAAGTTAATGAATTACAAAGAATAGTATTTAGAACAGGACCTTATAGAGGAGAAGTAACACCTAAGGTATTGAATATTGCTAACATTGATACTCCAGGACTGAATGTTGAAGATATTCCGGGAACAGAGCAAAAAGTTAAAGCTAGTATTTTTTTGATAGATGATGTAAAAACAAAAAGGAATAAAATTTGATTTAACAAAATAGATTATGACACAAAAAAGCAGATTAATTTTTACGACTATCTTACTAACGTTAATCTTGTTGAGTTGTTCTAAAAAACATAAAAGAAGTTATCCAAACATCCTTTTTATTTTAGCAGATGATATGGGTGCTGATATATTTGACGTATATGGTGGCACTTCATATAATACACCAAATATTGATGGTTTGGCTGAAAACGGGCTTACTTTCAATCAATGTTATAGTGCTCCAGTTTGTTCTCCTTCAAGAGTAAAATTACTCACTGGACGTTATGGTTTTAGAACTGGACAAACTTGGGGTACAATTCCTGAAAATGAGATTACCATTGGACATATATTAAAGAAAGCTGGCTATAAAGTTGCGATATCTGGAAAATGGCAATTGGCTTTACTTAAAGACGACCCTAATCATATTAAAAAAATGGGATTTGATGAAAGTTGTGTATTTGGATGGCACGAAGGCCCAAGATATGATGAGCCCTTAATTTATCAAAATGGAATAATTAGAGATGATGTGAAGGATCTATATGGTCCTGATGTTTATAAAGATTTTTTAATAGATTTTATAAAAAGAAATAAGGAAACCCCCTTTTTCGCATATTATTCAATGACATTAGCTCACGAAATAAGTAATGATCTAGCAATACCCCCTCCAGTAGGTAAAAAAGGAAGATATGGCACCTTTACAGAAAATATAGAGTATGCTGACAAATTAATAGGTGAAGTTGTAAATACATTGGATGAATTAAATATCCGTGAAAAAACCTTAATATTTTTTGTTGGTGATAATGGAACTCCACATCATTACATAACAGCATATGAGGATGGTAACTATATTAAAGAGCCAGTGTTTTCTATGGTTGGAGATACCTTAATTCAAGGAGGAAAAAGCTATTTAACGGATCAAGGTACACATGTTCCACTAATTATAAATTGGAAGGGAAAAACACCAATAGGAAAATCAATTAATGATTTAGTTGATTTCAGTGATTTTATGAATACCATAGTTGAATTAACTGGAGCAGAATTGCCTAATGACAGAATAATTGATGGTCAAAGTTTTGCGCCTCAAATAATAGGAAAAAAGGGTAACCCTAGAAATTGGATTTATCAAGAATGGGAAGGAAAAGGCTGGATTCGAAATCAAAATTGGAAATTGTATATTAATGACACACTTTTCAACATGAAAAATGATCCATTTGAAAAAAATCCAATTACAGATCATAATAGTACTGAAGAATCTATTAAAATTAAAAGTTATTTATCTGAAGAATTATCGAAACTTAAAGAGAAAAAATGAAAATAATTGTTGCTCCAGATTCTTTTAAAGAAAGTTTATCAGCCATAAAAGTTTCTAATGCTGTTTCAAAAGGTATTTTAAATATACTTCCACAGGCAGATGTTATTCAAGTTCCCATATCTGATGGAGGGGAAGGAATCTTAGATGTTTTGATTAATGTTTTGGGAGGGAAAAGAGTTTTAGTAACCGTTAGAGATCCTTTGAACAGAAATATAAAAGCTGAATATGGCATTTTAAAAGATAATGTTACAGCAATAATAGAAATAGCTAAAGCTTCAGGATTAGAATTATTAGATGACCATGAAAGAAATCCAATGTTGACTTCTTCATTTGGTACTGGACAGTTGATTAAAGATGCTCTTGATAATGGTTGTAAAAAAATTATAATTGGAATTGGAGGTAGTGCAACAAATGATGGGGGTATGGGAATGGTTAAAGCTTTGGGAGGTAAATTCTTAAATATTAAAAATGAAGAAGTACAAGAAGGAGGAGGTTTATTAGATCAAATTTGCAAGATAGATCTTTCAAAATTTGATGAAAGAATTATTAATTGTGAGATAGTTGTTGCCTGCGATGTTAAAAATCAATTGACAGGACAAGAAGGAGCTTCATTTGTTTACGGAGAACAAAAAGGAGGGACAATAGAACAATTAAAAATACTTGATGAAAATCTTAAAATATATGCTTCTACTATTAGAGAATGTACAGGTATAGAAGTAGAAACAATTGAAGGATCTGGAGCCGCAGGAGGAATTGGAGCTGGTTTAATAGCCTTTTTTAATGCAGAGTTAAAAAGTGGAATTGATTTAATTATTGAAATTTTAGAAATTGACAAACTGATTAAAAATGCTGATTTGGTAATCACTGGTGAAGGAAAAATTGATAAGCAGACCCTCAATGGCAAAGCAATATTAGGTATAGCTTCAGTAGGGAAAAAATATAAAGTTCCTGTAATTGCAATAACAGGTAAAATAGGGAATAATATTGAGGAAATTTATCAATTAGGCATCACAGCAATTTTTTCGATTGTTAATGAGCCTATGACATTGGAAGATGCAATAAATAATGTTGAATATTTAATTCAAACATGTTCGGAAAACATTATTAGAACAATAAAAGCATAATAATATGGATAATTTACGTAAAAATTATATAGTATTCTTGCTTTTTAGAATAGGCATTTTCTTAACCTTTTTTGGTCATGGGTGTGTAGCTTTTAGCAAGAATAAGGCATGGGTTCCTTATTTAGAAGTTATTGGTTTTTCCAAAATTCAAGCTACCTCTGTTTTACCTTTAATTGGGATAATAGATATAATAGTGGCTTTAACGATATTAATAAAACCTTTTAGATTAGTTGTACTGTGGGCCGCAATCTGGGCTTTTTCAACTGCTTTAATAAGGCCTATTTCTGGAGAGCCTGTTTTAGCATTTATCGAAAGAGGGGCAAACTGGATATTACCCTTAATATTCTTTTTAATTTATAATAATAAGTATAATCAAAAAAAATAATTAAATGAAATTAAAATCTAATCACGTAAAAAAAATTTTAAAAGAAGGTGGCGTTTGTTTTGGTACCATGTTGCGAGTACTTAAATCACCTCAAGCAGTTGCTTTATGTGCATCACAAGGTTGGGATTATATAATTATGGATACTGAACATAATGATTATAACATTGAAACCCTGGCAAATTGTTCTTTGGTTGCTAAATATGAAAATATGACTTTTCTAGTTCGGGTACCCGATAAACATTATCATCTAATGGCTCAAATTCTAGATATTGGCTCAGAAGGACTGGTATTACCACAAGTAAAGACCAAAGAAGAAACAGATATGATTATCCAATCAACTAAATATGCCCCTATGGGTAACAGAGGAGTCAGTATTTCTGAAGTAGTTACTAGATTTAGAGGCCATAATCATGTAGAATATATGGAGTGGGCGAATGAAGAACTATTAACAGTAATTCAAATAGAGAGCAGGGAAGGAGTTGATAATATTGAAAAAATAGTTTCTACAAAAGGTGTAGATGCTATCATGATTGGTCCTGCTGATCTCTCCCAAGATATGGGAATTCCAGGACAACTTGAACATCCTGAAATTGAAAATGCATTTAGAAAAATTATTGAAGCTTGTAAAAAACATAATGTTGCTCCTGGAATCCATTTAGCCGATATGGAATTGGCAAATAAATGGATAACTGAAGGAATGCGATTTGTCACCTATAGTTATGATATTAAGATTTTTAAAGAATCTTCACAGGCTGCTTTAAAGTCTTTACGTAGCAATCTTAAGAAAGTTTAATTATAATTTAATTATGCAATGAGTAAATGGAAAGTATTTAATGAACCAGGTAAGAACCGTGTGTTGGTAACTAAAATGTTACCTGGTGAGGAATGGCTCAATATCTTAATTGAGGCAAATTATAGAGTTGAAGTTAATCTTTCAAATGAGATTACAACCAAATCTGAAATTATAAAAAAAATAGGAGGGAATTGTAAAGCCATTATTGGGCAGCTCACAGAAAATTGGGATGAAGAACTTTTTCAAATATTTAGCAAAGCAGGAGGTGTTGTTTATAGTAATTATGCTGTAGGCTATAACAATGTTAATGTTAAAGCAGCTTCCAAACATAAAATTGCCATTGGTAATACTCCGGGCGTTCTTACTGAAACTACTTCAGAAATGGCCGTATCCCTGACAATGGCTTGTGCCAGAAGAATAGTAGAAGCAGATAGCTTTATGAGAAACGGTTCTTTTAAAGGATGGCTCCCTAATTTATTTTTGGGGAAACGCTTACATGGAAGCACTGTAGGCATTATTGGAGCAGGACGCATAGGTTCTGCTTATGCATTATCAATGGTTAAAGCTTTTCAAATGAATCTTATATACTTCAGTAATAGTGAAAATTCAGATATTGAAAATATAATTAATGATTATAATAACTTTTTACAAAGGACAAATCAAAAACCTGTAAGTGTAAAAAGGATTATGGTTATAGAAGATTTATTAAGGGAAGCAGATGTAATAAGTCTTCATACACCACTTAATGAAACCACTTATCATATGATAGATAAAAATTCATTTTCTATAATGAAAAAAGATGCTATTTTAATTAATACAAGTAGAGGACCAATTATAGATGAAAAATCATTGGTGGAACAATGTAAAAATAATCCTTTGTTTATGGCAGGATTGGATGTTTTTGAAAACGAACCTTTGATGCATGATGGTTTAGTAGAACTCGATAATATTGTTATAGCCCCCCACATTGCTTCAGCAACTAAATGGACTAGAGAAGGAATGGCAAAATTGGCTGCGTTAAATATAAAAGGTGTTTTGGAAAACTATACATTTTCGAAATTGGAAGATGTCGGTGTTTTTCTTGGGCAGAACCCTCCAAAATCAACGCCAAGTATAGTGAATCCTGAAGTTCTAGATTTGAATTAGTTAATATTTAATAGAGACCCCATTTTTTAAAGACCCTATGAATTATATTAAAAATGTTAATTTGTCATTTTTTTTAATATTTACAATATGTGCAGGTTTACAATCTCAAGAAATTTCTAATGAAAAACTAAAAGTATTTATTGAAGGTAAAATAATTAATTTTGATTATATACGCCAGAACACAACATTTGTCGATTTTGTAAATGATCCTAAAGTATCTGATATTCATATCATTATATTTAGACAATCTACTGGTAGTGGTGGATTTAATTTTACTTTTGATTTTCTAGGTTCAGAAAGCTTAAGAATCCCATCATTCAAACTTTTTTGTTATTCACTTCCATATGATATGGATGAAGTAATTAGAAAAAAATTTATTAAGACATTACATTCTGGATTGTTGCCCTATGTCAATCAAAAAAATGGATTGGAAGACTTGAAAGTGATTGCAACGGCACATAAAATGAATGATGATGAAAAGGAATGCAATAGCGAATTATTAGATCCATGGCAGCAATGGGTGTTTAGTTTAAGTACTGATTTTGGATTTGAAGGAGAAGAAAGTAAACGGAAGTTTGAATATGGTATCTTTGGAAGGTTTGCTAAAATCAACGAAAAATGGAAAATAATTAACAAATATAGTTATGAAAAAAGTAAGGAAATTATCAAAAAAGATAATGGGGAAGTTATTGAATCGTTGAGAATTGACCAGGAAATAGATATAAAGCTTATTTACAGCTTAAATTCCCATTGGTCTACTGGTTTGTTTTTAGAAGCAAATCAAAGTACATTTTCAAATTTAAAGATGAGCTTAAAAGCTCTACCAGCTATTCAATATAATTTTTATGATTGGAGTAAATCAAGCAAAAAACAATTGACGTTTAGTTATTTTGTTGGTCCTGGATATAATGAATATTACGAACCTACAATTTTTGATAAAAGAAGCGAATGGATTTGGAGGCAAAATTTTGGAATCGCACTAAATAAAACAGAAACTTGGGGTAAAATATTTGCTTGGTTAAAAGGGGGGCATATTTTTTATTATTTTTCCAAACCAATAGTTTTTTGTTTTCAATTATTTTTAAACAAAAACATTAATAAATGATTATTAATAAATGATTATTTTCATATCGAAAAGATTCTAAAATGAAACCAATAACAACGATCCTGCTTTTGTGTACTTTTATGACTGTAACGTCTCAAAATAATTTATTGAATGATTTAAAATCAGCTATTGATTCTTCTTATATATATGACAACCAAAAGCATAAAGAAATCCGTGGTATAAAGAAAGCGCTCATTAAATTAAAGGAATCTGATTTTGAGAACAAGTTCAATTTAAACCAGCAATTGTTTGATCAGTATAAGGTTTTTAAAAGTGATTCGGCATATTACTTTAGTTTACAAAACAAAACAATAGCAGAAAAATTAAAAGATTCTTCACTCATTTCCAGAGCTTTTCTAAACATGTCCGATATATGTGTCTCTGTAGGTATGTATAAAGAAGCCATGGAATATCTCCAGAAAATTGATGCAAAATTTCTAAATAACGATGTAAAGACAATGTACTTTGGTATTTATGGAAGATTTTACAGTGATTTGGCAGAGTATAGCAACTTGCCAGATTATAGTTATAATTATAATCAGCTCGCCAAGTTTTACAGAGAGAAGACGTTAGAGCTTGTCAAAGATGGTGGCTTTTTTAATAATTTTATGGTCGCTTATAATGAGTATAAGGCAGGAGATCAAAACAGCGCCATAACAAAGCTTAATTCTTTGTTAGAAATGGATTTAGGGCTTCATGATCAAGCCTTAACACATTATGTATTAGGTGAAATTTATTATAGCAAGGATATCGACAAAGCTGAATATCATTATTCTAAAGCCGCAATTGCAGACATCAAAACGTCAACAAAAGAATCTTTAGCAATTATTAGGCTTTCAGAGATTCTGTTTAAGAATAAAAATCTTGAAATGGCTTCATTGTTAATCCAAAAAGCCTACCAAGATGCGAAATTTTATGGAGCTCAACAACGAAAACTTCAAGTTGGAGCAATTTTACCACTGATACAGGAAGGAATTACTAAAAATATAGAACAAGAGCGTAAAAGATTGTATATACAATACGTTGGAGTTATTATAAGCTTGATTATTGTAATCATTTTTATGACAATTGTAATTATACAGTTTAAAAGATTGCAAAAAGCCAAGAAATTAATTACCCATGCTCATAATGAGTTGCAAAATATAAATATTCAATTAACTCAAGTAAACGAGCAAGTTAAAGTCCAAAATCTGGAAATAAAGGATGTTAATGAAAGATTGTTTGAAGCCAACAAAATTAAAGAAGATTATTTAGGCTTTTTTTTTACTGAATATGATAACGTCTTTGAAAAGTTTAATGATTTTATCTCTGTTATAGACAACAACATTGATGAAAAAAATATTGAAAAGCTAAAGTATCATTTATCTAAGTATAACCTAAAAAAGGAGAAAGAAAAGTTACTTAACAATTTTGACAATGCATTCATTAATTTGTTTCCAAATTTCATAAATGAGTTTAATGCCCTTATGAAGGAAGGACATAAAATTAAACTTAAAGAGAACCAGATTCTTAATAAAGAACTGAGGATTTTTGCTTTGATTAGATTAGGCATTACACATAACGATGTAATCGCACAAATTTTAGGGTATTCCGTCAATTCTATTTATGCATATAAAACTAAAATTCGAAATAGATCATTAATTGAAAATGACAGTTTTGATCAAAATCTCCTTAATAACACTTCAATTAGAATCTAAATTCATCATAATTTCAAATCTTCTTAAACTTTTTTAAGTTAATAGCATTTATATTATCTATATAAAATATTTGCAATAATTAATATTATATATCTGATAATCAATTTTTTAAATGTATTTTTAGTTAATATATTTTACGTTTTATCTATACGTTTTTTTAAATCTGTTTTTTGACAGACGTTTTTTTATTCCTTTGTTTCAGATGTATGCATAATTAACCTAATAGTGTATACAATTAGCTATAGGGGGTTTCTAAAAATTAATTCATTGTTAAACAGTTAATTATGATTAAATTTAAAGTCTAATTCAAAGCGATAAAAATGTATAAAGCACAAGGGAAAAAGGGTTTGTTTGACGAAGAATTTACGAGGGAACAATTGTCATCAATGGGCAATCCATTAGAGGCAATAAGTAAGGTAGTTGATTTTGAGATGTTTCGAGAATTATTGGAGAGTAAGTTGCTAAACACCAACAAAGAGAACAATGCAGGAGCAAAACCTTATGATGTAGTTCTGCTGTTCAAAATATTGATATTGCAACGCTATTATGGATTAGGCGATAATCAGGTAGAGCATCAAATATTAGACAGAACAAGTTTTAAAGCATTTTTAGGGTTAGCAACAGGCGATAAAGTTCCTGATGAAAAAACGATATGGTCATTTAGAGAGCGAATAACAAAAACAGGTTTGGCAGAAGAATTGTTTGAGCAATTTACCACATTTTTAGAAGCACAACAACTCATATTTAACGAAGGTAAATTGATTGATGCAAGTTTTACAGTGGCTCCACGCCAACGCAATACAAGAGAGGAGAACAAGAAAATAAAAGAAGGGAAAGGAGATGAACTATGGAATGACCAGCCCAACAAGAAAAAGCACAAGGATATAGATGCCCGTTGGACAAAGAAAAACGGAGAAACTTTTTACGGTTATAAAAACCATACTAAGGTTGATACCAAAAGTAAATTCATCAACAAATATACAGTAACAGATGCATCAGTTCATGACTCACAAGCCTTAGATGAATTGTTAGAGGAAAAAGATAAAGACCAAGAATTACACGCAGATAGTGCCTACACAGGAGAAGAACAAGAAAAAACCATTGCCAAATATGAAATGAAAAACAAAGTACACGAAAAAGGGTATCGCAATAAGCCATTAACCGAAGAGCAAAAAGCAAACAACACCAAAAAATCAAAAATTAGAGCAAGAGTAGAACACGTTTTTGGGTTTATGGAGCAAAGTATGAACGGCCTAGCATTAAAATCAGTAGGCATTATAAGAGCAACCGGGATTATTGGATTGATCAACTTAACCTACAACTTGTTTAGGTATGAGCAGATTAAACGATTAAGAATAACTTACTGATAGATAGATAGATAGATAGATAAAATTGCCACTTTTTGTATTGAAGAAAACAACAATTTATTGCTAAATTGCACTATAATTTTTTTCAAAAGACTAAAAAAGGGTTCTTGTCTTTGAGAGAAAATCAAAATAACTAATTTTTAGAACCCACCTATAACTAAATCAAGATGAATAAAAAAATTAAACGTAAAGTGCCACACAAATTAAAACTATTTGTAGCATTAATTATTTTAAGTTTATTATCCAGAATTGGTGTTTCCCAAACAAATAATTCAGGTATTATAATCTCTGGTCAAGTTCTTGATGAATTCAGTGTGCCTCTTGCTGGAGCTACTATTTTAGAACAGGGAACAACCAATGGAGTTGTTACTGACTTTGATGGGAATTTTGAAATAGTAGTGCGAAATAAAAGTGCTCTATTAATAGTTAGCTATGTTGGATATAAATCAGGGATTGTTTCTGTTCAAGACGAAAAGATTGTTGTTAAATTAACACCAGACCTCGCGCTTTTAGATGAAGTTGTCCTTATCGGTTATGGAACATCCAAAAAAAGTGACCTTACAGGTTCCGTATCTTCAGTTCGAATGGATGATGTTCAAGGGCAACCAACTTCCAATATTGGAGATGCCATCCAAGGAAGAGCTGCAGGTGTTACTGTTATTACTTCGGGTCAACCTGGAAGCAACCCAACATTTAGGATTAGAGGAACCGGAACTATTGGGAATAATGACCCTTTAATAGTTGTTGATGGTGTACTACTAAATGGCGGCGGACTAAATCAGGTCAATATGAAAGACGTGGAGTCTTTACAGGTTTTGAAAGATGCTTCTGCCACGGCTATTTATGGTTCAAGGGGCTCCAATGGAGTCATAATTATAACTACAAAACGAGGGAAAAAAGGTAAAGCCACTCTTGATATAGACACGTTTACAAGTATTCAAACCGCTACGAATGTTATAGATGTGCTGAATGCTGAACAGTTTGCCCAATTTAATAATGAAATGTTAAGCAATGGAGGTATAGCAACAAATCCAGATTTTAGCAACCCCTCATTATTAGGAAAAGGAACTAATTGGCTTGATGATTTTTTTACTAATGGTAAACAGAGCAATGTAACGCTTTCCTATTCTAAGGGGAGTGAAAACTCTAATATGTACACATCATTAAATGTATTTGATCAAGAGGGCATTATTATAAATTCCGCTTATACCAGATATATTGTTCAATTTAACAGTGATACACAAATCAACGAAAAAATAAAATTTGGCAATAGCTTTAAAATCAACTATGATATTAAGAAAAATGGCGATAACAGTATTCAAAATGCCATTTTATCATTACCAACCCAACCTATTTTCAGAGAGAACGGGAATTATTCAGGGTCTATAGGTCAGCCAATTTATTCAGGGGATATAGAAAATCCTATAGGCAAATCAAATATTGTAGAAAATTCAACAAAAGGTTACAATCTTCAAGGAAGTATTTTTGGTGAAATTACGTTTTTAAAAAGCTTTAAATTTAAATCATTCTTTGGTGTTGAAGCTAATTTTTGGGACAATCGAACATGGGCACCTGCTTACAGTTGGGATTCAGATGTTTCAGAAAATGCATTTTTATCTGAATCTTCAAACCGAAGTGTCTCGTTACTTTTTGATAACACAATAACATACAATAAAGAGTTTGACAATGGAAGTTCTATAACAGCCGTTTTGGGTACCAGTGCACAAGAAAATGAGTTTAAATTTTTAAGTGGTTCCATTCAAAACTTTATAAGTGAGCAAGCACAAACCATAAACAATGGTCTTGAGCAACCTACGGTAAATGGTAGTGGTTCTGAGTGGTCGATTTTTTCCTATTTCGCAAGAGGCCAGTTTGACTATAAAAACAAATACTATTTAACTGCTACAATTCGTAGAGATGGTTCTTCAAGATTTGGAGAAGGTAATAAGTACGGAACGTTCCCATCAGGATCCTTTGCATGGCGTGTTTCCGAAGAAAAATTCCTAAATGAATCAAAAACTATAAATGATCTAAAATTAAGGGTAGGTTACGGTGTTACGGGAAATCAAGAGATTGGGAACTACTCTTTTGCGTCTTCCTATAATACTAATCTGTATAATTTTAACAATAGTTTTGTTACTGCAGCCGTGCCAACTGTTTTGCCAAATTCAAATGTTAAATGGGAATCCCAAAAGCAATTTAATATTGGTATAGATGCTTCATTATTTAATCATATAGTTGATATTACAATTGATGGCTATATAAAGAATACAGAGGATATGTTAGTGCCCCAAACGGTTCCAGTAACTTCTGGATACTCTGATATATTTGTTCCTTTCATTAATGCTGGTGAAATAAAAAACAGCGGTATTGAAACTGTTGTAACTACCAGAAATATAGACAAAGAAAAATTCAAATGGACAACTGATTTTGTATTTGCCTATAACAAAAACGAAGTCATAGACATTAATAGTGACGCACCACTATTAACTGGCGGCATTGGCTTAAATTATAACTTGGCTAGGATACAACCAGGGTACCCAATTAACGTGTTTTATGGTTTTGTACAAGACGGTATTTTTCAGACCCAGAATGACGTATCCAACTGGGCTGTCCAAACACCTGGAACAAATCCAGCTTCCAGTACCTCTGCCGGAGATATTCGTTTTAAAGATTTGAATAGTGACGGACTTATTAATGATAATGATAGAACGTTTATAGGAAACCCCAATCCTAGATTTACATACTCCTTAAATAATATATTTAATATAGGAAACTTTGACATAGCCATATTCATTCAAGGAGTACAGGGAAATGACATCTTTAATGCTAATAGATTGTTTACCGAAAACATGTCTGTTACCACAAATCAATCAACAGAGGTATTAAATAGATGGAACGGTGCAGGGTCTAGCAATAACATGCCAAGAGCTGTTTTTGGAGATCCAAATAACAATACAAGACAGTCAACAAGATATATTGAAGATGGTTCTTATGTAAGACTGAAAAACGTAAATATATCTTATAATGTACCCTTAGATGCTTTTAAAAGTAAAGTTTTCAACGCGCTTAAATTATACGTATCTGCACAAAATATATTCACAATTACTAATTACTCAGGTTTTGATCCTGAAGTAGGTGTAAATGGTATTGATAACAATATCTATCCAGTATCAAGAACATTCATATTAGGAGCAACATTAGGATTTTAAAAATAGAACCCATGAAAAGAATAAAACTAATTTTTTCAATTTTTACTGCATTAATAGCATCAAGCTGTAGTGAGAGTTATTTAGATAAACAACCGTTAGATACTATAAATACAGAAAACTATCCTCGTACAGCAGCAGAATTAATAACCATAGTAAATGGCGCATATCAGCCACTTCAATGGCCAAAGCTGTATAATTTAAGAATGTGGACTTCAGATATTATGGCAGGCAACAGCATTGTAGGCGCAGGTGGCGGAACTGATGGTATTGAAACCCAGAATATGTCAAATTTTGTGACACAACCAGACAATGCTGGAGTTTTGGATTTATGGCGCGGTCCATGGCCAGGTATTTTAATGAGCAATATCGTTTTAGAAACAGCTCCTACACTTGATATTGATGAAAATATTAAGAATAGATCTATGGGAGAAGCCTATTTTTTAAGAGCTAACTATTATTTCATTTTAACCCGTTACTTTGGAGATGTTCCATTAATAACGACACCTTTAAGTTCAGACGATGATTTGTTTCCAGTTAGAAAGCCCGTTAACGAAATATATGATCTAATAATTAGTGACTTAACTAATGCTATTCAGTTATTACCACCAAAATCTTCATACGGTCAGCAAGACGTTGGTAGAGCATCAAAAGGTGCTGCCTATGGCACATTGGCAAAAGTATATTTAACATTAGGTAACTATCAAGAAACTGTAAATATGGCGACCCAGGTTGAAGGTTTGGGATATGCTTTAAACCCCAATTATGCATCTAATTTTGATATAAATAATGAAAATTCTCAAGAATCAATTTTTGAAGTACAGTATGCATCAGATGGCGGATTTAGCTTTTGGAATAACGAAAACCAAGCATCATGGGCAAGTCCGTTTATGGGACCAAGAGGGTCAAACTTTGTAGGTGGATCATTTGGATGGAATCAGCCAACACAGGAATTTATAAATCAATATGAAGCTGGAGATTCACGAAAGGATGTTACGGTTCTATATGAAGGTTGTCCAGATTTTGACGGAAAACAATATCAAGCTTCTTATTCTTTAACAGGCTTTAACGTACGCAAATTTTTAGTGCCCCTAAGTGTTGTTTCATCATATGATAATAGTCCACTTAACTTTCCAGTGTTAAGATATTCAGATGTTTTATTGATGAAGGCTGAAGCTTTGAATGAATTGGGGCAGACTTTACAAGCTGAAACTTACATTAACATGGTAAGAAACAGAGCAGGACTTGATAATATTCAATCTGGTTTAAGTAAAAACGATTTTAGAGATGCTGTTCTAAAAGAACGTCGCATAGAATTAGCTTTTGAAGGACAAAGATGGTTCGATTTAATTCGGGTTAACAATGGTGAATATGGTTTGGACTTTTTATATGCCATAGGTAAAACTAATGTCACACAAAAACATTTATTGTTTCCTGTACCTCAAATTGAAATAGATAGAAACCCTAAACTTCTTCCTCAAAACCCAGGATATTAAAACATACATAATGATGAAAACAAATATAATTTATAAAGTATTCAATGTTATCATAATGATAGCTTTAGCATTTGGATTTACTTCATGCAATGACGATTTAGTTGATAATTCATTCAACAATGAAAATGTACTGGAAGTATCTATTTCAAATCCAGAAATTCTTTTAGAGGAACAATTTTTTAATAATACGGTTACTTTTAATTGGACGACTGGTTCAAACCAAAATACAGGGTCTGCAATTAAATATACTTTAAAACTAGACCAATTAGGGAATGATTTTTCAAATCCTATAGTTATCCTAGAGGAAAACACACAAAATAAATTTTCACATGCCATTAATTATGGCAACCTAAATAATTATTTAATTGAAAGCGGTTTACAAACCAACCAAACGTACGAACTTAAGGCTCTAGTAACTGCAACTTTTTCAAACACATCGATAGAAGCGCAAACAGCAAGCATAAACTTTTCAGTAACCACTTTTAAACCTGTGTCCAACCAATTATTTATCGTTGGGGATGCAACACCAAATGGCTGGAACATTTCAAGTGCTACTCAATTGAATAGCTCAACTTCACAAAGAGGTGTTTTTGTTTATACAGGCGACCTATCGCTAGGCAATTTCAAATTTCCTGTAAATCAAGATGGCTGTTGGTGTCAGGATTTTTATACTAAAGATCCAAATGATGCTACTAAAATCGTTTATAATGAGGGTGGTAGTGGTGATGATTTACAATGGACTATTGATACAGAGTTAGAACCTGATGAGGACTATCGCATAACTGTCGATTTAATTAACCTTACTGTTCATATAGAGATTGTCGAGTCAACTATTAATACCCCTCCATTTTCAAACCTATATATTGTCGGAGATGCTTCAGAAAGCGGTTGGAATATAGACTCTCCAGCAGATTTTACCCAAGATGGTAGTAACCCATTTTTATTTTCTTACGAAGGTCTTTTAAGCCCTGGTAATTTCAAAATATTAGCGGGTTCCCTAGGCGATTGGTGTGGTGAATGGTATAGACCAAGCACAGATAATCAAAACTTAACAAGTGGGGTAGTGGAACAAAACTCCGGGTGTGATGGAGACACTAGATGGTTGGTTACTGATGGCGATAAAGGGCGTTATAAAATTACCGTAGACACCCAAAACAATCTCATAACTTTCAATAAAGTTTCATTATATATTATTGGAGATGGCGGCCCTAATGGATGGAATATTAACAACCCAGCACCAATGGATTATATTAATGGAGAATATGTTTTTATTGGTCCACTGGGAGCTGAGAATCCTACTGGAGAATTTAAAATATCAAAATTTGTAGGTGACTGGTGCGGTGGAGATTGGATCAATGCCGCAACACCTTCACAATCTATTAATAACACCGATTTCATATATACAGTTAATTGTGACGGACCTGATAACAAATGGAAATTAAAAGATGGTGATGCAGGAACTTATGAAATTAGAATAAATCTGGAAGCAGAAGTGATAACAATTACAAAACAATAAGATGAAAAATAGAATTAGAATACATACAGCAATAATAGTAGCTTCATTAGGTATTGTGTCTTGTAATAATGATGATGATTTTATTAGCCATCGTCAAGAGCCAAGTCAGTCAATACCATTTCAAGAAGTATTACAATTAAAAAAGGACAAAGCGAAATACAGCCCAGGAGAAGAGGTGGTTTTTACGGTGAACGCTGTACACCCTAGTACAAGCATTCGATATAAATATTTAGGAAAGACTTTAAATGAAGAACCTCTAGGTAGCAACTCATGGACTTGGACTCCGCCATCTGATGATTTTAAAGGTTACATGGTAGAGCTGGTAAAAAAAACCAATGGCGATGAAACCATATTAGGAACTGTAGCTGTTGATGTGTCATCCGATTGGACTAAATTCCCTAGATATGGATTTCTTTCAGAGTTTGGTAATGTAAATTCATCTCAGAGAAGCGACATACTAAACAATCTCAAAGATCACCATATCAACGGCATACAATATTATGATTGGCTTGCTAAACATCATATCCCATTGCCTCTTGATAATACGGGTAATCCCGAAAGCTCTTGGTTGGATTTATTCAATAGGGAAGTAAAACTGGAAACCGTAAAAGGATACATTGACAAAGGTCACCAGTTAAATATGTCTTCAATGTTCTATAATTTATTGTTTGGTGCGTGGAATCCTGAGGACGGTGACGGGTTTTCAAACCAATGGTTACTTTATAACGATCAGTACCGCAATTCCATAAACAAGCATGACCTAGGGGGCTTGGGAGCGATACTTGTCACGGATCCGGCCAATAACGCATGGCAAGATTATATTTTCAACAAAACCGACGATGTTTACAACAATCTGGATTTTGACGGCTGGCATTTGGACCAATTAGGAGATAGAGGAACGATCTACGATTATAACGGCTATCAAGTAAACTTGGAAAATAGCTATAATGATTTTATGGAAGCGGTAACAGAAAGATACCCTAATAAAAAACATGCTTTAAATGCCGTTGATCAATTTGGACAGAACCAAATCCTAAAAGCACCAGTTGATTTTGCCTATACTGAAGTTTGGTCTAGAGAACAATATTCGGATTTAGCCCAAGTAATACTGGAAAATAATCAAATATCAGAAAACCAATATAATACAGTATTAGCGGCATATATGAATTATGACTCTAGTGAAGGTGCGTTTAATACACCAAGTGTACTATTGGCTGATGCCGTGATTTTCGCCTTCGGAGGTTCGCATTTAGAACTAGGAGAACACATGTTGTCAAGAGAATATTTTCCCTATAATAATTTATATATGGAAGACAAGCTCAAAGCTTCTTTATTAGAATATTATGATTTTATGGTTGCGTATGAAAACCTTTTGAGGGATGGTGGTGATTTCATTATACCAACCATTTCATCTAGTAGTATTGGTGTCAATAATTGGCCTCCAACGTTTGGAAATGCTTCTGCAGTCAGCAAACAACTAGACGATAAAATGGTTATTCAATTGTTGAATTTCGATGGGGTTTCTTCTCTAAATTGGAGAGATAATAATAAAACACAAACTAAACCAAACTCATTTGAAGGTTTCGATTTAAAAATTAACACCAATGCTCCAGTTTCAAAAATATGGTTTGCCTCTCCAGATTATAAAGGAGGATCTTCACAAGAATTAGAATTTGAACAAACGGATAATGCCATAACAATCACAGTCCCATATCTTGAATATTGGAGCATGATAGTTATTGAAAACTAAAACAAGTAATTATGAAAAATGTATTAAAATATATTACCATTTGGGCTTTAGGATTGTTAATTGTTTCTTGTAATAATGATGATGAAGTGCTTAACGTGCCAACACCTACTGCCAGTTATTCTTATGAATTTGTAACGAATAGTCCTCAGTTGGTAAGTTTTACAAATACCACAGAAAATGCAGAAAGCTATGAATGGAATTTTGGCGATAATTCTGAAGTCTCCTATGAAAAGCACCCAAGTCATGCCTATGCATCTGGTGGCACTTACACGGTTTTATTAAAAGCGTTTAATCAAGACAGGGAAAGTCAATTAGCCCAAGAAATAACTGTTTTTGGAACACCTAATGCTGATTTTTCATATCAAGCAGACAGTTCAACGTCGTTTAAAATTAATTTTCAAAACTTAAGTCAAAATACAACAACTTACACATGGGATTTCGGCGATGGTACAGGAACTTCAACCGAAGAAAACCCTAGCTATACCTATACTTCTGGTGGAATGTATACCGTTACGCTTACAAGTGAAGGACAGGGTGGAAGTGATATTACTACTATGGAAATAGAAGTCACCGATTTGCTTCCACCATACAATAATCTGTATGTTGTTGGAGATGCCTCACCCAGTGGATGGAATATTGGGTCACCACAAGCATTTACTCAAGATATTACTAACCCCTTTGTTTTTGTATTTGAAGGACTGTTAACACCTGGAGACATCAAAATTTCAACATTTACTGGTGATTGGTGTGATGGAAATTGGATTAATTCCGTAAATAATGGCGATGATTTAACAGGTAATGGATTTATTGTAACATCGGGATGTGACGGACCAGACAATAAATGGTCTGTAACTTCTAGCAGCCAAGGGCGTTATAAAATAACCGTTGATTTTTTACAAAACACCATTTCATTTGAAGAACAATTTCCAGAATATTCTGGACTTTATATTGTCGGTGATGGCTCTCCAAGTGGATGGAACATTGGGTCGCCTGAAGCATTTATCCAGAGTGAAGATGATGCTTTTGAGTTTACTTATCAAGGAATATTAACTCCTGGTTCGATAAAAATCTCAACATTTACCGGTGATTGGTGCGATGGAAATTGGATTAATCCACCACAAGATGGCTATGAATTAACAAGTACAGAATACATTATTACTAACGCCTGTGAAGGACCAGATAATAAATGGATGGTTACGTCAAATACTCAAGGTGCTTATATTATTACTGTCAATTTATATAATGAAAGTATAAAGTTTGAGCTTCAATAAAATTAAATGGTTATGTTTTAGAATAATGTAGATTTTATTATCTTTATTGCTAAAATATCAACTCATGGAAATACACGAGATACTTACAAGCCTAGACCTTTCCGAAAAAAAGAGGTTATATGCTCTACTCAAGAAGGAAATTGGGCTAGTCCCTCAATTAGATAAGATAAAAACTGAGCTCAATAAGGATCAAAAAATTTTATGCCCTCACTGTCTTAGCTCAGATATATTTGGTCATGGAGACTACAAAGGACGTAAACGTTATAAATGCAAAGAATGTAAGAAAACTTTTAATGATTTTACAGGTACTGCAATTTCAGGAATAAAGAAGATTGAAAAGTTTCAAGAATATTTAGAACTAACGATTGAAAGTGTAACCATTAGAAAAGCGGCTAAACAACTAGGTGTTAATATGAAAACTATATTTGACTGGAGACATAAATTATTATCTGCGGTTGCAACAATGAATGGAACATCCTTTTCAGGGATAGTGGAATGTGACGACAAACAGTTAAATGTAAACGAAAAAGGGAAAAGGAATTTAGGCAGGGATGCATATAAAAGGCCGAGTGATAGAAAAACAAAACGAGGCATAAGTAACGACAAAGTATCCGTTATGGTTGCCTCAGACCGGAAAGGGAATTCAGTAATGCGAATAGCTAAGATGGGACGAATAGATACCGAAAGTATTGAGAAAACAATCGGTGATTTAATAAGCGACACTAATGTTCTTTGTTCAGATTCTCATCCATCAATTATATCATGGGCTAAAAATAAAGAATTAGAACATCATACATTTGTAGCATCAAGACAACATGTTAAAAACAAATGCTATCATGTTCAGCATGTGAATTCGTTAGATAATTTGTACGAAAGATGGATCAAGCCTTTTTATGGTGTTGCAACCAAATATCTGCCTCAATACCTCAATTGGTTTGTATTTTTGGAAAAAGTAAAGAAGTCAGTAGATCCTATTGCCGATCTGGCAAAAGCAGTTGTGGAAAACTCTAATGCTATTAAATCATATAGGGAAATTGAAAACTCATATTTAAAATTGAACATTCCACATTATCTTAAAACATAACCAATTAAATTAAATGAAAATGGTAAGAATATATAATAGCATCCTAATAGCTTTAGTTTTTAATATTAGCTGGTCCCAAAATGAATTAAATTTAATTAGTGCCATTTCAGATAAAAATAAGGTTGTTTTTTCTTGTGAAAACAACACTAAAATTTCACTTGAGTTTTTAGATTCAAAAAACATAAAATTCTGGTATGCTCCTGAGGGAAATTTTAATAAGAATAACAAATCCTTTGCCGTCATTAATGAAAATTTTCATGCAAACTATGCAATCACCGTTAATGAATCAGCATCGGTTTACGAAATTTTCACCGATGATTTGAGAGTGATGGTTTATAAGTCACCTTTCAAAATCCAAATTTTCAATAAATACCAAAGGTTACTATTAGGTGACGATGATTCACATCCCTATACACTTGAAGGGACGAAAATTAAGGCTTACAAAAAATTGAGAAATGATGAGCATTTCTTTGGTCTAGGTGAAAAGACAGGTTCTTTAGACAGAAGAGGCAACTCATTTATTATGTGGAATAGTGATAAACCTTGCTATTCTGATAGTGAAGATCCGCTTTATAAAAGCATTCCCTTCTTTATGAGCAGTTATAATTACGGAATTTTCTTTGACAACACCTACAAAACAACATTTGACTTTGGGAAAGAATCAAAAGACTACTTTTCGTTTTCTTCCCCAAATGGAGCGTTCATTTATTATTTCATGTATGGTAAAGACTATAAAGAAATCATAAAAAGTTATACCGAGTTAACAGGTAAACCAATCATGCCACCCAATTGGGCATTTGGATGGGCACAAAGTAGAGGTCTGTTAACAAATGAAGAACTAACTATGGAAATAGCCAAACAATATCGTGAACGAAATATACCTTGTGATATCATCTATCAAGATATTGGTTGGGTAGATGGGCTTCAAAATTTTAAATGGCATAAAGACAGGTATGACAATCCAAAAAGAATGTTGTCAGATTTAGCTGAAAATGGCTTTAAGGTTATTGTTTCGCAAGACCCTGTTGTTTCTCAAGCAACCATTGAACAATGGCAAGAAGCAAATTCAAACGACTATTTTGTAATCGACAAGCGTTCTGGAAAAAGTTATGACATGCCATGGCCTTGGGGCGGCAATGCAGGTGTTGTTGATTTTACAAAACCAGAAGTAGCCAATTGGTGGGGAAATTTACAGCAACAACCAATTAATGATGGTGTTAAAGGCTTTTGGACAGACATGGGAGAACCCGCATGGAGTAATGAAGAGAGCACAGATAGGTTACAAATGAAGCACCATTTAGGGATGCATGATGAAATTCATAATGTATATGGGTTAACTTGGGATAAAGTAGTAACTGAACAATTTGAAAAACACAATCCAAATCAACGGGTTTTCCAAATGACTAGAGCTGCTTACTCAGGATTACAGCGTTATACATTTGGTTGGTCAGGAGACAGTGGCAATGGAGAGGATGTAACGTCTGGCTGGAAAAATTTAGCTAATCAAATTCCCCTAGGGTTATCTGCTGGTCTGGGCCTAATACCGTTTTGGACTACAGATATATCAGGATATTGTGGAGATATAACCAATTATGATGAATTTTCAGAATTATACATTAGATGGTTACAATTTGGTGTTTTTAATCCTTTAAGTCGCGCACACCATGAAGGAAACAATGCTGTGGAACCATGGCTATTTGGTCCTGAAGCAGAACAAATTGCTAAACAATGTATTGAACTTAAATATCAATTACATCCTTATACTTACACTCTAGCACGCGAAGCTTACGACACTGGCATACCTATAATGAGAGCCTTGGTTTTAGAGTTTCCAAATGATGAAAACGTATATGGTATTGATGATCAATTTATGTTAGGAAAAGATATTCTAATTGCACCGATAATAAAAGAAGGCGCAACAAAAAGGATGCTTTACTTACCTGAGGGAAATTGGATAGACTATAATAGTCCAGAAAAAATGTATAGTGGAGAACAAACAATTGAATACCCAGTGTCACTTAAGACTATTCCTATGTTTGTGAAATCTGGAGCTATTATCTCTAAAATGCCAATAATGCAGTATATAAATCAAATAGAACATGCGCCAGTAATTTTTGAAATATTTCCATCAGAAAAACCCAGTGCTTTTGAACTTTATGAAGATGACGGTACTACAAACAATTATAAAAGGGATATATTTTCAAAAACCAGAATCGAATCCCATGGCAGTACTAGTTTATTGGAAATTAGCTTATTTGAAAATCAAAATAATTCGTTTAAAACTGAAAAACGCAATTATGTGATCCAGATACATTTATCATCAAAGCCTAAAAAAATTCTATTGAATAATGCCAAGTTGAAGCCAACTACCCTCAGTAAAATAAATGAGGGTATAAATTCAAATTTTAACGATTCAGGGTTTAATTATAATTCAGAAAACCAAATCCTTACAATTCGAATACCAGACTCAAAACAAAAAACAATCATTTCAATTACTAAATAAAAATTATAATGACACTTAAACGCTTTTTCATCATTCTTTTAATATTTCAATTATCCATAAATGGCATCGTTGCACAGCAATTACTGTCTCCAGATAAAAACATGGCTTTAACATTTTCTTTAAATGAAAATGGCATCCCAGCCTATCAAGTTTCTTTTAAGAATGCCTTAGTCATAAAAAATAGCAAATTGGGTTTTATATTAAAGAACGACGAAAACAACCTGTTTGATAATTTCGCTATCTCAAATACAGAAACTTCAACTTTCGATGAGACTTGGCAACCTGTTTGGGGTGAAGAAAGCCAAATAAGAAACCACTATAATGAAATGGCTGTTACTTTAAATCATCAGGAAAGTAATAGACAAATGATTATTCGATTTCGTGTGTTTAATGATGGAGTTGGTTTTAGGTATGAGTTTCCTGAACAAGATAACTTAGGGCATTTTGTTATAGAAGATGAAAAAACGCAATTTGCTATGACTGGAAATCATACTGCATTTTGGATTCCTGGAGATTATGACACGCAGGAATATGATTATACAGAGTCCCGCCTTTCTGAAATAAGAAAATTAATGACTAATTCGATAACGGATAACCTTTCACAAACCACATTTTCGCCCACAGGGGTGCAAACATCTCTCATGCTGAAAACAGATGAGGGGTTATATATTAACATACATGAGGCAGCTTTAATTGATTATTCAGTAATGCATTTGGATTTAGATGATAAAAATATGGTATTCGAAGCTTGGTTAACACCAGATGTAAAAGGAGACAGGCCTTATATGATAGCACCAGCAATTACACCTTGGCGTACTATCATAGTAAGTGATGATGCACGTGATATTTTAGCGTCAAGGCTAACCTATAATTTAAATGAGCCTAGCAAGATTGAAAACACGTCTTGGATAAAACCTTTAAAATATATTGGTGTTTGGTGGGAAATGATAACTGGAAAAAGCTCATGGGCATACACAGACGATCTTAAAGCAGTAAAATTAGGCGTAACGGATTACAGGAAAGCAACTCCCAACGGAAAGCACGGCGCCACTACAGAGCATGTTAAAGAATATATTGATTTTGCAAATAAGCATGGATTTGACGGTGTTCTTGTTGAAGGTTGGAATATTGGTTGGGAAGATTGGTTTGGACATTCAAAAGATTATGTCTTTGATTTTGTAACACCTTATCCCGATTTTGATGTAGATGAATTACAAGAATATGCAAAAACTAGAAACGTTCAAATGATAATGCACCATGAAACATCTTCATCAGTTAGAAATTATGAAAGGCACATGGATAAAGCCTATAGATTTATGAAAGATCATGGTTACCATGCTGTTAAAAGTGGATATGTAGGTGATATTTTGCCTAGGGGTGAAAACCATTATAGCCAATGGATGGTCAACCATTATCAATATGCCCTTGAAAAGGCAGCAGATTACAATATTATGCTAAATGCACATGAAGCAGTTAGACCAACGGGAATAGCTAGAACCTATCCAAATTTAATTAGCAATGAATCCGCCAGAGGAACAGAGTATCAAGCTTTTGGTGGCTCTAAGGAAAATCATGTTACTGTATTACCTTTTACAAGATTGATTGGTGGACCTATGGACTATACACCAGGTATATTTGAAATGGATATAAGCAAGCTAAACCCTGATAATCATTCGCATGTAAATAGTACCATTGCTAACCAATTAGCTTTGTATGTAACCATGTATAGTCCGTTGCAAATGGCGGCAGATTTACCTGAGAATTATAACCGCTTTTTAGATGCTTTTCAATTTATAAAAGATGTAGGAATGGATTGGGAAAAAAGCGTCTATATTGAAGCAGAACCTGGAAGTTACATAACCATAGCCAGAAAAGTAAAAGGAACAAATAATTGGTTTATTGGTAATGTTAATGGTAAAACGAATAGGGTTTCCAATATCAAATTTGATTTTTTAGATAATGATAAAGTATATATTGCCACTGTGTATGCCGATGCTAAGGATGCCGATTATAAAGTCAATCCTCAGGCATACATCATAAAAAAGTTCAAGATAACGAGTAAATCAAAATTATCTCAACAAAGCGTTGCTGGCGGAGGTTATGCAATAAGCATTTTTGAGAGTAACAAAACGGAAACAAAAAGTTTAAAAAAGCTATAAGATTTAAAACCTAATAAACTTATAAACCCCATTTGGAATTGTAAACATCATTTGGGGTTTTGCTCATTTAGATTCCTATGTTAATAAAACGGAAATGGTTTTGAGCATACTACTTTCTAATTATATAAATATAAGAAACAAAGAATGATTACAAACAACACGGCCATAACAAACACCACTACCGCCCAAGTTGAATAAATTTTAGCTTCCTTAATTTTACTCTCAAATCGACTTTCAAAGCGTTCCATGCTATTTATGTATGAAGCCATTTGTTTCTGATGCGCCTCAAAAATGGTTTTGTATTCCACTACATCCATCTTAATCTTGGTCGTGTTCAATTGTTCGCTGATTTTTTCCAGTCTTTCAATGCTCTTATTAAAATCATTGAGCTCATTAACCAAAAGGGCTGTTAGTTCTTCCAATTTTGTCATGATTGTTATGTTTAATTAATATCCTATATCGATTCCTTTATCGATGGCTCTTTTAATAATAAACTTGGTGATCTTTAAAGCCAAGTTTGGAGTAAGGTCAACCGCTTTACCCGCTAGCTTGATCGTTACATCAGTGTCTTTTAAAATACTAGTGCCTTGTATCCCTGACATCTGTTTTCCAATATTCCCAATGGACATATTGCGATGGACTTCGCTGCCCTTAAGGTTATGGCCATCAAATTCAAACCGAAATCCCTGTAACTTGTTTTGATTATTTATCGTTGGAATAACTTTTACCCCATTGGTCTCCATCGCCTTTATATAATCATCAAATGATTTGGGCTGGAATTGTTTCATGGTCAGGTCATGCCTTCGTTTGATTTCAGTACGGATTTCCATCGAGTTGAATGCCTTTTCAAATTGCACCTGTTTGACCGTGGTCAGCCGCATACGTTCCGCCACTCTTTCAGCGGCCAATTGGCTGCGCTTTCCAATAAAGCTATCGTTGTAGGCAACGCCCCTAAAATCAATACGGTTGACGTATAAATGGATGTGCTTATGCTCCTTGTCCTGATGCACAAAGGCAATCGCTTGGCGTTCGCCCAGGTTCATGTCCTTTATAAAACGTGCCGTGATTTCATTGAGTTCCTTTGCTGCCAAGTGTTTTCCATCCTCAATGGTCGGACTGATGACAAAGGAGAGTGTATTCTTGGTACAATGATAGTTCAGGTCCTGGACCATTTTGAACTCCTTGGTGATTTCTGCAGGGGAATCCCCATGCAGGAATTCCTTGAGTACGATCAGGGCATCCTTTTCCTGGTTCCATCCGTAGGACATGGAAGCCTGGGTGTGGGATATACTTTTCCCTTTTCCTATCATGATTGAAACTTTTTAAGGTGTTCTTTGATGTCGTTCGCCAAGGCATGCACTTCTTCCATAAGCTTGGGGTTCCGTTTTTTGAACATGTTCCCAATGGACTTAAAGTTGTTATGGTACTTGATGAGCATCTTGTAAATTTCTATATGCTCATCGGTAAAACGTTCCGTAATGTCCTGTTCAAAAACGGTTCTCCTCACATATTCGCTCAGGCTCAATCCCGCCCGTTTTGCCTTAACGTTCAAAAGCTTCTTTTCATAAACGGTACATCGAAACTTAACGAGGTCACCCTTCCCCTTAAACACTCTCTTTTTTTCTTTGCGACCTTCGGGAGCAAACGAGAATGTGTCCACAGACACACATCTCGAATTCCTCCCCATGGACAGTTCCGTTTCCGAAATGTTCGGTACCACTTCCATGTCCAAGACCTCCAAATTATTCAGTGCTTCGGTCGGAATCTGTACCGTCCGCTGTTTTTGACCTTGGTTATCTTTTGGTGTAAAATCAAAGTTATTGTCATCCGCCATCACACAAATAGTTATTTAGATCTTTATGGTTTTTATAGGTATCTCTTTTATCGATAACCTTATGATTGGTTTCCATAAGGTATTTAGTAGCTCCAGTTCCTGCCGTATCATTATCCAAATAGAGCAAGGTCTGTTCATAGCCATCGATATAGGGTTTCATGTCCATTACAAAGGCAATGGAGTTCAGAACCATGATATCCGAAATGTTCAACAGTTCCTGTTCCAATGTGGCCAGTGACAATAGATCGAACATCCCTTCCAGAATAATCAGTTGATTGCTGTTTCGTTTGATGTGGGTATAGGATTTGGGACTGCTACTGTTTTTAAAAATCCTGTTCCGCAGTTCCCAACCTCCTTTGTTGTTCTCCAATCCAATGGCAAAAAACTTAGATTCTTTATAGCTGTACCAAACCTCTTTACAATAGTGTTTGGCAACCGTGATTTGAATGCTCCTAGAGTTTAGATATTGAACCAAGGCAGGGTGTCCAATGTCCTGAACATTTACAATGACAATACCTGTTTCGTTCTGTTCTTTACTAAAGATTGTCAGTTGGTTCGATGGTTCAATGGTAATCCCATCATTCAAAAATTCCAGAGCTTCACTTATGGAACATTTTAGAATCCTGCATACCAAATCTATCACGTTACCTCCAATACCCTCACCGTGGTCGTACCATCGGTTCTTGGTCCTGGAGACTTTGAAAGAGGCTTGGGTTTCTGACCGCAGTGGACTCAGAAACCAAGCTTCTTTCTCCGTTGTCCGATTGGGAAAGTGCCCTAATTTTTCCAGTGCCCTTTCCACTGAAAAATTACGGGCTGTTTCACAATTTATTTTTCTTTTCATAAGCCAATGTGTTTTTAGGTGTTTTTTTAATGATTTGATGATTTCACTTGTAAAGCCTTATAAACATTAGGTTTTCCAAATCATCAAAATGTCATCATTTCATCATTCTCGTTTTTTTAAAGTATTATCCTGTCATCATTATTTTTTTTGATGACAAAATGATGATACTATGATGACGGGGTTAGCCCAACAAATACGGAAGGTTTTTTATTCCGTCATCAAATCATCAAAATTTTCAGTTAAAAATGATTTCTCAACGGTAAAATAGCGACCCTTGGCATCTACCAAGGTCATATCTCCGTCCGTCCAAATCACAAATTTTTGATAGCTGTTAGAGTTGTCCTTGTTGCTTAGTTTCCAATCCTTCTTCAGCAACCTCCTCAATTGGGTCAAGTCCGTTTTTACACGCGTTCTGTTCAGTGCCAATAGGGCATCCATTGGGCATAGATCAACGGCTTCCAAATCAAATTTTTCAATCACCCCCATCAGAATACTTGCCAGTTCCTTTTCAATTCTATTGCGATTGTTCTGTACTAACTTTGTTAAGGCCTGTGTCTTGATCTGTTGGGCAGTAAACCACATGCGTGTTAAGTGTTTTGAATGTAGTTTCCGGTTTGCTAAATAATAAAGGAAGGCTGGGATTTCTTCAATTAATTTTTCCAAGTAGTTGGTCTGTTCTGCTTCCAGAACCGGTACTTTGATTACCCAAAACCGGGTTTCATTGGCATCAATTTTAATAAAGCTTTCTTCATTGTTGCTGCAAAGGATAAACTTGCCAAAGAACTCGACCTCACGTTTGTCCTTGCCCTTAGCTTCTAGCTTGTTGATATTGGTGGTACTGAGATATTTGATGCGCTCAGTAAGTTCCTCCTTATTAAACAGGACTTCGTCAATACATATCAATAGCTTGTTTGCCCAATCGGCATTGAACTGGCTGCTAAAACTATCATTGGTCAGATAGGTCAGGTTGTTCTCAAAGATTTCCTTGAGCCATTTTAAAAAGGTACTCTTTCCCGTGGAGCGTTCCTTGGATACCAAGCATAATATTGGTAGTACCTGAATAGGTTTTAGATACAATAATTGTAAATAGTCCAAGCCCAATTCATAATGTTTACCAAAGATGTGTTCTATAAATTTTAGAGATAAGGTAACGTCTCCCTCTTTGGGCACTTTGCCCAAAGGGGAGTAGATATTGTAAAAACCCAAATATTCCTTTTTAAAATTCAAATGGCTTGGAATACATGTAAAGCCATCATATTTTGGGATTTTACTCAAATGGTCTTTGCCATGATCTTGTTTGATGGTTTCCATATTCCAGTGTACCAGGATCTCGTTGAAGTGACCAGCTATGGTTGGGGCTTTGACAAGTTTGTAATAGGAGGTTCCCACACGTATATAGGGTATCTGTTTCATAAGAATTGTTTTTATGCCATAAGATGTCATGGCAAATTGCTAACTGTTTGATTTTGCCTTAAAAAAGTTTAGGCATTCTTATTCGCCAGATTACCTGCTTGGGTGTTGTCCTTTATTTTTAGTTGGGGTTCTCGCTTATGTTGTAGTAACCAATCCACAAGTTTCTTTTTATCGAAAAAGACCATTTTTCCGTTGGGTTTGGAGTGGGGAATTTTTCCGGAAGCTGTGAGCTTATATAAGTAGCTTCTGGATATGCCCGTGTAATCACTGGCTTCATCAAAGGTCAATACTTCTTTGCTTCCTATAAGTAGTTTCTCTAAACGATCCAATCGTTCCAGTATTAAAATAGTGTCCATTTTT
>TARA_R110002050_G_scaffold243115_2_pt1 | contig 62248 bp, 49 predicted proteins | sample TARA_R110002050 | Tara Oceans TARA_R110002050 (sample SAMEA4396988) | marine metagenome | biome: Polar Biome; feature: [DCM] deep chlorophyll maximum layer (ENVO:01000326); material: water (ENVO:00002006), including particulate matter (ENVO:01000060) such as... | depth 25 m
CGATGGTACGACCACGGTGAGGGTATTGGAGGGAACGTGATCGATTTAGTGTGCAAGATTTTAAAATGTTCCATAAAAGAAACCTTGGCGTTTTTGAATGATAGTATCGCTGCTATTCCTTTTAAGCAGCAACTCGTTTTTAATGAAAAGGAAACAGGTATTAGCATCCTAAAAGTTCAAGATATAACACACCCTGCTTTAATTCAATATGTAGACTCCAGGAATATTACTTTGTCTGTTGTAAAAACCTATTGTAAAGAGGTTTGGTACACCTATAAAGGATCTCAATATTTCGCCATTGGATTAAAGAATGATAGAGGTGGTTGGGAACTACGGAATAAGATTTTCAAAAATTGTTGCAGCCCTAAATCTTATACATACATCAAAAGGAACTGTAATCAATTAGTCATTCTTGAAGGGATGTTTGATTTGTTGTCGCTTGCAATAATGGATGACGTTTTGTTAAGCACTTCAGATATCCTTGTTTTAAACTCCATCAGTTTTATAAATAATATTGAAAAATACATTTGCAAGTACACCTTAGTTCATTTGTATTTGGATAATGATAGTACTGGTCAAAAGGCAACTCAATATTTAAATGATAACTACAAAGTAAGTATTGACGAAAGTTCAAGCTATAAGAATTATAAAGATTTAAACGATTTACTGAGTCATGAAAAAAGAGAAGACATTTAATTTTAAATCAAAAGATAAAAAAGAGCAGTATCTAAAGATTCCTACTGATATACTAAATCATTCGGATAGTGTGGAATTAGATTTTAACGACACTTCATCTGAAACGAAAATGGTCTTGGGTAGGAATTCAAGATGTGTGTCTGTGGACACATTCTTGTTTACTCCCCATGGTCGCAAAGGAAAAAGAGTGTTTAAGGGGAAGGGTGATCTCGTTAAGTTTAGATGTTCTGTTTATGAAAAGAAGCTTCTAAAAGTAAAAGCAAAAAGAAGTGGATTAACCTTGAGTGAATATATACGGCGTAGTCTATTTGAAAAAAAAATTACAGAGCGCTTTACTGATGAACATATAGAACTTTATAAAATGCTGATTAAATATCACAATAATTTTAAATCCATTGGTAACATGTACAGAAAGCGAAATCCTAAATTGACTGAGACGATATATGATCTAGCCAATGACATTAAATCTCATCTTAAAAAATTTCAGTGATGATAGGGAAAGGAAAAAGTATATCACATACCAGAGCTTCCATGTCCTACGGATGGAATCAGGAAAAAGATGCAGAAATTGTATTAAAAGAATTCTTGCATGGCGATTCGCCTGCTGAAATAACCAAAGAATTTGAAATGCTCCAGGATCAAAATTATCACTGTAAAAAGAATACCCTCTCATTTGTTATTAGTCCAACGATTGAAGATGGTAAACAATTAGAAGCAAAGGATCTGGAAGCCATAACCAAACGCTTTATTCATGAAATGAAACTGGGTGAACGACAAGCGATAGCTTTTGTACACCAGGATAAAGAGCATAAGCACATTCATTTATATGTTAATCGTATCGACTTTAAAGGTGTTGCTTATAATGATAGTTTTATTGGTAAACGAAGTCAGCTAGCAGCAGAAAAAGTCGCTGAAAATATGGGACTCACTACTGTAAAACAAGTACAATTTGAAAAGGAATTCAATCAAAGGGAAATCCGTCAAGAAATCAAACGACGCCATGATTTGACGATGAAACAGTTTAAACCAAAATCCTTTGATGCTTATTTAAAAGCGATGGAAGCCAATGGGGTTAAAGTCATCCCAACGATAAATAATCAAAATAAATTACAAGGGTTTCGATTTGAGTTTGATGGTCATAACCTTAAAGGTAGTGAGGTGCACCGCAATATGTCGCTCGGGAATATTGGCAAACAAATGTCTGGAATGAATCAAGCAAGCATATTGAAAGGAAATAAAGTAAGTATTAATCTGGCAGGGAAAATGGTCGACTTGACGTCAAACTTAGCCTTAAAGATTACCAAGTTCATTATAAAAAAAGCAATCGATAAAGGTATTGGTTATTAAATACAAAAATCATGACAAAACTAGAAGAATTAACAGCACTATTGGTGAATGAAATCAACGATTTTAAAAGTGGTGTAGATAAACTAGAGAAAATGAATGAGTATTTAAAGGACACAAAAATTAAGATAGATTTAACCGATTATAAGTCCATTATTGAAAAACATGAACAAAAAATGGTATCACATACAAAAGCTATTGAACGCTTTGAAAGTCGTTTTGAGAATAAAATTAATCAAGCTAAGATATATCCAACATGGGCGGTGGTAGTTTTTATTGTTAGTGTTTTATTAGGAGTGGTTTTCAGTTTCCTTTTTTTTCTTAATATTATCTCATAAACTTTGTAAATAAAAGTAAGTCTTATAAATCCATTCCAGCCCCATGAACTTTTAACCAAGATTTGCGCTGATGATAATCTGGCATTATTTTATCAAGTTCGAACCAAAAAGACTCCGAATGATTTGGATGAATTAAATGGGTTAATTCGTGGGCAATTATATAATCAATTATTGTTAAGGGTGTCATTATAGATTTCCAATGAAAATTGACATTTCTTTTTTCTGTACAAGAACCCCATCTATTTTGAAGCTCCATAATTCTAACTTCATTTGGCTCTACGTTGAGTAATTTTTTCCAATAACCTACACGTTTATATATTTTGTTTTTACCTTTTTCTTTATAAAAGTTTATAAAATGTTCTTTTGCTTTAGGTAGGTCTTTTTTTCTCAATAAGAAATGACCATTTTTAAGCTTTAAAGGAGCATCTTGTTCGTCTACAATCTCTAATTTGTATGTTCTTCCTAAATAATAGAACCCTTCTCCACTTACAAATTCTCTATATATTTTACTCATATTAGCATCTTCCCATTCTGCAAGATGACTGTAAATTTTATATCGTTTATTTTCAAGAATATTTTCTATTTCCGAATGAGACAATCGATTTGGTACCAAGACAGAAATACTTCCATCACGCTCAATGTATATGCTGGAAGTTTTTCGATTACTCTTTTTAAGAGCATATTCTATGTCTTTGTATTTATACGTTGTCGTCATTTAATAAATTATAATGTCTTTTTTTTGCTAATGCTAATATTTCAGAAACGATTTTATCGGTTTTATATATTACTGGGTCTAAATTTAGTTCGCCAGCAATTACAAGAATTATATCTTCTATCTTCCCTCTTAATTTTTCAATCTCATCTTTCTTTTTCCAAAACCTTGCAATTTTAATTTCCTTTTTAACTAGCGGAAGTATTTCGGTTATTACTGGTTTTAGCTGATGCATCACTTCATTAGAAGCTTCCTTACCATAGGCAATGTCTATTATAAGATCATAGAATGGTGCTTCCTCAACAGAAATCCCTTCAATGGAGCCTTCTTTTCTTCCTGCTTCTAAATCTGCCCTTAAATCAATTAACCCTTCAAGAATAGCATCCCAGTCTTCCCAATGAGATTGAATGATAGAATCGAGTTTCTCGCTCATTGTTTTGTAAAAAACAGGGTCATCAGCGAGATTAACCTTAATGTGTTTACGAGTGGCGTGCTCCATCTCACTTGCCTTAGCTTTGGCTGTTTTATTCTTGTCTAATTCTTCAATAAATTTAGATGAAAATAATTCTGTCGGTGGAATTTTTGGGTTAATCCCTAAGCTAATCAAATGCTCGTTAACCAATCTCTTTATCTTATTACCTGCTCCAGCAATATCTAAAGTATCATCCTTGTAGCGTTCTTTAATTTTGATTAAAAGGTAACCAAATCGCTTTGCAGGAATTTTATAAAGTGTTGCTGCTTCATTAGGAAGTATAACATCCATGCTTTCTTGAAACGCTTTAAGAAACGTTGTAAAGTTTGCTCTTAATTTAATGTCTTGCATCAAATCAATAGCGGCTTCTAAAACATTATATTCTTCTAGTTTGTCTTTAATTTTTTGATTTATAAATTCTTCAAAATAAGCAACCTTATTATCTTTAAATAATTGCAGTAAACGTGTATACCTACTTTCAAGAATTGGGACTTCGGTTTCAATATCCTTCATTCCCTGCATAACCTCATCAAAGGCATCACCTCCATAAATAGATAATGCATCTTTTAGGTTGTTTGCTAAACCAATATAATCAACAATATAACCTCTGTTTTTGTCAGGATATACTCGATTCACTCGTGCGATGGCTTGTAAAAGATTATGCTCTTTAAGTTTCTTGTCTAAATACATTATTTGCTCAATTGGCGCATCAAATCCTGTCAGTAACATATCGCAAACAACTATAAAGGCTATTCCTGTATTTGGTTCTTCATAATTTATTTTCTTTTTAAAATTCTCAACTGCATTTAACGCTTTGGCAATCTTTCTTGCTTGAGTAATTTCAGCTAACTCATTGGTGTCATCACTTGAAACAATAACCGCCGATTTTAAGAATTTTAATTTACTTAAAAGTTCAGGCTCATAATCATAGTCTATTTCTTTTTCTTTAATTATTTCATCTAGAGCAACATCAATGTATTTTTTATAACGTACTGCTGCCAGTTTTGAAGAGCACACTACTTGCGCCTTAAAATCATTAGGAAGAATATTCGTGACATAATGGCCAACCATATCTTTAGCAATTAACTTGATACGTTCTTCTGCTTCAAGAATATCGCCATAAGTTCCATACTTCTTTTTTATGGCTAGAAGTTCTTCTTCAGTTCGTTCTTTGAAAAGATCTTCAAACTTTTTATCAAATACCGCTTTTTCGTTCAAAGCCGTATCGGCAGTCTTTCCTTCATATAATATTTGAACAGTAGCACCATCATCAACCGCATCTTGTAGTTTATATTTATCTATATAATCTCCAAAACGATCTACTGTTTTTGTTTTATGCCTATCTGTTATTAAAGGTGTTCCTGTAAAGGCTATTTTAGTAGAATTTGGAAATGCAGAAAACATATTATCTCCTAGATCTGAATTTACAGTTCTATGACTCTCATCTTGAAGAATTAAAATTCTATCTGATGTATTTACTATTCCAAAATTTTGATAAATGGGTACGGGTTCTGCAACCTTATCAAGAATATAATTTGGTGCTTTATAATTATCTCGTTCTTGAAACTTCTGTAACATTACCATAGTAATGTTAGAATTTTCAGTAGAAAGTTTTGGTTTTAAGTCGCCAATTTTTGAAACAAAATCTACTTTTTCACCAGTGTAACCCGCTGTATTACCAAGTTGTTCTTCTAAGTCTGTTCTGTCGTTTACAATAATGATTTTGTAGTCACTTATTGCAGCTACTGTTCTTATCTTTCTAATAAGAAAAACCATTGTTAATGATTTTCCAGAACCTTGTGTATGCCAAATAACACCTGAACGTTCTATTGGTGTTTCTCCTTTAAGTAATCGCTCTTTGATCTTTTGGACTGCTCTAAACTGTTGGTATCGGCTTAATATTTTTATCTCTTTTCCTTCGCTCACTTCCATAAAGAGCGTAAAGTTTTGGAGTAAATCAAGTAAATTATCTTTAGACAACATTCCTTGAATAAGCTGTTCTTGTCGACGCTCTTTTCCTAATGGTGGATTGTAGGTTTTTAAACTTTCAGGATAAATATCTTTCCAGTTTAAATAGTATTGATCGGTTGAAGTGATTGTTCCGTAAGTAGCATCATCACCATAAGTAGCAATACATAATTGGTTAAAGTGAAATAATCGTTCTTCACCTTCTTTTAATCCTGCTTCGTGTGTTTCTATACGCTGATTACTATATCGTCTTAACTGTTTGTAAGCTTCTGTTAATGGATTTGCGGTGTATTCATTTTGGTCTTTACATTCTATTACAACTAGTGGAAGTCCATTAACAAATAAAACAATATCAGGAATAATAAATCCTTTAGGAGTGCCTGGTGTATCTATTCTAAATTGATTGATAGCGATAAAATTATTATTCGCCGGATTTTTGAAATCTATAAATTGAACTTTGGGATATTCCTCTCCAGTAAGTTCATTAACATCAACACTAGTTCCATTTAAAAGGAGCTCGAAAATCACTTTATTTACTTCTAGTAAGTTTTTAGTTGAGTGTTCGGTTATTTCAGCAAATATATCTTCTAATTGGTGGTCTGTTAACCATAGTTTGCCATTGGATGTATTGATGGTCTTTACACTTTGCAAAAACTGCTCTTTTAAAGCAACTTCCCTAAATGATGTTCGGAAACTCTTGGTTGGATCTTTGGGAATTCCAAACCCTTGGTCTATACATTTCCATCCCAATTGTTCTAATTGGTTTAAAAATGGTTTTTCTACAAAGTGATATTCAGACATTATTTATTTTTTTATTTTACAGAGTTCCTCAATCTGTTGATATAATAATTTTGTACGCTCAACGATGAAATCATCAAAATTATCATTTTTTAAGAGTTCAATCATATCTGGGGAAATAAACTGAGACTCCATAATCTCAATAAATTCACCATATTTTTTTGCGTCTTTATATTCTTTTTCAAATTCAGAAATATAAGTGCTTGGTAATTTTGAACCTATACGTTTGTTGTTGGTTTCTTTAGTAATTAAAGCAACATTTGCTATGTTATTAATAATATCATCATACTTATGATTCTCATATCGTTTAGTAATTTCTTTTCCTAATGCTGAACGCTTTGGGAAAATATGATGCTCTTCGAGTTTATTCTCATTGGTAACATCTTTTAATGGGATAAAACGATTATAGAAATCTTTCGCATTCTTTGATTTTAGTAGTAACAACATTCCTCTATATACTTGCTGACTTCTGTTTGAATAATGAGCATCAATCAATTTAATTTTATCTATAGAAGTGTTTTCTAAATCTTTGAAACTTCTAGTGTTTTCATTAATCATCTTTTCTAATTTTTCACTAAGGGAAGTTTTTGTGTCAATTAGTAAATCAAAGTCTTTAGCAATACGTTCACTTTGGGCACCTGGATAACGATTTTTAAGCAGTGTATTCCAGAAATAGGTTTTTAAGAATTCATTGTGTTTTAATTCTCTGGAATCAAAGTGAGAAATAGCCCCAGCTAAAAATTTTAATAAAGGATTGTATCTCCTTAGTTCGGTAACTTCGATATTAAAATTTTGGTCCATAAACTGAACTAATGTTGCGAATTTATCGTGAAGCAATTTTGTGTTTTCCATTAACTGATTAGTATTCAGCTTTAGGATTTCACTTCCTTTGAATTTCTTATTCAATATTATCATTGATAATTGAAGCATATCGCTATCATCTACAGGAAGATTCACAGTATCTAAATCTATGGTTTCAAGATTTTGGAAATAGTCATTTTTAACGTGCCCTTTATACTTAATGATTTTGTAATACGAACGTAAATCAAAATATCCTTCATCAAATTTTCTATAGGTTTTGGCAACCATAATATCAAAAATAGAAAGCTTGGTGTTTTTAGTATTAATACGTTCAAAAACCTCTAAGACCTGCTCTAAACTTCCTTTTTGTTCTATATCATAAACTTTTCTAGATAGTATTGTTGTCTCAAGTACTTTTAGCTTTTTATTATAGTCGTTTTTGAAACGAAGCATTTTAATCTCTTCCTTTTCTTGAGTAATATCAAACCACTTTTCAACGATGGCATCATCAAAAGAGTAGGCGTGTTTAATTTTTACAAAACGAGAACCAAAAATTGTATAAAGGTCTCCTTCTGTAAATTCCTTTAACATAAAAGGTTCTTTAGGATTATCAACATTATCTATCTTCTCATCGTCAAAAACCCATTTTAGTTCTGCATCATCGCCATTATATTCGGTATCCCAATAGAGTAAAAGTTTTTCCTTCTTTTTACTATTGTTCCCTTTGTAAATTGGTTTGTCGGTAAACGCTAAAGTCAATGCAGTGGTGCGTTGTTGACCATCAAGTAAATAAGTGACATCCTCGGGTTTGTCTTGCGGTATTTTGATGTCTTTTACTCGAGCTCCTACAGCTCTTCTTGCCAATTCATCTCCACCTTTCCAAACAAGTATTGAGCTAATAGTATAATTACGATACAAGCTATCAATAAGCAACCTCACTTGGTTTTTATCCCATACAAATGGACGTTGAAATTCTGGTAGCCAAATTTCCTCATTGTATGAAAGTTCAATTAACTTCTTGATGTCTATCTCTGTATTTGTAATATTCATTCTATTTAACTAATTCTAAAAATGTTGTAATTTCTGTTTTTACTTTTTCTAAGCTATTTATATGGCCTTCTATTTCATTAAAATGAGCCTTTGTAACTACTTCCATATCTATCCAAGCAGCATTTACCTCATTAGCTATATCTGAAACCTCAATAGCATCTTCATCAACTGGAATGAATTGTTTGCTTAATTCTATTAGTGGCATTATAAAAAGTTCGATTAACTTCTCTCTAATGACCACTTGATTTTCATTTAACAAATCTGGATTAGATAATACAGCTTGGTTGTGATGAAAAAACTTTTCGGCAAATTCGTTATCGCCAAAATTTACTTGAAAACCTTGTGGGCTTCTTCTAACATCAATAGTTCTTCTGTTACATATTTCATGGAACATTCTATACATCAGCTTCCTGTATAAATAGAACCTTTTTTCTAAGGTAGTGTATCTTGAAATGTATGTCCTTACGGAATCCCTTAATGAATGACGAAAATCGTTTAAAGAGTAAAGTCCAGCGAAAAGACTATTTACTTTTCCTATGCCATCTTCTTTCTTAAATCCGATAGCTTCATAAATATGTTTTACATCTATAAACTTTAAAAAATCGACTTGTACATCTGGATTGAATTCTAAACTGAAATTTTGTTCTTCTTTATATTTTTCTAGTGCTTTTAATTGTGAATCTATTGCTAGATTCAGTTGCCCTAAATTATTTTCAAAAAGTTTAACTTCTGATTTAATTAGTTCCTTCTGCTCTTTGGCTTTATCTTTTTTATCTCTTTTATAACCTCGCTCCCCTAAATAGAACGCTAACCATAAACTTAATATGGTTAATACTAATGAGAGAATATCAAACCAGTTTTGAGAAAAAGACCAAAAACTGGTCATCTTTTCTGCTTCTTGGACTATTAAATTAAAATCAAACATTTATATTTTTTTAAACTTTAACTTCTACTTTACCAGTCAACAAATCTTGCATTAACCCTTTTTTGATTTTTTGGTGTTTCACTAAAGTTTTTTGTTCTTTATTAATTAAAAGATTTGACTGCCTTATGCTTTTTAAAATGAGTTCTTGTTCTTCTTTTCCCAGCTTAAAGGTGTTTATTAATTTTAAATTTTCTTGATTGATATTCGTGTTAGCACTTACGGTTGACCTACAAAGTAGCCTTTTCCTTGAACCTTCATACCTGAATAACTGATTATAAAATTCTGGAATATATTCTTCTTTATCTCTTAATCTATAACGAATCATAAATCCACTATAAACTATGTTATTATCATCTTGAGTAAATAATGTATTGTATCCAACACCCGAGGGTTTAACAGAAGAACGAACAAATATTATATCTCCTTTATGTAATCGATATATCTTCTTTTCAATTTCTGTTGCGTTAACCTTACCTAATTTTTCAAGTTTTAATGTTTCTGAAAAAGCATCAGAAATATTTACAAAAGGGATTCCAAAACCAAATGATTCTTTATCCTTATTAATTCCGTTTTTAAAATCGCCTATATTTCCCATCTTCTCAACGTTCCAATCTACAGGAATCATCCCCAAATCACTCCCTTTATAAAGCTCTGGTGCATCTGAAAAACTCGGTCTTAGTTTACCTGTTTTAATATCGATACCACGTGTAAATAAATCGTGCATCATCCCTTTTTTGATGGCTTGGTATTTGCTTATGGCTTGTTCTGTTTTTTCTATAACAGCATCAATGATATTTAGGATTTTTGCTATTTTTTCTTGGTTCTCAATATTCTCAGGATATAAAATAGAAATTTTAGATAATTTTTTCTGTTGTATACCGGTAACTGTTGACCCAGTTGAGTTTGCTTGTAATTTTCTTTGGAATTCAGCTCCAGATAAAAGATAGTAGAGAAAGGCTTTATCGATTTTGGCTTTATCAGTTTTTAAAAGAATAGTTCGTTGGCTTAAAATGTATTTTTTATTATCCGGAACTTGAGCAATATTACCCAAAGGTGCTTCCATTGTTAAAAGGATATCTCCTTTTTCACAATCTCCTTTATTCATCCATTTTTTATATAGTGCTTCACTAGCAAAGTAACATTCTTTATTAAAGTTAACCTTTCCCATTTCAACATTATTGGCAGATAGAGCTCTTATTTCTCCGCCACCCCAATTCATTCCTAATTTTAGAGGTGTTTTACCTCTAAAATCAAGATATTTTATAACAATATCACTTACCGTCTCTTTCCGCCAAACACTATTCATAACCTAGTTCCATTAAAAATTCGTTTAATTGTTCCGCATCTTCATTTCTACTGTTTAAAATAGACTTAATAGTTACATCATATTTTATAAATAGGTTTTGTACGCTAGCAATGTACACATTTATAAAGGCGTTTACATAGCCTTTATATTGGGATTGTAAGGTAAATAACCATCTTTCAAGAATTAAGGATTTGGCTTCTTCTTCGGTTATTTGCATTCGTGCCGCATCTACCAATTCGTCTTTTTTAGCTTCGGCAGCTCTTATGTTTCCTTTTAGATCTCTTAACTCTTTGGTGAGTGTGCTGTGGTTTTCTAGTTGCACATCAATATTAATTTTTAGTTGTTCTGCTTTTTTTAATTGAGTACTTTCTAGGTGAGCTATTTTTTTAGTTATTGTTGCAATTTCATTTTTGTCAGCATTATCGCTTTTTTCTAAAATTTTTAGGGCAGATTTTAATTCTTTAAGTTCCTTTTTAAAGGTTCTAATATTAGTGTTTTGTGTTTTTAGTTTCGTCTTTAAACTTTTTACAATTTCTTTAGATAAGATTCCTATACCTTCTTCATCTTCATAATCCTCTTCTTCAGCTACACTAAATAAGCCTTCTAATTCTGCAATACGTGTTTTATCGTTTTCAATTTGCTCTAAAACTTCTGGGAACTGACTTTGTAAAATATCTTTTTCAGGAATTAATTCAGGTCCCCAACCACTAGCTGCCACACTTTTAAAATCAAACTTTAATTCGTCCCAAAATTGTGCAAAAGCACCACGTATTTCGTGTTCGTCTAAGGCATTAAAATGGTTTAAATCTTCAATAATGGCTGGCATTACTTTTTTACGAAGTAGCGCAGGATTTTTGGTTTCAGGTAAGTTTTCAAAATCTGTTTTGTACTTATCCCACCAATCGTTTATATGTGTTTCATATTCGGCGTATTTTTGCTGCACATTAACGCTAGCTTCTACAATGTCTTTAATGGTATCTTTACTATCTACTGCTTTTGCGAAAGCTAAAAACTCCTTATCGCTTATTTCAAACAAGGTTTTGTTTAATCCAAATAAGGCTTCAGATTGCTCATTGAGCGCTTCTACTTCTTCACGAGGAATACCGCCATTTAAATGCGCTTTTACATTTTGAGGTTCAGGCTCTGGGGAATTATCTACATACCTACGAATGTTAAGGTTGTAATCTTCGTCTTTTATTTCACTTACAGGAACATGACGACTATATTTAGGTATTTCTGCTTTAGCGTTATAGGTATTGGTGATTTTTTCAATATCCTCTGGTCGCAATTTGTTTTGATTCTTCCCTTCTTTATATTCTGCATCAGCATTTATAAAGAGAATCTCTTTTCTGGTTTTGGCTTCTTTTTTATTAAATACCATAATACAGGCTGGAATTCCTGTACCGTAAAACAATCCAGATGGCAAACCAATAATAGCCTCTAAAATGCCTCTGCTAATAAATTTTGCTCTACACTCTTTTTCGTCACCAGAACGAAACAGCACTCCGTGTGGCATAACCACAGCCATCTTACCGTTAGTCTTTAATACACTTGCCATATGCTGAACGAACATAAAATCGGCTTTCTTTCCGCCTTCAGGCATAAACGTGTGAAAACGTTCAGGATGTTTCATTTCCTTTTTAGAGTAATTTTGCGAAAACGGGGGATTGGCAATTACCCTATCGAAGGTCATTAATTTACCATCTTCAATATGTTCAGGACTTTTAATGGTATCTTCATTACGGATATCTGCATTACGGATGCCGTGAAGAATCATATTCATTTTACAAATTGCCCAAGTAGTTCCGCTATCTTCTTGTCCGAAAATGGAAAGGTCACGAGGATTCCCACCATTTTCTGCAATAAAGTCTTTTGCCTGAATGAGCATACCTCCCGAACCAACTGCTGGATCATAGATACTCATTCCTTGTTTAGGAGCTAGAATTCTAGTCATTAAATTAACCACCTCAAAAGGTGTGTAGAATTCCCCACCTTTTTTACCAGCACTATCCGCAAAGTATTTAATTAAGAACTCGTAAGCGGCACCTAGTAAATCTGGAAATTCAAAATCTTCATCTTTTAAAGGAATATTATTAAACTTTTCTATAAAAGATACCCATTTGGCATCATCAATAGTTTTTTTACCAACTTTTCTGTTGTAATTTATATTTTTAAGTACGTCTTCAAAGACTTCTGGCTTTGCATCTTCAATAGCGTGAAGTGCTTTGTTTAAACCTGAGCCTACATTCTTTTTTAGATGAAGAATTCCTTTAAACTGTCGGTTGTCTTCATCAGAATCTTTAGCTATTTGTTGCTTTTCTTCATCAGTTAATGTCCATCTTGCAATAGGTGGGACATAGAAGTCATATTTAGCAGGATTTGAAAGCTGACGTTTAATAAGGTCAGCACGCATATTACTTTTTTCGTATTCTGTTCTTAGTTTTTTGCGCTCTTCGGTAAATTTATCGTTAGCGCGTTTTAAAAAGAGCATTCCAAAGATGAACTCTTTATATTCTGAAGCATCCATTTTGCCTCTAAGTTCATCACAAGCTTTGAGTAGGAGTGACTCTAATTTTGGTAATGTTAGTTTGTTTTTTTTTTCGAATGTCATTATTATTTTCTAATCGGGTATAATTATTCGTTTCACCTATATTTTTTGAAGCAATTCTTCTTTCAACCATCTAAAAGCAGCATTTTGATCATAACTGATTTCAGGTCGTAATAAAGCTTCCATATCTCCAGTAAAATTTGGATCATTTTCTTTTTCCTCAATGTTTAGTAAAAATTCTTTTTGACTTGGAGGCTTGTTTTCTGTGGCAAAGGTTATATATTCATTAAAGCAATGAATGATTTGGTCTAAATCTAACTCAATATTTAATCTAGAATAGTCCAAATCAAATAAATCTCTTCCTTTACTACGTTGGTATAGTGCCCGTAGTTTAGTGCCTAATAATTCATTGATATTATAAGTTTTAATCTCCGCTTTTCCTGAAAACCATTCGCTTTCAACGTCAAAAGGAAAATCAACCCAATCCAGTACATTAAAATGTTCTTTACAGTTAATTTCTAATTTTAGTCTTAATCTTATTTCTTCGTATTCTGAAGTAAAACGGTATAAGGCTTTTGCACCGTGACCTTTTACTTGCGTTTTCCTCGGTTCTTCAAAAAAAGTGATTACTTCCTTCAGGCGTTTCATTATTGGTTTAATTGGGCCAGGTTTAATTTGTACTAAATCAATATCTTCAGAATATCTTGGCGCTGGATTTAAGTACAATTTATGTAAAGCAGTCCCTCCTCTAAAGGCTAGATTTTCTTTTAGAAAATCATCAGAAAAAATAGTTATCAGTGTTCGGCTTATAACCAAGTCTTGTTCTACTTGAGCAAACTGTTTCCATGGTGCATGCTCTTGCCATTTGGCGATATCTGGTTTAGGAATCATAAATCATTTTCTAATTTAATATTAACATCAACCTTCCAGATGTTATTAACCGCTCCAGGTTTTTCTTTTGACTTTGGGCTTAGTAGTACTGGAAAATACCGGTCTCTTTTTAAATATTCAAAGAGAAGTTTCGTTAGTTGAGAATCTGCTTGAAATTCCTCCAGTAAAAAACCTAATCTTTGCAAAGTGCTTTTATGTGGATACCATGTTAATAGGTCTTTTAAATCTGATAGAGTAATCTCTTCCGTTAATTCTTCAAGAATAGCCAACATTCTGTTTAGGCCTCCAAGTTTTGTTTGATAATGTATTAAGTCCACAGCGGTTAATACGGGATCAGAAATTTTAAAATGTCCAGCATCTGATTTTTTATTAATCACATTTTTTTTCGGCCAATTGGAAGTTGTTAAAAACCTTAAATCCAAAGCCCCTTTTTTTATATCTAAAAGAGTAGGAGTTGAAATAATTATATAATCTCGTTGAATTTGCTGATGACCTGCTCCATGAAATTTTGCAGCTGAATATAACCCCAAATAATACTCTCTTTTTATATATTTAAAAAGCTTACTTATATATAGTTCTATTGGGAGTTTACCTTGTCTTAAATATCTAGGCGGAATAATAAGATAGAAACTTTTTCTAACTGGAATGATGTCTCCTTTTGATACTAAGTAAGAGACCTCTCTTTTTAAAGCTGTTTCTGATTTGTCGGTGTTTGTCGCAAACTCGGATAAAGAAAAAGAGTATTCTTCAAAGGATAGACGTTCTTTTATGTAATCGGACAGATTCAATCTTAGTAATTTTGCGATAAAGTTACCGAAATTCGGTAATAATCTCGCATTTTTACTAAAATATTTTTTAAAAACAAAAACATGACACATAATAAGATAACACGAAAACTCCTATATGATTTAGTTTGGTCTACACCAATGACTACTCTGTCCAATCAATTTAATGTGAATTCAACATATCTAAAAAAGACATGTATAGATTTTGATATTCCTATTCCAAAGAATGGGTATTGGTCAAAGCTACAACATGGAAAAAAAGTTGAGAAGCCATTGCTAAAGGGAGACATTAATATTGTAATTGAATTAAATTTGGTAAAAGAAGCTAAAAATAAAGTAATACTTAAAGTACCTAAAAGACTTATAAAACCTGATAAACTGGTAACAATAGCAAAAAAAGATTTGGCTAGTAAAAACATATCTCACAGGTATAAAGCTAAGGGTATGGTTACAACATCAAAGGAAGTAATAGATATAACTGTAACACAAAAACTTGTTTCACGAGCATTAATTTTTATGGATATATTTATAAAGTTGGCAAGGAAACGTGGTTTTACGATATGGTTTAAAGGATATTATGGCACAGTTATTTCAATTCATGGAATAGACGCTCCCATATACCTAAGAGAGAAAAACAAAAGGGTTATTGTAAGGGATAATGGTCATTGGAAAGAAACTGAGTTAGTGCCTATTGGTGAACTAGTTTTTAAAAAGGATAATTACCCTCGAAGGGAATGGCAAGATTCAAAAACAAAATTGTTAGAAAATAAGATACCTGCTATTTTGGATTATCTGGAAGAACAGGCAATACAGGAAAAAGCAGAAGAAATTCAACGTAAAAAAAGGCGAGAAGTTCAAAGGCAAAAGCAAAAAATAGAGGATGAATTAAAACAGTTACGTAAAAACGAAATAGAAAAGTTTAACATTTTTTATGAGGATTCTAACCGTTATCAAAAAGCAGAACAATTACGAAATTTTATTGATGCAAAAAGAGTATACGCTATTAAAACTAACACTCTGGATGAATCATTAGTAAATTGGATAAAATGGGCAAATGGAAAAGCTGATTGGCTAGATCCATTAATTTCCTATGAAGACCTTATTTTAGGCGATTATGAGAGTTTTAAATAATTATAATAGACAAAACTCTATATTTCTACCAACTTTTCATTGTAATCATCTAATACTTCACTAGGTAAAGATTTAAGATAAATTTGGGTTGTGGTTAAGCGATTATGTCCAAGCATAGCGGAAATGGCTTGTAAGGGAACATCGTGTAACATAGCTTGAGTAGCAAAGCTATGACGAGACACATAAGATGTTACTCGTTGTTCAATTTTACATTTTTTTGCAATTTGCTTTAGCCCCTTATTATATACTTTACGAGCCCATAACACGTCTTTGTATTGAAGTTCGTATGTGTCTCTTTTTATAATGGGAAATATAAAATCGGATTTATCCTTGTTTTTAGTGTAAAAGGTAAGTATCTCTTTTAATTGAGGTGTGATTTTTATATCATATGGTTTGGATGTTTTTCTTCTGAAGAATTTTATGCGGTTATCTATAATGTTTTCAAGTTTCAAAAATGCCATATCAATAAATGAAACACCATAAAGCATATAGGACGTTAAAAAATAATTTCTATAATGAAATAGATTATCTGTTTCTTTTAATTGTAACAACATTATTGATTTGATACTGTTAATATCAAGAGCCCTTTTTTCAGTTGGGGTTGTTTTTATTCTATAATTTGTAAAAGGATAGGCTTCTTTCGGGATAATGCCAGCCTTAATAGCTTTATTATAAATAGCTCTGATAGTTTTCATATAAACAGCCAGTCCATTAGTAGAATTTCCTCTAGAATAATGAAATTGCTCAAACTTTTTTAGAAACTCATAATTAACCTCATTAAATTTTAAGTCATTACCCTTATTGAATTTTTTCAATATTTTAGTTACAGCATAATAAGAATTTGCATTTCCATAACGTTCTACCTTTTTAAGGTCTTCGATGATGCTGTTACTATACTCAAAAAACGAATTGACAATAACCTTTTTAGTGATTTTATTTTTTAATTGTGATATAGATAAATAGTTAAGTTCTTCCGTTTCATTCAATTGGTCAATAATATTTATTGCACGCACTTTTGCTTTTAATAGTTTGTTGTTTAATTTTTTTACGGTTTTGGAATCACTATAGGAATTTTTTATTTTTTCGCTTCTTTCATCCCAAAAATTTAATTGCACTGACGCTCCTATCCGTATAGACGTGGTTTTACGGAAATGACTTAACCTTAAAATTATTGGAAAGGAATTGTCATTTTTTTTTCTGCGGGTATCTAAAGAGAGTTTTATATTTGTGTTCATGGTACCCAAATATATAAAAAAATTTGCACGCAATTTGCACGCAAACCGTTGATTTCATATGATATCAATTAAAACTAAAAAATATCAATTATCTGATAATCAATATTATATGATGTAATTTGGTTACTGTTGATACCCTATTCGCAACTCTGGCAGTCAAGAGGTCGTCGGTTCGAATCCGATCTTCTCCACGTTATAAAAAGCTTCAAGAGTTTAGACTTTTGAAGCTTTTTTAATTTATCTACAATAATTATTAATATACTGATCTTCAAAAACATAAGTTTTATTATAACCAATGATAAAACGACCTATACTAAAATGACAATTAAAACTCATTTCGTCTCCTTCTTCTATAAGGTTAAAATCTATGTTAGGAGCTATTGTAGGGTTGCATGAAATAGGTTTAGAATAATCTTCTAAACGATTTACAGAAATAGCTTTGATCTCATCTTTAAGTCCAATTAAGGAAACCCCATCGTTTAATTGACCATCTAAAATTTTATCAGAAACAAATTCAATATCACGTCCCATTGCCTTTCCTGTACGAGATATAAAAGAACTGTCTATTTGAAATTCTGTTCGAAAAAATGTATGGACATATGCTATTTTTACAAAGTTGCTGTCTTCTTCTAAATTTGAATTATTATATAATTCTCTTATTTGTGTATTAGAACCTTTAGTTAAGAATGAATCTATTGGAAATTCTCTTTTATCATACCAAAGTTCATGTTTTTGATACTCATAACCTTCAAAAGATTCTCCTTTATCATCCCTTTCATCCATACATCTAGCATACATGACCGCCTCTTTAGCAACATAATGAAAACCATTTCTTTCTCTATAGAATGGAATTTTATATTCATTTTTAAGCGACCACTTGCCTTGATACTTATAGCAAGGGTAATAACAATCATCAGGCAATTCTTTTAATTTTACATAAGGCTGGATAAATTTATTTTCAAAGCCCCATTTTAACATTTCATATCTTGAATCACCACTTAAGACTTTGTCTATTTTAGTAGAATTATTTTTTTTGAAATAAAAGAATGATAAAATAATTAATGAAAAAATAACGCCTGTAACTAGAAATAAAAATTTGCGATTTAAGACAATATTATTTTTAGTATTATTTACATGACTTGGATTTTTTTTCTTTAGTTGATCTAAATCAAGCAATCGTTCAATATTTCCTAAAGCTCTTTTAAATTCTCCTTCGGATGCGGAGTTGTTAATTAGTCTTGAAAATTGAGAATCGCTATAAAATAAATCTCGAGCTATTTTAGAGTTGCTTGTAGATTCAAATTGATTATTTGAATCGATGAATGTGCCATATCGTTTTACAAGTTTCGATATAAATCTTTTATGTAAATTTTCGCTATTATTAAGGCTTTCCATTTAAAACAAGAAGTGGTTAATTATTAAAATTCATTAAAATTCATTAAAAATTGCTAAAATAGCAATAATAGACGGAATTTATTATATAATTGACAAATATTTGGTACAGATCTCTAAACTTTATCATTTCTAATATTAATGACAAAAGTGTACTAAAAATAGTAAAACTAAACTTTTAAAACCAATTTTAAGATGAAATGTATAACTAAAACACTATTTTTTCTATTCCTCTTTTCTTTTCAAATGATAATAGCTCAGGAAGTTGTTACAGGAACGATTGCCGATGAACAGGGTGTTCCTTTGTCTGGTGTAAGCATTATTGAAAGTAATGTAGCAAATGGGGCGGTAACAGATTTTGATGGATTTTATACGATAGTATTAAAAACGAATAAGCCTAGTTTAACGTTTAGTTATATTGGATATAAAACTGTAAGTATTGAAGTTGAATCACAAAATATTATAAATGTGGTGATGCAAGAAGATATTGCAAGTTTAGATGCTGTTATTGTAAATGCTATAGGGTTTACTAAGAAAAAAGATGATTTAGGGTATGCCAGCTCGACTGTTAAAGGTGATGCCGTCTCCGAATCTGGAGAAGCCAATGTTTTAAATGCATTGTCGGGTAAATCTTCTGGGGTTAGAATAAGTAGAAATTCTGGTGATCCTGGAGCGGGATCGTATATTCAAATTAGAGGCCTTTCGTCTATAACTAGAAATAGCCAGCCTTTAATTATTGTAGATGGAATCCCTATAAGTAATGATGTTCGTGGTAATAGTGATGGTGGTGGTGTTAGCCAAGAGTCGCGACTTAATGATATAAACCCTAACGATATAGAATCTATAACGGTATTAAAGGGTGCTGCTGCTGCTGCTTTATGGGGAACTCAAGCGCTAGGAGGCGTTATTAATATTACGACTAAAAGCGGAAAGTATAATAGCAAGCTAACCGTAAGCTTAAAATCTACATATTCTTTAGATAAGATTAATGTAAAGTATCCAGTACAAACTAATTATGGACAAGGGGATAATGGAATTTATAATCAAAGAGCAAGAGATTCATGGGGAGATTTAATATCATCACGTTCAGGAGGATATGATGAATTTGATACTTCAGGAGAGTTTTATTTAGATCAAGATGGAAGTATATATTATCCTATTTTGAAAAAAAACTCACAAGCTATATATAACGATTCTAATTTTGATCAAGTTTTTGGTAATGGTCACTTCTTAGAAAACAATTTAAGTTTGAGTGGAGGGACAGCTAAGAGTACTATGTTTTTTAGTTTAAGTGACCTCAATCAAAAGGGAATTGTAAAAAACAATTCAGATTATCGGAGATCAACAGTCAGGTTTAACGCAAAACAAAATTTTACTGATGCAACTAGTTTAAAAGTAAGTTCTACATACACAAGAACATCATCAAATCGTATTCGATTGGGAGCTAATTCCTCTGGGCTCTATTTAGGCTTACTTAGAAATCCAGTAGATTTTGATATTTCTGGTTATCGAGGCGATTATTATGCATCAAGTGATAGTTCTCCAATACCTAATAGACATCGGTCTTATAGAGAACCGCTTGGGGCAGATGACGGTGCTACCTATAACAACCCGCTTTGGACCATTAATGAACAAGAAAACAAAGCAAAAGTAGATCGATTTATTACAAATTTTGAATTTGTGACATCTCCAAATAGCTGGTTAACATTTATAGCTAGAGCAGGAGTAGATCATTATAGTGAAACGAAATCTGAATTTATGACACCTGGTTCTGCTTCAGGGGCATTTACAGCAGGTTATATGGACCAATCTACTGCTTCAAATACCATTTTTAATACCGATTTTATAGCCAAAACCACATTTAACTTAGAAGATATTGTAGACGGTTCTTTTTTATTAGGATTTAACTACAATGCGAAATCGAGAACAGTAAATGGTGTTGAAGGAAATGGTTTTATTCAATTTTTAGATGTGGCAAGTGGCATACGTGATATTGATAATACCCTTATTGAAAATACGGTGGTGAGTAGCACATTTGGGCAAGAACGTACAGCAGGAGTATACTCTTCTTTATCCTTTTCAGCTTATGATATGTTTTTTATTGATAGTACTATAAGAATTGAAAACGCATCAGCTTTTGGAGAAAATTCTGATAAACCATTTTTGTTTCCTTCAACATCTTTAGCATGGCAATTCACACAATTAGATGTTTTTAAAGACAGTGATTTTTTATCATTTGGGAAATTTAGAGCTTCATATGCCGAAGTTGGAGTTCAACCAGCCCGTTATAACACCTCTAATATTTTTGTGTCACCAACATATAGTGATGCATTAGGTGGCGGTTTAAATGCTGGACTATTTGGTAATGGAGCTTTTGTGCCAAGTACTAATAGAGGGAACCCTAGCTTAAAACCTGAACGTAAAAAGGAATTTGAAGTTGGAACAGATCTAAGGTTTTTTAAGAATAAACTATCCTTTAGTTTAACGTATTTTGAAAATGGTACTGAAGATGTTCTTTTGGAGTTTCCTGTATCAAATTCAACAGGTTATTCTTCTATTTATACAAATGGTGCTGAAATAGAAAATAAAGGTTTAGAACTAGATTTAGGATATAAAATTTTAAATACTAGCGATTTTTCTTGGTCTATTGATGCAAACTTTACAAAAGTAAAAAATGAGGTCACTGATTTAGCTGGTGCTGAGTCATTAAACTTAGGGGGGTTATCGGCAGTAAGTTCAAGAGCTGTTGAAGGTCAACCTTTAGGTGTTTTATGGGGTTCTAGAACACTCCGAAACGATGATGGATCTATAGTTTATGATGAGTTTGGTTTCCCTGAACAAGATCAATTAGAAGGCGTAATTGGAGATCCAAATCCAGATTGGCAAGGGGGAATTACTAGTACATTTAAATATAAAAATTTCAGATTGTCTGTTTTATTTGAAACATATCAAGGTGCTGATATTTATGCAGGAACTAAATCTGTAATGAGAGATTTAGGAACATGGTCCGATACAGGTAATGAAGTAACAGCCACGAGAAACTATTTTCAATCTAATGGTAATATCATAAATATTGGTGAAACATTTCGTGGTAATGTAGAAGATTTTGGTGCAGGACCTGTAGCTTTAACAGAAACCTGGTATAATGGAGACGGTGGGTTTTTTGGAGGAGGAAATGATGAATTATATATTGAAGACGGATCTTGGACTCGATTAAGAGAACTTACTTTATCTTATTTATGGAAATCAAATTGGTTAAAAAATTCTACTAGTTTAAAATCTGTAGAGTTTTCTGCAACAGGAAGAAATTTATTGTTATGGACTAAGTTTGAAGGAAACGATCCAGATACAAATCTATCTGGAGTTAGTGCAGCAAGAGGGATAGATTACTTTAATAACCCAGGCACAAAATCTTTTCTCTTTAGCATAGCTTTAAATTTATAATCTAAAATTAATATTATGAAATCGTCATCACAAATTTCTGTTGCTAACACACATGAAGATAAGGCAACTTCATATAAACACACACATAATAAATATTTACTTATGAAATCATTTATTTTATTATTTCTTACAATTATAATTACACAATCGTGTAGCGAACTAGTAGAGGATATTAATAATGATCCTAACAATCAAACTCAAAGTGCTTATCAAATTATTTTAACTGGAGCCGAGGTTGGTAGCATATTATTCCAGAGTGGAGAAAATGCAAGAAGAGCTTGTATTTTTTCTGGTCAATACACAGGAATTGATAGACAACATCTTGGGTTTAATGAATATTCAGTTACTACAAGCGATTTTGACGGCCTATGGAATGATGGTTTTGTAGACGCATTAAGAAATGCTATTGTTACAGAACAAACAGCATTAAATGAAAATGCTGGTGCCGTAACTATTGGAATTACTCAAGTATTACAAGCACAAGCCTATGGAACGCTTACATCGCTTTATGGAGATATTCCATTTGATGAGGCAGTAAACGAAGAATTTTCAAATCCGCTATTCGAAAATCAAGAAGCGGTTTATTCGAAAATACAAACACTGTTAGATAAAGCAATTTCTAATTTACTGCAAGATACAGGAAGACCAGCAACAGGATCCGATATTTATTTTGATGGAAATCCTCAAGCTTGGATTGAAAGTGCGTACACTTTAAAAGCCAGGTTTTATATGCATGTTAAAGATTATGGAAAAGCTTATGCTGCAGCTCAAAAGGGGATTAGTTCCTTAAATAATAGTATGAATGGGCTACATGGTACAGCTGCTGAAGATTCAAATTTGAATTACCAATTTTTTGCAATAGAAGTTAGGCAAAATGATCTTATAGTTTCAAATTTTATGGCTGGTTTAATGGATGCAACGAGTCCAACGTATCGAGGAAATGCAAAAACCAATGAGAGAGGTAGAAATGGTTTCTATTTTACAACAAACGCTTTAGGAGTACAACCTAATATAGTAGATGGGTATGCAGCTCAATCTGCACCAGTAGCTATAGTTACTTATCAAGAAAACCTTCTAATTTTGGCTGAAGCTGGGTTTAGAGCAAATGGATTTGATATTGGTCTCTCTCATTTAAATAACTTTAGAGCATTTATGGCTAGCGGAGGGTATTTAACAAATGCAAATGCTTCTGATATTTTATATGACGCCTATACTACATCAGATTTTGAGTCTGGAGGAATTGAAAATCTTGACGGAATAAGTGCTGACAATGCACTTTTAAGAGAGATATTACAAGAACGTTACATTACCTTATTCGGACAAATAGAATCATTTAATGATACTAGAAGAACGGAAAATGAATCGATTGTTAGGGTTCCTATTGTGCCTAATAATGGCAATGTATTACCGCAACGTTTTCTATATCCACAATCAGAAATTGATAGAAATAGTAATACACCAAATCCTATTCCAGATTTTTTCGATAGAACATCTGTAAACTAAATAATATAATTTTTAAAATTATGATACAATTTAAAAATATAAAAAAGATTTTTCTTTTGTTTCTTGGAGTCGTTTTACTACTGCCTCTAAGTTTGTTTTCTCAGCAGGAAGCGCCTGTTAAAATTTTATTTGTAGGTAATAGCTTTACTTATTTTTGGAATATGCCACAATTGGTGAAAGCTATGGGAGAAACTCAAGGAGTCCAGCTAGAAATTCATCAATCTACAGTTGGTGGTAGCAACCTTAAGCAACATTGGCATGAGGAAAAAGGAACACTTACTAGAAAACTTATAAAAGAAGGTAAGTGGGATTATGTAATTCTTGGAGATCATAGTACAAGTACTATAAATACTCCAGAACGTTTTGAGGAATATGGAAAAAAGTTTTCTGAACTAATACGTTCTGTAGGAGCTGAACCTATATTTTACCTTACTTGGGCTTATAAATCGAATCCTTTAATGCAACCTGCAATTACAAAAGCTTATTTAGATTTAGCTCATGAGTTAAATGCTAAAATAATCCCTGTGGGGCCTATTTGGATGAAAGCTAGAGAACTAAGGCCTGATTTAAATTTTTATTTCGATGATAAACATCCATCTCCCGATGGTAGTTACTTAATAGCATTAATTGTTTATAAGACCCTTACAGGGAAATCGATATCTGAAATACCAAATAGGGTAACAACGGTTGACAAGGATGGTGAAAAGCTGTATCTTTCTTTTGTATTGCCTGAAACTACAGCATTTTTTAAACAATTAGTTGAGGAAACTGATTTTGAATCTTATAATAGAGTTAAAGAATGAAGTCTCTACAAAAAAGTATATTTCTAATTTCAGGACCATTATTGTTTATTGTTTTACAGTGTTTTGATCCGCCTATAGGTATGTCAGATGGTGCATACAAATTGCTTTCAATTGCTTTATGGATGGCATTATGGTGGGTTACAGAATCTGTTCCTATAGCAATAACGGCTTTACTTCCTATTATATTATTTCCAATGACAGGGGCTGTTAATTTAGAAACAACAACCGCGTCTTATGGACATAAATATATTTTTCTCTATATGGGAGGTTTCATGCTTGCTATTGCAATAGAAAAATGGAACTTACATAAGCGTATTGCTCTAAATATCATTAAAATAATTGGCACTAATGTTTCTAGAATTATTTTAGGATTTATGGCTGCTACTGCATTTTTATCTATGTGGATATCTAATACAGCCACCGCAGTTATGATGCTTCCTATAGGGATGTCTATTGTTGCACAGTTACAAGACAATCCTGAAACTGAGGAAGATGAAAACTTAATTTTTGGAAAAGCACTTATGTTAAGTATTGCGTATAGTGCCTCTATTGGAGGTATGGCAACACTTATAGGGACACCTCCTAATTTAGTGTTTGCAGGTTATGTAGAAGAAGTCTATGGTATTGAAATTACTTTTTTACAATGGTTAAAATTTGGTTTGCCCATAGCAATTCCTTTACTGGCTATTGCATGGCTATATTTAACCAAATTTGCATTTAAATTTAAGCAGAAAGAATTTCCTGGTGGAAAAGAAGAGATTAATAGGTTATTAGTAAATATAGGACCTATGAAAAGAGAAGAAAAAATTGTATCAGTAATCTTTGTTTTAACCGCTTTTTGTTGGATTACGCGATCCTTTATTTTACAGAAATTTTTTCCATTTATTGATGATACCATAATAGCTATGGCTGCAGGGGTATTATTATTTGTGGTACCAGCCAGCGATTTTAAAAAACGTATAATTACTTGGGAAGACGCTGTTAAATTACCTTGGGGTATTATTCTTTTGTTTGGTGGAGGTATGGCACTTGCGGCAGGATTTCAAATTACAGGATTGGCATCATGGATAGGTTCTCAAATGTCTATGCTTCAAGGTCTATCATTAATTGTATTAGTATTAGTCATAATAAGTATCGTTAATTTTTTTACAGAGTTTACCTCAAACTTAGCAACAACAGCAATGCTACTACCTATTTTGGCTCCAATTGCTATTTCATTAAATATCAATCCTTATATACTTATGGTGGCTTGCACAATAGCGGCATCCTGTGCATTTATGATGCCAGTTGCTACACCACCAAATGCTGTCGTATTTGGATCCGGATATTTAAGAATTCCAGATATGATTAAAAGCGGAATTTGGATGAACATAGTATCTATTTTATTCTTAACAATTATGGTGTATTACTTTTTACCAATAATTTGGGATTTTAATCCAAGTGATTTTTCAGAATTTATAAAATTAAAAAATCCTTGATTAATAGAAAAAACAATATTTAATAAAACATAAAAACTATATATCATGAAAAATATTAAAAAAATTGCAATGTACTTTGTTATATCGTTGGGGTTCCTTGTTATAACATTATTTGTGGCTTGTGAAGATAATGATAGCAATACTATTGTAGATAATACATTGGTATTGATAACAAAAACTATTAATGATGTGAAATTTGATAATGGTATTGAAAATGTAAATGTAAATACTTCAATAGAAATTATTTTTTCACATAGTTTGAATATAGATTTATTTTCATCTTCTTTAACATTAGGTTCTACGTCGGGCATGGTAGATTATTCCCTTGCTTTTTCAAATACTAATTCAACACTTATTTTAACACCTAGCAGTCCATTAGAATATGAAACTTCATATACATTAATATTGCCTGCTGGAGATTATGGTTTGGAAAAACAATCTTTAGAACAGCAGTTATCACTTAGTTTTACAACCGCTGCTCTTGTACCACCAGTACTAACACTCTCTAGTGATGTTTTAGAATTAGAAGAAGATGGTGAAACGGCAATCATTACTGCGAGTCTAGATAAAGCATCTCAAGAGGATATTACTGCAACCATTGTGTTAGCAGGAACCGCAACTGAAACTTCAGATTATTCTGTGTTAGGAAATTTAAATATAACCATTCCTGCAGAAAGTTTATCTACATCTATTTCATTAACTACATTGTTAGATGCAGAAAACGAAGGCGATGAAACGGTAATGATATCTCTTAGTGATATTGTTAATGCTACTAATGATTCTCAAGAACTTATAATTTTAATTAAGGAGCAACCGTCAGCAATATCATTAAAAGGAGTATTCGCATTAACTTGGGATGGCTCGGGAGGTAATGATGGTAAAGCAATTCATTTAATTGCAAATCAGGATATCGCAGATTTAAGCATATATGGTCTAGGAGTTGCAAATAATGGAGGAGGAACCGATGGTTTAGAATACGCTTTTCCAGTCATGTCTGTTTCAGCAGGAGACGATATTCTTGTAGCAAGAGAACCAGCACTAATTTCAACCTATTTTGGTAGTTGCTCAAGTGAATTTGAGTATGTACTAGAAGCAAACACTTCTATTAGCCAAAATGGAGATGACGCTATTGAGTTATTTAACGGTGATACGGTTATTGAAACTTATGGTGATGCCGATGTTGATGGAACAGGTCAAGTATGGGAATATAGTGGCACGTGGGCCTATAAGTTTGATGGCGTTTGGATTTATGGAGGTTTAAATTGCTCTGTAGGGTCTGCAACCACACAAAATTCTAGTTGTGAATATCCAATTTGTGCTCAGGCATTAACACTTCAAGGTGTTATGGCTATACTTTGGGATGGAAGTGGTACTAATGGTGGTAAAGCGGTTCATTTAAAAGCACAAAAAGATATTGTTGATTTGAGTTTATATAGTATTGGTGTTGCAAACAATGGAGGAGGTACCGATGGCATAGAATATACGTTACCTGTAATGTCTGTTTCTGAAGGAGATGATATTATTATAGCCAGAGAACAGGCAACAATAGCAACCTATTTTGGAGCCTGTATAAATACTTTTGAACATATTATTGAAACCGGATCTATGAGCCAAAATGGAGATGATGCCATAGAGCTTTTTAAAGGGAATGATGTTATTGATACCTACGGTGATGCAGATGTAGATGGTACAGGACAAAGTTGGGAATATGCTGGCTCTTGGGCTTATAAACTAAATGGTAATTGGGTAACAGGAGGTGTAGATTGTGCTGCTGGTTCAACCAGTACGCAAAGTTCATCTTGTGTTTATCCTGCTTGTAATTAATTTGAATTAATAATATAGGTATCGTTTCAACGTATCGTTACATTTTTAAAATAAAATACTTTATGAATACAATAAAAAACAGCTTTAAAAAGATTAGTATATTTTCAATGGTTTTTAGCTTGCTTTGTTTGGTTAGTTGCGATAGTAAGGATGATAATGATGATTTGTTGTCATTGTCAATCTTGTCTATCACAGCAAATGGCTCTCCTTTAGAAGATGGCGCCTTAAATATTTCTGTTAATTCAGTTATTGAGGTGGCATTTTCATCAGAAATCATGCCTTCTAAATTTGAAGACTTACTTTCAATAACTATAGGGACTACAGAGCTAAACTATACGGTTTCATATTCAAATGTTTCTTCAAAAGCGACTATAGTTCTTAATCAAATGGATGCTAATGAAACATATAATTTGTCAATACCATCCGGCGATTTAGGACCATCCGGCGAATATTTTAAGAGCGGAATCTCATTGTCGTTTGTTACCAATTTAGGAAAAACACCTTGTTTAAGCGGTACGAATGCTTGTATACAAACAATGCCATTATCTAATGATACTGGAGCTCAGTTCAATTTTGATATGTATAGTAATTATGATTTTATTGATGACACACAATTTATTTATAATTCAATAAACCAATTAGTTATTGTTGTACATGGTCAACAAAGAAATGCAAACGACTATTTTTCATATATGGCCACTTCCTTGCAAAGTATAAACATGGAAGAAAGTACATTGTTAATTTCTCCGTATTTTAAGGATAATACAGCTGCAGCTGCCAATGATTTATTTTGGGATTCTCGTTGGAGAGAAGGCGTAAATTCAGGCAACACAGATGCTGCTATAAGCTCTTTTACCGTGATAGATTCTATAATTGAAAAGATTGTTAATTCAGGTAATTTTCCAAACTTATCAACCATATTTGTTACAGGGCACTCTTCTGGAGGGGCTTTTGTTCAACACTATGCTTTGGCAAATAGAGCTGAAAATATACATACAAATATTAATTTTGAATATGGCATTGCTAATAATCAATATTTTTATTACCCAGATGGTTTAAGGTATGATGAAAATACCCAACAGTTTGTAACACCATCTAATTGTTCTGGTTATACGTTCTGGCCTTATGGTTATGAGTTTTCAGTACCATATCTTGAAGGAGTAGATCAGTCTGTAATTACAGAGCAACAAGTAACCAGAAAGACTACTTATTTATTGGGTAGTAATGACACAACAGATTTCTTGTTAAATACAACAGATTGTCAAGCTACTTTATTAGGTTCAAACCGCGTAAAAAAAGGTGAAAATTTACTTTTGTATATGCAAACCTTTTATAGTACAACAAACAATCATGATAAGATTATTGTTAATAATGTAGGTCATGATGGCAATGGCATGTATAATTCTTCTGAATTTAAACAATATTTAATTGATCGCCAATAACTTAAAAAAGCTTTTAATTACATATTAAAATGAATAGATGTTTTTTATAGTTGATAATCTCAGACAAAGCGACTATTAAAAGATGTTCAATACCAGCTATTTAACTTTTTTTGTCATAATAAAAAAGTTAAATAGCTAAAATTCATTTTATATCAGGAAAACTAATTATAAACGGTTTTTCCATCAGTTTGTAATTCTAAATAAGAAATTAACTTCAGAATTTTATTTCCTTAAAGGATTGGCATATCAGTTTTTATAATTGATAATAAGCCAGAACAGATATACTTTTCAATGCAACGTTTAGAATCACTTTAAACTATAAGAAGGTGATTCTATTCCTTAAAAGATTAAACTAAATATACTCAAAATGAATTTTTCAAAAAAACACCATTACCAAGAATCAGAAATAAATTTGATTAATCATAGCGTCAATGAATTAAATCAAGACCTAACATATAACAATGTTTTGGCTATTAAAACGGGCAACTTTACTGGGAGGTCTCCAAAGGATCGTTATATAGTTAAAGATTCATTAACACAAGATAAGGTTTGGTGGGGCGCTATTAATATTCCTTTTTCAAGTTCACATTTCCATAGTCTTAAAGTAGATATATTGGATTACCTTAATGATAAAGAACTCTTCATAAGAGATTCGTTTTTAGGAGCAGATGCTAACTATCAAGTTTCTATAAAAACGTATGCTGAATATAGTTGGAGTGATTTATTTATTAGAAATATGTTTATAGAACCTACAGCCTCAGATTTAGAAAATTTTGAAGCAGAATGGGTTATTTATAATGCGCCTGGATTTAAAGCTATTCCCGAAAAGCACGGTACAAGCAACGAAAATTTTTCAATTATTAATTTTACTGAAAAAATGATTTTAATTGGCGGTACTGGTTATACAGGTGAAATTAAAAAGGGCATGTTTTCTGTTTTTAATTTTATACTTCCTACTCAAAAAAATGTTCTACCGATGCACTGTAGTGCTAATATAGGTAAGAATGATGAAACGGCTATATTTTTTGGTTTAAGTGGTACAGGTAAAACCACTCTATCTACCGATGTAAAACGAAAACTGATTGGTGATGATGAACACGGTTGGACTCCAGAAAACAAAATTTTTAACTTTGAAGGCGGGTGCTATGCAAAAGTAATTAATCTTTCAGAATCAAAAGAACCTGAGATTTTTGGTGCTATAAAAAAAGGAGCGCTATTAGAGAATGTTATCATAGATAAAGACGGTCATGTTGATTATTCTAATAGTTCTATTACAAAAAACACGAGAGTTAGCTACCCTATTTCCCATATTGAAAATATCCAAATACCATCTATTGGAAAGAACCCAAAATATATCTTTTTCTTAACCGCAGATGCCTTTGGTGTGCTCCCTCCAATGTCTCAATTAACCCCTGAACAAGCTGCATATCACTTTATATCGGGTTACACAGCTAAAATTTCGGGAACTGAAGAAGGTGTGCAAGAGCCACAGCCAGAGTTTTCAGCCTGTTTTGGAGCTCCTTTTATGCCTTTACACCCATCCGTTTATGCAAATATGCTAAATGATAAAATTAAAGAAACAGGGGTTAAAGTATGGTTAATTAATACAGGTTGGACAGGAGGTCCTTATGGTATTGGCAAACGCATGGATTTAAAATATACAAGAGCAATGATTAATGCTATTCTGGACGGTTTTTTCCCCGATATTAATACTAAAGATTATCATACTCATAGTGTTTTTAAAGTAGCCCAACCCAGACATTGTCCAAATGTTCCAGACAGCGTATTAAGTCCTAAACAAACTTGGAATAATGATGAAGCTTATTATAAAAAGGCTTATGAACTTGCTGACGAATTTCAAAATAATTTCAAAAAATTTGAATCAGAAACAAGTCAAGAAATCATAAACGCAGGACCTGTTAGAGATTAATTTGTTTAGATAATTAATAAAATACGATGTAAAGTGCTTTTTTACATCTTTATCAGTCAAGTTGCGGGTTCGAACCCCATCTTCTTTACAATAATAAAAGGATTTATAAGGTTTTACTTATAAGTCCTTTTTTAATTTGCGGTAAAAATGAACTAAATTAAATTCATACGTATTAAGCATGGACTTAATTTAGTAGTAAAATTTATTGATTATTAGTAAGTGATAAGCTAATCTACTTTCTTTTTTTAATACTTTAGAGAAACTACAAAAATCTAAAACAATATTTTTTAGATAAATAGATGTCTTATTTTTTTATTATGAACGTAAGTTCATTATATTTGAATAAAATTTTGATAAATGCCACGCCCAAAAAAGAAGAGAAAAGTTAATAACCCACCCAAAATGCATGGCTTTAAACCCTTTGGCATTGCATTTTGTGATACAAAGCATATTACTATGCTATATGATGAATATGAAGCGGTTAAATTAGTTATTTATGATGATCTTTCGCAAGATGAAGCAGCTGATAAGATAGAGGTTTCTCGACCTACGCTTACTAGGATTTATAATAGTGCCTTAAAAAAAATAGGGCAGGCTTTTGTGGAAGGAAAATCAATTATAATTAAGGGTGGAGATTTTGAATTTGAAAAAGATTGGTACAAATGCAAAAGATGTTTTAAACTAATTATGGGTATTGATAATCACTCAAAATGTGGTGATTGCCCTGCCTATGATAATGACGAATTAGTAAATTTAAATGATTAAGTTATGCCAAATTTAGATCAGAAAGGTCCTGGAAGCCTTGGCTCAAAAACAGGAAAAAAACTAGGTAAATGCAGGAAAACTGAAACAGAGAAGAAAGAAATTGAAAAAAAATATTTTTTTAGAAAAGGAACATTGAAGAATTTAAGTACAGTAAAATTTTTTAAATTAAATAAATGAAAAAAATAGCAGTACCAATAACAATAAATAATCAGATAGAAGAACATTTTGGGCATTCTGAGTTTTATGAAATCTATACTTTTTCTAATACTAATGAAATTTTAGATCTACAATTATTAGAATCAGAGCAAAGTCGCGTTTGTCAATCAAATCTTGTTAACCTTTTAGCAATTGGAGGCGTAACATTTATGTTATCTGGTAGGATTGGAAATCGGGCAATTAATAAATTAAATAATGCAGGCATTGATGTGATAAGGGGGTGTTCAGGTGATTCTGCAGATGCAATTTTACAGTTCATTGAAGGGAGGATTTCAGATAAAGTAGTTAGCTGTTTACAATATGATAAAAACCATAGAAATGACCATGACCACGTATGTAATTATGAGTTTTAATTCACAAAAAAATATGAGACTTTCTTTTAACTCAATTATTTTTTAGGGCATTTAAATAACTTACAAATAAAATTAGACTATAATCGTTCTGAATTAAATAAGAGTACAACAACACTCTTTTTAAATTTACAAATACATTAAATAATGACTGCCAGAGATACAAATATTTTGCAAGGAGAAAGAGTTAAACTTCCAACCAAGTATGGTCATTTTGAACTAATTCCTTTTCAAGAGAAATTAAGCGGTATTGAACACATAGCACTTATTAAAGGAAATTTCACATCAAACGACACAATTCTAACACGAATTCATTCTGCTTGTGCTACTGGAGATTTATTTGGCTCATTAAAATGCGATTGTGGAGAACAATTAATTCAAGCTATGAAAATAATTGAGAAAAATGGGAAAGGAATAATCGTTTATTTGCAACAAGAAGGCAGGGGAATTGGTCTTATGAATAAAATAAAGGCTTATAAATTGCAAGAACAAGGTATGGATACTATAGAAGCTAACTTACACTTAGGATTTGCCCAAGATGAGAGAGAATATAAGATAGGAGCTGAAATACTTAATTCTATTGGTATAAAGAAAGTTACGTTATTGACTAATAATCCTGATAAAGTTGATGGATTGGAACAAAACGGAATTCAGGTTGTTAAACGTATTCCGTTGATAATAGAATCAAACCCATTTAATTTAGATTATTTACACACAAAGGAAATCCGTATGGGGCATTTACTTCGTGAAGAAAAATCAGAAAATTAGTATTATGATAACTGATATATTTGAATTAAGGCCTCGTTACGGAGAGGTTGATCAAATGGGATATGTGTATCATGCCAATTACGTTACATATTGCCACCAAGCTCGCACCGAATTATTACGTAAATTAGGTATAGACGATAGGAAGCTGGAAAAGAAGCATGTATTATTGCCTGTAATTTCTTTTGAGATTATTTATAAAAAACCTGCTCATTACGATGAACACATTATTATAAAAACAACAATAAGAGAATTACCAAAGGTTCGTTTTAGTTTTGAATTTGAAATAAAAAATGAACAAAATGCGCTTTTAAGTAAAGCTAAATCTACTGTTGTCTTTGCAGATAGTTTGTCACGTTTGCCAATGAGTATACCTGATTTTATTCAAAAAAAACTCAAATCCGAGTTTAAAAGTGTTACCACATGAAAATAATTGTACTCACTGAAAATTGTGCAGGATCTGGATTTCTTGCAGAACATGGGCTATCTTATTTAATAGAACATGAAGGAAAAAAGGTTTTGTTCGATACAGGACATACAGATATCTTTATTAAGAATGCCAATACACTTGGTATTGATATTCAAAAAGAAGTTGATATGGTTGTTCTTAGTCATGGGCATTGGGATCATGGAGATGGCTTACAGTATATTGCCAATAAAACTTTAATTACCCACCCAGGAGCTTTTATCAAACGATTTAGAAATAAAGATAATTCAAGTCTCGGGCTTAAACTAAGTAAAAAAGACATTGAACAAAAGTTTAATTTGATTCTTAAAAATGTACCTTATTATATTACAGATGAAATGGTTTTTCTGGGACAAATACCAAGATTAAATAATTTCGAATCAAGAACAACTAATTTTTCAGATGAATCTGGTCAACCCGATTTTGTAATTGATGATTCGGCAATTGCTGTTATTCAGAATAACGAGCTAATCGTAATTACAGGCTGCTCCCATTCAGGTATTTGCAATATTATTGATTATGCCATAAAAGTAACGGGTATTAATAATGTAAGGACTGTAATTGGTGGTTTTCATTTAAAGGAAAATAACTTGCAAACTAAATGCACTAAAGATTTTTTGAAAAAAAAAGGTATTAATAAAATATATCCATCGCATTGTACCGAACTTCCCGCTCTTGTTGCTTTTTATGAAGACTTTAATACAGAACAATTAAAAACAGGAATGGTGCTAAATTATAACATATGAGAAATAATATTATTATTGAAAATCAATATAAAAGAACAAGTTTATTTGAAAAAGAAAATGTGAATTATCTAGTTCACGTTTTAAAAAGATTTAGCACGGTACCGAAGATAAACAACATAAATATTATAGCTTCTAGCAGTGAGCCTAATGTATTTAAAATTGTACCAAACAAATCGATTATAATTGGTTCGTTATTATTAAGCAAACCTGTTTTAGCTTTAGTTTATTTAAGATATGGTATAGAATGGCAACTTTGGTATAAAGCTTTAAGCAATGAAAAACAGGATACTGTTTTATGCGATTTAGCGGCGCTTGAAGTAACTCGAATATTTTATAAATTATTGCCTGAAGATGATAAAGAAAAATTAAAATCTCTTAATTATTTTTTAATTAATTTGATTAAAAAAGATGACCATTTAAATACTGAATCTTTATTAAAATATGAAGAGTTACAAGCTTTTCATGGATTAAATAGTGACAATAAAGTATTTAAAGAATCTTGGAAACCTATTATAGAAAATTTAGCAAAACCAACAGAATATTTATTAATGTCTGGTGGTGATCTTAGATTAAAAATTGATGAAATTGATTTGTTAAATAAATATGGTTGCAGACCATTTCCAAGACCCGATGCATTTACTTTTGCCTCATCAACAGCAACAAGCGTGTCTAATTTTGCTTTTGATAAAACAGACAAAATTAGAAGTATATTAATTAAAAACAGTTTAAAAAATGGTTTTAAAAATGCTACTATTGAGTTTTCAGAATTGTTAAAAAACAACCTTAGAAAAATATTTAAATTAAATAATGCCTGTCAAATAATTTTCTCCCCTTCTGGAACAGATTCTTCGCTTCAAATAGCAGCTATTACTCAAATTATTTCTAATAAGGACATTACACATGTTTTAGTGGCTTCTGATGAAACTGGTAGCGGTGTTCCTTCTGCATTAAAAGGTAGTCATTTCGAAAACACAACAGCGCTCAATTATCCAGTTAAAAAGGGAGATAAAATAGATGGGTTTAGAGATATTGATTTGATTAAAATTCCTTTTAGAGATGAAGATGGTGCATTAAAATCATCCAGTCAATTAGACGTCGAAGTTTTTAATGCCATTTCTAAAACTAATAAATTAGGCAGACATGTGGTATTGCATACTATGGATCAATCAAAATTAGGCTATCAATCGCCTAGTGAAAAAATGATGCAAAATTTAAATTCCCTTGATAATTTATCAATGCAAATTATTGTAGATGGTTCACAACTTAGATTAGACCCTAAAGACATACAGAATTATTTAAACAAAGGTTATATTGTTACTATAACAGGAAGTAAATACTTTACTGGTCCACCTTATTCAGGAGCCTTAATTCTGCCAGAAAGTGTTAGTAAATCAATCCATGCAGTAAAAAATACGTTGCCAGAGGGTTTAACTAAATATTACCATCATTCCGATTGGCCAACATCGTGGTTCTGTTCTAGTGATTTATCTGATGGTTTTAATTATGGTTCTTATATGCGCTGGAACGCTGCCATAGTTGAAATGGATAGGTACTATAAAACACCAATTCTATATAGAAATATGGGTATTGAGATGTTTTGCAATTTTGTTGAAGATTCTATAAAAGATGCTCCTTTTTTAGAACCGCTTTATGGAGATGAAACAAGGGAGAATACTTATAATAATGAAGAATTCGGAATAAGAAATATCCGTACAATTTTTCCTTTTTTCATTCGTAAAAACAATGAAGTACTATCTATTGATAATGTAAAAAAGCTTTATATATTGTTAAATTCTGATATATCAGATCAATTTGAAGATTCACCTTTAGAAATTGTCAGGCTAGCTGCCCAAAAATGTCATATAGGACAAGCAGTTCATGTAAAATATGGTAATGATTTTCAAAGTGCTATTTTAAGAATTAGTTTGGGTGCAAGGGTTATTTCTGAAAGTTGGGTTAACAGAGATATTAGCATTTATTTTAGAAATATAGAAACACAAATGAATCAAATTACTGTAATTATAAAAAAAATAGAATTGATTCTTAGTAACCCCGAATTGTTGAATTAAATTTACATGTTTTTGTATGAGTTGTTTTTTATACAATTCTATACAAATAGGTGTTAAACTAATAAATTATATTATATAAAAATTTATTGAGTTCGATTAACATATTTTTGCATATGTTATTTATTTTTAAGTAATTTATAAATGTTTATTTGACACTTATAAATTGTGTTACATATAATTAAGATTTATATACTAAAGAACCAACTATAATAAATCAATAGAAGTGAGTTATTAGAGGTAGAACTATTTCTCATTTTCGGTGATTGTTTTAGAAGTAAAAAAAATAATAAGTATTTTAAAATAAATTTAATAAAACAACTAAATAAAAAAAGTATATTATGAATAGATTAAAAAAGAATATCTATGCTTTTTCATTAATGAGTATTGCCCTTTTGAGCGTGCAATGCAAAAGTGATAAGAAAAAAGATATGGAAGTAACACCTCAAAACAAAACAGTAAATATGGTAACAATTTCAAAGGAGGCTTATGGTTTAACATTAGATAGCATTGTCGTGGATAAATACTTAATGAAAAATGAAAAGGGTATGGAAATAAGTGTCATTACTTATGGTGGCATTATTACATCTTGGACAGCGCCAGATAGAAACAATAATTATAAAGATATTGTTTTAGGTTATGATACTTTAGAACAGTATGAAAAAGAAACACCGTATTTTGGAGCCTTAATAGGAAGATATGGTAACCGAATTGCTAAGGGTAAATTCTCATTAGATGGTACTGAATATACATTGGAAACTAACGATGGTCCTAACCATTTACATGGAGGTGTTAAGGGGTTTGATAAAGTTGTTTGGAATGCCTCTGAAACAAAAACAGATACTACAGCATCATTGGTGCTTACTTATTTAAGTAAAGACATGGAAGAAGGATATCCAGGTAATTTAGAAACTAAAGTAACCTATACACTTACAAATGATAATGAATTGCAAGTGGTATATGAAGCAACTACCGATAAGAAAACCGTTGTAAACTTAACGCAGCATACTTATTTTAATTTAACAGGCGATTTCTCTAAAACAATTTTAGATCATGAAATTACTATAAATGCTGATAAACTTGTGCCTGTAGATGCTACATTAATTCCAACAGGAGCGCTTACAGATGTAGTAAATACGCCATTTGATTTTAGAGAAGCAAAAACTATTGGAAAAGAAATTAACACTAAAAACGAACAATTAGAAAGAGGGTTAGGTTACGATCATTGCTGGGTGTTAAACAATCAAAATGAAGGCGTAAGGTTAGTATCGTCTGCTTATGAAAAGGAAAGTGGAAGACAATTAGATGTTTATTCTGATGAAATAGGTATTCAATTATATACTGGAAATTTTTTAGATGGTACTTTGCCTAATAAACAAGGAGGAAAGTATGCACATAGAACAGGATTTTGTTTAGAAACACAGCATTATCCAGATTCTCCAAATCAAGAAAATTTTCCAACAACGGTATTAAATCCTGGGGAGAAATACATATCTAAAACATCATTTAAATTTTCTGCAAAATAAATTGTAAAAGTTTAAACGAGCTATATAAAAATCCCTGTAATGTTACTGTTACGGGGATTTTAATTTCTATTTAAAAAGTGAAAAATTAAAACCATTTTCTTCTAGTTTTTTGTATTTTTTATAATCAAATTTATATAAAAAAGCACCTTTTTTAGACCCTGTCATATCCTTTTTGTTTAGAGGAATAAGTAGTTTTAATGAGAGTAATTTTTTTCTGAAATTTCTAGAATCTAGCTTCTTTTGATGAATGACTTCATAAAGATTTTGTAATTGTGGAATGGTAAAATTTTTTGGTAGTAATTCAATACCAATAGGGTAAAATTTAGATTTTCTTCGTAATCGGTTTAAAGCATCTTCAACCATGTCATTATGGTCTAAAACAAGCTTTGGAAGGTTATCTACTTCATGCCAAAGGGCACCATGTTTTTTAACAAGTTCTTTATCATATTCATCAATTCTTATTAAGGCATATTGGCCTATAGATATACAACGTGCACCAGAATCTCTGTCAACCTCAGTATAGGTTTTTAGTTCTTCCATAAAGATGTTATCTAGTCCTGTAATGTCTTTTAAAACACGACGTGCTGCTTGGGGTGCTGTTTCATTAGGTTTTACAAAACTACCAATAAGCGATAATTTACCTTTTAAAGGATTTACAAGTCTTTCAAAAACCAGAAGCTTTAATATACCATTATCAAAGCCGAAAATAATACAATCTGTAGCAATAAATATTTTCTCAGCATTTTCTTCATACCAATTTATTTTAGTTACTTGTTTTGTTGTCATTATTTATTGCTTTAAAAAATCTACAGCTATTTTTATAACTTGGTTTAAGTGATTTGGTAACGAATTTTTATCCCAAGGGTGTGTGGCTCCAAAAACATGATTAGAACCCTCTATAAGCTTTAATTTGCTGTTAGGATTCCATTTATGAAGGTTTTCTGCTTCACCAATTAATATGCTAGTATCATTGTTGCCATGAATTATTAAATGCGGAATAGTTAAATTAGTGACCGCTCGTTTAATGGTTAGGCGTTCTTCATTTTTTATAAAATTTTCATAAAACTGATAATAATGAGGCATTTGTTGTTTTGTGCGTCCGTTTAAAACGTATTTAACGCCGTCTTTTTTCCATTGTTCTAAATCGCCTGTTGTAGACATTCTTTTTCCAAAGCTACTAACACCTGCTAAACTAATAACTTTTTTAATTAGAGGGTTTTCTTCTGCTTTTATTGAAACAATACCACCAGCTCTACTATGCCCTATTAAGTTAATATTTGTGATGTTTGAAATATTATTTATTGTGTCGTTTTCTGAAATCCAATTAATAACGGATTCTAAATCGTCTAATTCTTTAGTATAATTATTATTTCCAAAAGCTTCAAGATCTGGAAAATCTATAGGCTGTTCTATAGTGCCACCATTATGAGAAAAGTTGAATTTTATAAAACAGAATTCAGCTTTGACAAAAGCATCTGCCATTAAATTCCAAGCGCCCCAATCTTTAAATCCTTTGTAACCGTGACAGAATATAATAATTGGTAAATTGATTTTGTTTTGAAGATAAGTAATATCTATCAAAATAGGTTTTTGATGTTTGCCTTCAATAATAAAATCTTGTTTTAAAATCATTTATATCTCTTTTTCGGTAAATGGAACATTAATATTGCAAATCTCTAAAATAAGCTGTTTTAGTTCTTCGCTAAAATTATCGAGGGTTTCTTTAGTAATTAAAGTATCTTTTTTAGCATAATTACCAGCTTTATCCTTTTTAGCAAATTTTAAAAATCCAGCACTTAAATTTTTAAAGGAAATGATACCGGCTTCAATAGGGAGTTCTACGTCTTTAGAAAGTTGCATCATAAAAGCATAAGTAAGTATTTGAAAGCTTTTACTGTATTTTGTGTAATCTGTGGTGATGTCCTCCCAATTTACAACTTCTACTTTATTTTGTTCAACACGGCCAGTTTTATAATCTATAATTCGAGTTGTTCCATTGTATTCATCTACTCTATCAACTTTTCCGGTAAGTATTACGGGGAATCCTAATTCAGGAATATCAAACGGTACTCTATTATCTAGTTCAATAGCGAGTATTTTTATTTCATTACCAGCTTTTAGTTCTTTAGTTTCTAAATCTAAAAAATTAGAAACATAGCGCTTAGCAATTTCATAAATAATTAAGTTTTTTCCTTTGGTAATATCACCTTCTTTATAAACATCAGTAAAATGATGTGTTACCGTTTTATCAATATCTTTCTTAAGTTTTTTGATAATTTCAATAGATAAAAATTCACCAATAAGTGGTTTGTAAAAATCTTCAAGAGTATTATGTACAACGGTTCCTAAAGTATTGGCAGCAACAGTTTCTTCAACATCATTGTGTTCTTTAATTTTTAAAATTTTCTGATAATAAAAATCAATAGGATTTCGAATATAATTAGTAAGCGATGAAGGTGAGAATCCTTTTTTAGCAAGCTCTTTAAGTTTTAATTGTAAGTCGGGTGTCTTTTCAATAACATTTAGTGTAGGTATAATTACGGGGACTTGTGGTGCTATTATTTGATGATTGATAGGGTGTATCCCTTCTAATTCTAATTGCGTAATAAATCTACTTTTTTCACCTCCAGTTAAAATATCGGCTTCGGTATTATATAAAATATAAATGTTTTTTGCACGCTGTAAAAGGCGATAAAAGTGATAGGTGTAAACCGCATCTTTTTCTTTATATGTAGGGAGGTCGTTCTCTATTTTAACATCAAAAGGAATAAAAGAATTATTGCTTTTTCCTGAAGGAAGTACGCCTTCGTTAACAGATGATATAATAACGGTTTCAAAATCTAGAACACGAGATTCTAACATACCCATAATTTGTAAACCTTGTAAAGGTTCTCCTTGAAAATCTAAGGTTTCAGAGCTTAATAATTCTTTGTAAATACTAAATAAGGTTGATACGTCTTTAATATGATTATACGCCATATTTAATCTTACAAGCTCATTAAATAATTCGTTAAAACGAAATAAATATTCTAGTGACAGTAAGTTAGAGTCTTTGTCGTTATCTAAATAGTTTTTTATGCTTAGTATTAATTCTAAGCAATTGTTTAGAGCTAAATCAATAGATGCATCCCAATTAGAGAATAATAAATCAATTACGCTATTTGATTTGTTGGTTATTTGTTTTAAACGACCTGTTGTTAAATAAACGATGTTGTTAGCATCTATGGTTTCAATTATATGTGATGCGTAATCTACATCATCAATTAAGAATAGAGGTCTTATAAATTGATGTGATATAATATTAATAACATCTTTATAATAAAAAGCTTTTGAAGGTTTTTTATGAATGTGAAATAATGCCTCAAAAAGTGATGATAAAGGAATGCTTTTTAAGGGAAAACCCATAGTAATGTTTAGTGCTTCTATATTTTTAGGGATAGAATTTAATACAGGTATTAATAAGTTTTCATCACCTAAAACCACCGCAGTATTTTGTAACGACTTATTTTCTTTTTTTATAGAATTTAATAAGGATCCAATATATTTAGCTTGTCCTATATTTTTTGGAATTCCGAAAACAGAGATGTTTTTTTCTTTTGAATAATTAGTTGTAACCCAATTGAAAGGGTTGTTTTCAAAGTATTTCCAATTTGTTTTATGCTGTCTTGTAAATAAGGCTGCATCATGTTTTGGATTGTTTATAAAAACGGCGTCAATATCCCAATATGTTTTTGCTAATTTGCTTTTAAGAAGTTCTTGTATAATGGTTTCTTCAGCAGTGTTTAGAGCGTTAAAACCTAAAAAAATATGTTTTTTTTCAGCGTTATTTTCTATGTATGTTTTTAAATTATTGACAGCTTGTCTATAGATTAAGCCTTGATAGCCTATCTTCTTATTTAAAAGAGCTTCTGAAAAGTGATTATAGTAGTTGTATAGTTTGTTCCAAAATGATAAATAGTTTTTTACAAATTCTGTTTTTTCTTCTTCTAACGACCAGTGTTTTAAATCTTGAATAGCACTTAAATAATTGAATATTTTATCTTGAGGTATTAAGTATCTATCTATTTCGTTAAAATCTTGAAGTAGTATTTGAGCCCATTTTGAAAAGGATTCAAAAGAATCTAGGTTTTCTTTTTTTGTTAATTTGGTATAACTGTTATAAAACTCAAAAAGAAGTTCGGTATTTGAAACTGTTTTTAGTTGAGAAAGCTCTTCAACAAACTCTTCTATGCTAATAATTATAGGAGCAAAAATAGTTTGATTAGTAACTTCTGTAAGTTGATGTTTTAAAAATAGTCCAGCCCTTTTGCTAGGTAAAACAAAAGTTAATTGTGAAAGGTTTACATGGTTTTTTTGCAAATCTTTTAAAACATCAAAAATGAAAGTTGTCATTCTATAAAAATAAAAAACGCTTCGGATATCCGAAGCGTTTTTTGTAAAACTTATTTTATTAAAACTATTTACTAGTTTTTATTTTGCTAAGTTAATTTCAACACGTCTGTTGTTAGCTCTACCTTTACGAGTCTTGTTAGAATCGATTGGTTTAGCTTCTCCATATCCTAGTGCAGAAAGTCTGAAAGCATCAATACCATTTTTAATTAAGTATTCTTTAACAGAGTTTGCTCTAGAATCAGATAATCTTTGGTTTAGTTTATCGCTACCAACACTATCAGTATGACCTTCAACAGTAAATTTAGCTGTTGGGTATTCTTTAAGTATTGTAATGATATCTCCTAAAACAGCCTCAGATTGAGATTTGATACTAGATTTTCCAGTATCAAATAAGATAGTTTTAGCATACTCATTAAGAGTTTTTTGAACTTCTGCAGTTACTTCTGGACAACCATTGTTAGCAACAGTACCTTTAACAGAAGGACATTTATCATCTTTATCTAAAACACCGTCACCATCAGTATCAGGCCAAGGACATCCTTTGTTAGCAGCAGGTCCAGCAACATTTGGACATTTGTCATCAGCATCAGTTACACCATCACCGTCAGCATCAGGACAACCAGCTAAAGCTTTTAATCCAGCAACTGAAGGACAGTTATCATCTTTATCAGCAACACCATCACCGTCAGCATCAGGACATCCATTAAGTTCCGCTAAACCAGCTTCGTTAGGACAAGAATCTTTGCTGTCTTCAATACCATCACCGTCAGTATCAGGACAACCATTGAAAGCTTCTAAACCAGCAACATCTGGACAAGCATCATCTTTGTCATATATACCATCACCGTCAGTATCAGTTCCACCAAATTTGATAGAGATACCAGCAGTATGTTGGAAATGTGTAGTTAAATAATCTTCAAAAGCATGTTTGTATGCCGTTTGTACAGTTAAGCCAACATTTTCGCTAAACCAAACATTGAAACCTAAAGTTCCGTTTAAAGTTCCTGCTCCAATTTCGTCTACCCAAGTATAACCACCACCAACTCCTAAGTAAGGATCGATAGTTGTACCTTCTAAGAAATTGTATTTAATTGTACCATCAATACCATAATAAGATAAATCATCTACTGAAGCATCTCCCCATTTATCAATTTTATTTAATGAACCAGCAACTCCAAAAGAGAAACCATCACCAACGTATTTAGATACAGAGATTGTAGATAAAGAAGGTAAGATATTCCAATGATCACTTACGTTAGCGAATTCATCAAAAATGTCTCCAAGAGGAGCATCTTCTCCCGTAGGATAGAAATCAACTGCGTTTGCCCCAATAGTAATTTGCCATGGGTTGTTTTGGTCTTGCGCATTAGCGTTGCTATAACCAAGTACAAGCAACATAGCGAACAATAATCTGCTAAGATTTTTCATATTCAAAAGTTTAATTTTTAAGTGTTAATCGTGAACAAAAGTAAGTTGTTAAATTTTATTAACAAAGATAAATATATAAAAAAAATGAAGAAAACTACTATTCATCTATAGTTCAAAAGAATTTTATATAATATTTAGACTTTTCCAACCTTAATGAGCCCTTTAAGAGTCGCTACTAGATGCATTTTTGATTAAAGAGCAACTTGTCGTACGGGTATTCTTTCTTTTATTTTTAAAGTTTTTCAAAAAAAAGGTTAATAGCACAATTTCTTTGTTTAAAAGCGTATTTGCAATATTCTACGGCAGTTTTGTTTTATAATTTAGGATAAGGTTTGTATTAGTACAATTGCCATCTGTAATTTTGAGGTAAGTTTTGTATTTAATTACACTTCTTTTACTTTAATATCCCTATCTGTATATACAAGTATTTTCTTTTTTACAGTGATTTGCATGTCTTCTAAAACATCTTGATATGATTTAAGTTGTTGCTCATGTTTTTTATCTTCTATCCCTGTTTTGTAATCTATAATAATGGCTTCGTTATTTGAATTTATTACAACCCTGTCTGGTCTTAAAATCATCCCTTCTTTGGTAATAATATCACGTTCATTATATATGGTATAGTATGATGTGTAATATGTTTCTAATAATGGGTGGTTTACAATCTGTAATACGGTGTTTTTTAATGAAACAGATTGTTCAATGTTTATTGTTCCTGTATTTATAAAATCTGCTATCACAAAATCAATATCTGTTTTCGTGTTTATATAGGTCATAATATTATGAATAAGATTTCCTTTTTCAATAGCTTCTTTTTGGTTTGTGTTCCAAAGGAATCCAGATTTCGTAACTACTTTTATATTATGATCTTCTTTGGAAGTTGATATAAATTCTTGCTGAATAGTTGTTTCGTTTGATGTTATTGTCTTTTGAAGGGTTCTTTTAGGGCTTCCAAAAGTATAAACCAATTGAGTATTGTCCCAAACATTGATATGTTGTAAATAATTTATAAATAATCCTGAATATTTTTTTGCTTTAGCATCGTCTTTTAATGCATTATCATTTTTAGTGATAATATATAATTGTTCGGCAGCACGTGTTAAACTTACGTAAAGTAAATTGATATTGTCTAATTCTTGTTCCGCTTTGTGGTTGGTGTATATGTTTAGTCCTACTTCTCCATAATGTTCAAAATCTTTATTATAGTTTAATAAGGTGTGCGAAAACCCATTATATTTTTCTTTGTCTAACGGAAACCATTCTTTAGGTTCTAATTCTCTATAAACATCTAAATCGGCAAACGGAAAAATAACGACGGGAAACTCTAAGCCTTTGGATTTATGAATGGTCATAATTTGAACAGCATTTTGTCCTTTAGGCGATATAATACTTAAGCTTTCTTTTTTCTTTTCGAAGTAGGTTAGAAAACCAGAGACATCCGATCCTTTTTTTTGTGAAAAATCTAAAACAATATCTAAATAAAATTGAATGTAAGCATTTGATGTTTTAACTAAATTAAAATCACGTACAATGGTTTCGGCTAAATCATATAAAGGGAGTTGCAGTAAAGCATTACTATTTATATAAATATTGAAAGCTTCAAAACCCTTAAATAAATCAGAAATTGATAAATTAATATGATTGATAAAGAATTCGTGCTTGTCTTCAATATTAAATAAGGTTGTTAGATAATTTAAAGCAGAAATTTTTATTTCGTTGTTTTTTGGCTGAATTAAAAGCGTAAGTAAATCATTTATGAAATTTACTTCGGTAGAATTTGAAATTAGTAAGGTTTCAGATGATACAATGGGTATTTGATGCTGACTTAAATAGTTTGCTACAGCAACACCTTCTTTTTTCTTTCTTACCAAAACACAAATATCTTGTAGCGTATAGTCGTTTTCTAAACAATTATTAATGGTTGTTAAAACGCTTTCTGAAAAAGCAAGATCTCTATCGTCGTCTTTATCAATATCTAAAAATGATAATTGGACATAACCACTTTCCTTTTTCGAGCTATTTTGAGGAGCTTTTTCATAAAGTCTTTCGTAATCTTTTTTACTAAAAACGTGGGTTGAAAGAAATTTAAAAAAATCATTATTAAAACGAACTATTTCTTTAAAACTTCTATAATTTGTTGGTAGATTTTCTACATTTTTTTGAACATAAAACGGATTATCATTATTAAATAATCCGATAAATTGTTCAGCTTTCCCACCACGCCAACGGTAAATAGCTTGTTTAGCATCGCCTACTAACATGGTGCTTCCTGTTTCGCTTGCTAATGAATTGCTTAAAAGTGGAATTAAATTGTTCCATTGCATCTCCGAGGTATCTTGAAATTCATCTATAAAATAATGATTAAATTTTTCACCAATACGCTCATAAATAAATGGTGTGGGTTGGTTTTTAATTTCATTACTAATAATAGTATTAAATTCTGAAATAAGCATTTTATTTTGGGCTTCTTTCAGCATTTTTAATTCGTTATTAATAACGTTTAAAACAGATAATGGTGTAATATTTTTATAAAAGCTTTTTAAAAATTTAAGATGAAAAACGGCTGTTTTAGTTTCGTTAAAAGCAGTGACTATTTTGGGTTGAATTTGTTCTATTATTGAAGCTATTTCATTGGTAACACGTTTTGGATAAAGTGTTTTTGTTTCAAGGTCTTCTTGCCATTTGGCATCAAAATTAACATCAAAAATGTTGTCTGCTAATTTTTTAAAATGTTTAGGCAAATAGCTTCCTGAGAAATCATTGAATTCTAAACTAGCTTCTTCAATTAAAGTTAATATGTTTTTTGCTTTTTCAACAGTGCTTATTTCTAAAGTTGAAATGTCATTTTTTAACTGCTTTTTCAACACCTTAAAGTCGTCTAAGGTTTTGTCTTTTAATGTTTCAATAAAAGGAATATCGTTTTCATTAACCAGTAGTTTTGCAATCTTATTAAAATCAAAAGCTACATCCCAACTTTTGTCGTCATCAGCTTTTTCAATGGCAAAATCTATTAATACTTTTGTAAGAGCATCGTTGGTTCCTGCTTTAGCTATTAGGCTATCTACAGCTTCGTTTAAAAGTGCGTCTTGGTCTAATTCAACTTCAAAATTTAAAGGCAGTTTTAAATCATGCGCAAAGGTTCGTATTAGTTTGTGTGTAAAACCATCAATGGTAGATATATCAAAAGCTGCGTAATTATGTATAATCGTGTTTAGCAGTTTTTTAGCTTTTTCGTGAAGTGTTTTAGGATCCATTTCTAATTCTTCACAAATAGTTTCAAACATACTATTTGGAGATTCTAAAATTGCCGCATCAGAAAATTGTTTTAAGGTATCAATAATACGGTCTTTCATTTCGGTAACCGCTTTATTGGTAAATGTAATGGCTAAAATGTTTTTAAAAAGATAGAGATTACTAGTGCTAAATAAAATTTTTAAATAGGCTTTTACTAGCGTAAAGGTTTTTCCGCTACCGGCAGAGGCGTTATAAATAGTAAAAGGTTGGTTTGGTTGCATAAAACAAATTTGGATACAAGATAAAAACTATCGATGGTTCAATAGCAATTTATTATTTTTAATTGACCTGTATTATACGTAAATTTGAAATAAATTAAATACTAATATTTTAAAACGAAAAATTATGGCTTTTGAATTACCAGAATTGGGATATGCTTATGATGCTTTAGAACCTCATATAGATGCACGTACAATGGAGATACATCACTCAAAACATCATCAAGGGTACACAAACAATTTAAATAATGCTATTGCAGGAACAGATTTAGAAGGAAAGTCTATTGAAGATATTCTTGCAAATTTAGATATGAACAATGGAGCCGTTAGAAATAATGGAGGTGGATTTTATAATCACTCATTGTTTTGGAACGTAATGAATCCAGAAGGAAAAGGGTATTTATCTGGTGAATTAAAAGATGCTATTGAAGCAGCTTATGATTCTGTAGATGCGTTTAAAGATGCTTTTGCTAAAGCTGCTGCAACACGTTTTGGGTCTGGTTGGGCTTGGTTATGTGTGCATAAAGGTGGTAAAGTAGAAGTTTGCTCTACACCAAATCAAGATAATCCATTAATGCCAGGTGTTACTTGTGGAGGAACGCCTATTTTAGGAATTGATGTTTGGGAGCATGCTTATTACTTAAATTATCAAAACCGTCGTCCAGATTATATTAACGCATTTTTTAGTGTTATTAACTGGAATGAGGTTGAAAAACGTTACGCTGAAGCAAAGTAAAAAAATGCTGAACTGTTAAATATATTAAAGCAAACTCTTAATTGGGTTTGCTTTTTTTATGGCGTTACCCAAAGGGTCGAGCTTTTCGCTATATCTTTTGTTTTTGTGATTCCTGCGAAGGCAGGAATCCATTTGTAAATGTTTTTTTTTCTCTAAAAGTTTTTCTTCATTAATTAAAAAAACAAAAGGATGCCGCTTCAATCTCTAACGCTATTTTAAACTTCAAAAAAAATGTAGTTTAAAATATAGAAGCTTCGTTTCTTTTAAAAGAGATTTATTATTTAACCAAAACACCTTTAACACTCATTAAAGGAATTGATTGCAAAGCCTTTAAATTAATGGTGTTTTTTTTAAATAAGTACGTTTTATCAAACATCGTATTACCTTCAAAAAAAGAAACCTTAAAAGTATTGTTTAGTGCAAATAAATCTTCCTGCATCAACTCTATTTTAGCATAACTCTTTTTAGGAAGTTTATCTAATTTTTTTCTAAAAGTAGAGGTCGTTTTCTTTTCAGAATAGCCACTGGTTACAATAAGCACCACATCTAAATCAACATTTTTATCGTTGATGATGTAGACATTCCAATCTTGGGTTTTATAAATGTCATTATATTCATTTACAACGGCAACGTAAACGTCTTTTACTTTTGGTATTTGAATGTCTTTTTTCATTTTACAAACATAACAAATTATTCAAAATATGGGCTTGAATAGGTTGATGTTGTAATACCTTTTATGTTATTTATAATTAAATGTTGTAGTAATGTTTCTAAACTATAAGTTTCAAAAAGATTCTTGTTTTTAAATGTTACATTTTCCATTCTTAAAAAGTATAATTCACACACCAATTTTAAATCAACATCGTCCCTTATGTATCCTTTTGTTTTTGCGTCATTTAAAAACCCATAAACAGTTTCGTTAACAATTTTCACTTTAAAATCTTCAAAAATTTCATCAGCTTTGGGATAGTATTTTTTTAAGCCAAAGAGAAAAGAAGGCTTAAAATGTTTGAGATATTTTAAGCCTATTTCATAAATAACTATAACTTTTTCAATAGGATCTTCAATCTTATCAATTTCATTTTTGTACTCTTCAGTATAGTTTTCTATTAAGAATGAAATACTGTTTGATACAAGATCTTTTTTGTTTTTAAAGTGTTTATAGATGGTTTTTTTAGAAATGCCTAAGTCTTTTGAAAGTTCATCTAAAGTAAAAGATTTGCTTCCAAATTTTAAAAATTTAGAGACAGAACATTCTAAAAGATACTTTTTATTAATCATTTTACTTTCTAAAAGCGGTAAAATTATAGCCACCCACCACCAAGCGCTTTGTATAAGTCTACAATAGATTTTAACTGATTATATTTTATAGATATTAAACTTAATCTAGAGTTTAGAGCATTTTCTTGTGCCACTAAAACCTCTAAATAATTAGCATAACCATTATTTAATAATTCTGTTGAATATTCACTAGCTAGATTGTAAGCATCATATTCCTTTTGTTTAACTTCTATTTTTTCAGTAAATGCTTGATAAGAATATAATGCATCAGAAACCTCTTTACTCGCTACTAAAAATGCTTGTTTAAATTGTAATTGTGCCTGTTCTTGTTGTGCTTGCGATACTTCGTATTGTGTTTTTATTTTTCTGCCATTAAAAATAGGCTGAGTTAAACCACCAACTAGAGTAGCAAATAGTGAATTAGTATTGAAAAAATTATCAAAATCTAAACTTTGAAACCCACCAGAAGCAGACAAGGTAAGCGACGGATAAAAATTACTTCTAGCCACATTAGTTAGTTCAAAAGCTTGCATTAATTGATATTCTGCAGCCATAAGATCTGGTCTATTACTCAGTAATTGAGAAGGTATACCCGTATTTAAATCGGTTGTTATAACTTGACTTTCTAGAGTATTTCTATTTATGTTTTCTGGCACTTTACCTAACAAAATAGACATTGTGTTTTCTAGCAAATGCTCCTGAATTTTTAAATCGATTAAAATAGCTTGAGCAGTGTATAATTGAGCTTCAGTTTGTTTTACACCAACTTCGGTAACGTTTCCAGCATCTTTTAATGCTTTGGTAGTCTCTAAGCTTTTTTCTCGATTACCAATAGTTTCTTCAGTAATTTTAATTTGCTCATCAATAGAAAGTAATTGATAGTAGATTGTTGAAACTTGAGCAATAAGTTCTGTTTTAACCACTTTATGTGCTGCAACAGTTTGTAAATATGATGCATTGTAAGCACGTTTATTACTTCTTATTTTACCCCAAATATCTGCTTCCCAAGATAAATTCCCTGCTAATTCGTACGAATCTAATGAAGGAAATGAACTTCCAAATTGGCTGTTTTCAGAATTTTCCTGATGCGTATAGTTTGCACTTCCGTTTAAGGTTGGAAAATAACCTGCTTTGCCTTGTTTAAAATAAGCTTCGGCTGCTACTATTTGCTGTAAAGCAACTCTAATATCTATATTATTAGTTAATGTTTCTTCAATATAATTTTGCAATACTCGATCTGTAAACATATCTTTCCAAGGTACTTGAGCCATAGATAAACTGTCTTTAGAAATCGCGCTAGTAAAATATTGGTCTTGGTTTATTATTTCTGGTCTTGCATATTCTTTAGCCGAAAAACAAGACGTTAAAAGCATTGGAATACTTACAATTAGTAATAAACTATATATTTTATTTTTTTTCATTGTTCTAGTTTTCTAATGAGTTGTCTTCGTTAATTATTTTTGGAACAGGAGCTCCTGTAATCTTTTCTTGTAACCATTGGAATAGAATAAATAGTATAGGGATTACAAACACTCCCAGAATGGTTCCTATAAGCATGCCTCCTGCAGCACCTGTACCAATAGATCTGTTACCTGCAGCACCAACACCTTTAGCTAATGCCAAAGGCATTAATCCTAAAATAAAGGCGAAAGAGGTCATTAAAATTGGACGTAAACGTGTTTTAGCTCCATTAATAGCTGCATTGACAATGGATTCTCCATTCCTTCTTCGTGCTAAAGCAAATTCAACAATAAGAATGGCATTTTTAGCCAATAATCCAATTAGCATAATTAAGGCAATTTGAAAGTAAATATTGTTTTCAAGTCCCATTAATTTTGTGCTTATATACGCTCCAAAAACACCAAGTGGAATAGAGAAAACGACTGCAAATGGTATGATGTAACTTTCGTATTGAGCACAAAGTAAAAAGTAAACAAATAGAATACTTAAAATAAAAATAAACGTTGTTTGATTTCCAGAATTGACCTCTTCACGAGTTAAACCTGAATAAGCAATGGAATAATTACTTGGTAATTTTGCAACTTCTTCTTCAATGACTCTAATAGCATCACCTGTACTATACCCAGCATTTGTAGCACCACTTAATTTTGTAGAATTAAATAAATTAAAACGTGTTACTGATTGTGGACCATATACCCTTTTTAAAGTAACAAACTGCGTAATTGGTGTCATTTCGCCACTATCAGTCCTTACATACATACTATTTAAAGAATTAACATCAGCTCGATCTTCTGGTAAAGATTGAATATATACGCGGAATTGTTTTCCAAATCGTGAAAAATCAGAAGCATAAACTCCACCAATGTAACCTTGTAACGTTGAAAAAATACTATTAATAGGCACTCCTTTTTCTTTTGCTAAAGGCACATTTACATCCATTTCATACTGTGGATATTTTGTATTAAATGAACTTTGTGCATATTGAATTTCAGGATGTTGCATTAATGCTCCAATAAATTCTTGATTTACTTTGTCTAATTCGGCAAAATCACCACCAAAACGGTCTAATAAATTAATTTCAAAACCAGCTGAATTCCCAAAACCTTGAATACTTGGCGGTGCAAAAAAGATAATACTAGCTCCAGGAATTGTTGATGCAATACCAAATAATTTTCCAGTGATGGCTTCGGTAGATAAGGATGGATCTTCACGATCTGTCCAATCGTCAAGTTTTAAAAACCCAATAGCATAATTAGTTCCAGCACCACTTAATAGGCTTCGCCCTTTTATTAAAGAGACACCTTCAACACCTTCTAAATTAGCTGTTTTGTTATACAATTCTTGGGTTATTTCATTGGTTCTATCTAAAGAGGCACCTGCTGGTAATTCAATATTAGCGAATATCATGCCTCTGTCTTCATTAGGAACAAATCCTGTTGGAGTTGTTTTTGATGCCCAAAAAATACCAACAACCGCTATAACTAATAGTATAACAGAAATCCATTTTTTTTTGTATAAAAACTGAAGTGATTTACCATATTTTTCAACAGTAGCATTAAATCCGGTGTTAAAAAGAGCATGAAAACGCTGAAGAGGGCTTTTCTTTTTTAGTTCTTCATCTTCACTATGAGATTTTAATAAAAGTGCACAAAGTGCAGGACTTAAGGTTAATGCATTTACTGCTGAGATTAGAATGGCAATAATTAAAGTAACACCAAATTGCTTGTAAAAGACTCCTGTTGGACCTTCTACAAATGTAACTGGAATAAATACGGCTGCCATAACTAAGGTAATAGATACAATAGCACCTGATATTTCATGCATGGCGGTTAATGTTGCTTTTTTAGCATTTTTCTCACCTTGATCTAATTTAGCATGAACTGCTTCAACGACCACAATGGCATCATCCACCACAATCCCAATAGCTAAGACAACAGCAAATAAGGTTAATAGATTGATAGAATACCCAAATAAATTCAAGAAGAAAAATGTTCCAATAATAGATACAGGAACTGCTATTGCAGGAATTAATGTGGATCGTAAATCTTGTAAAAATAAAAATACTACAAGAAATACTAGTAAAAATGCTTCCAATAGCGTGTGTACTACTTTTTCAATGGAAGCACTTAAAAATAAACTTGTATCGTATGGAATAAAAATATCTAATCCTTTAGGTAAATCTTTTTTAATAGCATCTAATGTAATTTTAATATTCTCAATAATGTCTTGAGAATTTGATCCTTTCGTTTGAAAAATCCCCATAAATACAGCAGGATGCCCTAAACTCATCGCACTTGAAGAATAGGACTGTGCATCTAATTCAATTGTAGCAACATCATTTAAGTGTAAAAATTCGCCATTACCAAGTGCTTTTACAATAATATCTGCATATTGTTGTTCATTTTTGAATCGACCACTATATTTTACAACATATGAAAAAGATTCTCCATTATTTTCACCAAGAGATCCAGCCGCAGCTTCTAAGTTTTGTTCTTTTAAGGCAGCTGTTATATCGGAGGGAATTAAACCATACGTAGCTAACTTATCTGGTTTTAGCCAAATACGCATTGCATAATCTTGCTGAGAAAACACATTAACATCTCCAACACCATTTATTCTTTGTAAGGCAGGAATAACGTTGATTTTTAAATAATTCTGAATAAAAGTAGCATTATAATCATCATTATCAGAGTATAGAGACAAGAACATTAACGCACTTGTTTCTTGTTTTTGTGTAGTAACACCTGTTTGTTTTACCTCTTGCGGTAAAAGAGGGTTGGCACGTGCTACACGATTTTGAACGTTTACAGCAGCAATATCTGCATTTACACTTTGATCAAAATATACAGTGATATCTGCAGTACCATTGTTTGAAGCAGTTGAAGTAATATAGGTCATTCCTTCAACACCATTAATTTGTTCTTCAATAGGAATGATAACACTTTCTAATACCGTTTCGGCATTGGCTCCAGGGTAGTTTGCCGTTACTTTTATTGTTGGTGGTGCTATATCAGGATATTGCTCTATAGGTAAACTGGTAACACTTATAAACCCAAGCATTAATATAATGATAGAAATAACTGTAGACAGTACAGGTCTTTCAATGAATGTCTTTAACATAATTTATAGGTTTCTAATTCTTAAACAATTTTTTAATTGGCTGAATAACACTATCAAAAGGAACTTCTTGTGGAGTAATAGGGCTATCGTTACGTAGTTTTCCAACACCTTCAACAACAATTTTATCACCTGCTTTTATACCAGACTCTACGACATAAAGATTGTCTACACTAGCTTTAACATTTATTATTGATAAGCTTACTTTATTATCGTCTCCTAGTTTAAAAATCATTATTTTACCTTGTTGCTCATAGGTTGCTGCTTGAGGTACAATAGTCATATTTTCATAAGTAATAGGTATTTGTATTTGTCCACTATTACCATTTGTAAGCAATTGGTTAGGATTGTCAAATACAGCTCTAAAACTTACAGTTCCAGTATTTTGATTTATTTGACCAGTACTGGTTTCTATTTTACCTTTTAATGAATATTGTTTTCCATTTGCTAAGATTAAGGCTACTTCTGGAAAATTATCTATTTTATCATGTAAGCTTTCGCCTTTTGAGTTTTGAATAAAATCTAAATATTCCGATTCATTTAAAGAGAAAAATGCATAAACTTTTTGAATATTACTAACTGTTGTTAAAGGTGTTTCATCGCTTGGGCTCACAAGAGATCCTTCTCTAAAAGGAATAGCACCTACATAACCATTAACAGAGCTTTTAACTGTTGCATAGCTAATATTTGCAGCCACACTGTTATAATTTGCTTTTGCTTGTGCTAGATTTGCTTTTGCCGTTTCTAATTGAACAGCACTTATAATATTTTTTTCAACTAATGGTTTTAGTTTATCAACTTCAACTTGGGCAACATTAACTCTAGCTTTAGCTGCACCAGCATCTTGGTTTAGTGACTGTGTTTCCAGCTTAAATAAAGTTTGTCCTTTTTTTACTTTTTGACCTTCATCTACTAATACTTTTTGAATGTATCCTGACACTTTTGCTCTAACATCACTGTTTACAATACCTTCAATATTTGTAGGATATGTTTGGTATCCTGTTATTGTTTTATTTTGTACTTGTGATACAGGAAAAGATGCAGGTGGTCTTTGTGCCACTTGTTTATTTTTTTGCTTATCTACACAACTTGATAATAACAACGTTGTCAAGCATACCACTATATATTGATTAACCTTTTTCATTATTTTGTATTAAAGTTTATTATTGTTCTCTATAATTTTTGTTCTTAATTCTGAAATTGATTTCGTTGCTTCATTTAAAAATTTGATATAATTATCATGAAAGTCTAAATCAAATTTTGAAGCTTCATCTTTTGATGTGCTATTAGCGTTTTCTTTGTAATCTCTAATTTCAATATGTAAATCTTTTTGACTTAACCAAGATTCCATCATATTATCAATACTATGAATAATATGATCTTGATTAATTGTGAAATATTTTTTTCTATCTCCAGATTTCGTGAAATAGATAACTTTTTTTAAATCTTGTAGATGACTTAAATGTGTAGAAATAGTGCTTTTACTTGCGCATAAATGTGTTACTAAATCTTCAAATGTAGTTCCTACTTTTCCTGTTAAAATGATATAGGATAAAATACGTGCTTCTACTGGAGCTAATTGTTCTTTTTTTTCTAGAAATACACCTAATTTTTCTACTAATCGTAACTTTTGTTTACACACTATAGCACTCATAATTTTAAAATTTAAGGTGCAAAAATAATTTTAGTTCGGAATAAACCGAACTAAACGAAGTTAAATAATTGTTAAATAAAAAAAACCAATATTTCTATCGGTTTAATATTTATGTAAAAAGTATGTTTTTAGTTATAAAGCACTCTTAAATTGCTCTAGAAATCTAACATCATTTTCGCTTAATAAACGAATATCACCTAATTGATGAAGTAGCATGGTTATACGATCTATACCCATACCAAATGCGAAACCAGAATATTCTTTAGAATCTATTCCGCAATTTTCTAGTACGTTAGGATCTACCATACCACAACCCATAATTTCTAACCAACCTGTACCTTTAGTTATTCGGTAATCAATTTCAGTTTCTAAACCCCAATATACATCTACCTCTGCACTTGGTTCTGTAAACGGAAAGTACGACGGACGCAAACGTATTTTACTTTTCCCAAACATTTCGGTAGTAAAGTGTTGCAGTGTTTGTTTTAAATCGGCAAAACTTACATCTTTATCAATGTATAAGCCTTCTACTTGATGGAAAAAACAATGAGAACGTGCTGATATGGCTTCGTTTCTATAAACACGACCTGGTGAAATAGTACGAATAGGTGGTTTATTATTTTCCATATAACGTACTTGTACCGAACTGGTGTGTGTACGCAATAAAATATCTGGATTTGTTTGTATAAAAAACGTGTCCTGCATATCGCGTGCTGGATGATATTCTGGTAAGTTTAAAGCGGTAAAATTATGCCAATCATCTTCAATCTCAGGACCTTCACTAACATTAAAACCAATACGAGAAAAGATATCTATAATTTGATTTTTAACGATTGATATTGGGTGACGCGCTCCTATTTGAACCAGTTCTCCTGGGCGAGATAAATCGCCGTAAATGCCCTTAACTTCTTCTTTGCTTTCTAGTTCTTCCTTTAAAGTGTTAACCTTATCTTCAGCTGTTTTTTTAAGCTTGTTTATGGTTTGACCAAATTCCTTTTTCTGGTCGTTTGCTACATTTTTAAACTCGGCAAAAAAGTCGTTTAACAACCCTTTTTTTCCTAAATATTTTATGCGGAATGTTTCAACCTCTTCTTTGGTTTGTGCTTTAAAAGCTTCGGCTTCGTTTATAAGTTCTTTTATCTTATCTATCATGACGTCATTTCAAAAATGAATGCAAATTTAATTAATTTATCGTCATTACGAGGAGGAAAGGACGAAGTAATCTGTAAAAAAGAAATAGAATGCTTCAACAAATGAAAAATTTGTTTCATAATAACGTAAAATTCCTAATCTATAAATTCGGTTTCTAAAAAGTAGTTTACAATGGCTTCTTTCATTAAAACGCTTTGTTCGCCTGCTTTTAAATGAGGTAAAGCTTCTAAAGTTTTGTAATGTGGCCAGCCTTCTTCATCTACAAAATCGAGTTCATAATAGCCATACGGTGTTAGCACTTTGCAAATGGCAATATGCATTAAATCTAATTTTTGGTCTTTTTTAAAGCTTTTATCTAGCTGCCCGAGTTCTTGTACTCCTATTAAGTATATAATAGCATCGAGATCTAATTTGTCTCCATCGGCAAATTGATTTGATAGTTTTTCTATTACCAAATCCCAGCGTTCCTTTAATTGTTCGTCTCTTGCCATTAAGTTTATTCTAAATTTATAATGAGTTCCCGATATTAAATAGGGATTAGTTCAGCAAAAAATATTATAAACAAGAAAAGTTTAAAATATTAGTTTCACTAATTAAAGCGGCAAAGTTAATAAACATAAGTGTGACTATTATTTTATATTTGCTTAAATTGTATACTTATGAGTGTTATTGATATTGTTTTAGGTGCTTTAATTTTATTTGGACTTGTTCGTGGTTTTATGAAAGGACTTTTTGTTGAAGTTTCCTCGTTAATTGCACTAGTTGCAGGTGTTTATGGCGCTATACATTTTAGCAACTTTGCTGCCGAATTTTTACAAACTAAAACCGAATGGAATGAAAAAACCATAAATATAGTTGCCTTTGCCATAACGTTTATTATTATTGTTTTAGCCATTGCCTTAGCAGGAAAAGCCCTTACTAAATTAGCAAATTTTGCAGCTCTAGGTATTATAAATAAATTACTTGGAGGTGTTTTTGGGGCTTTAAAGATTGCTCTTATTTTAAGTGTTGTTCTAAATATTTTTGACAAACTAAATAGTACGATTACGTTTGTTGACGAGGAAAATATAGAGGAAACCATACTTTATAAACCTGTGAAAGAGATATTCCCAATGATTTTTCCTAATCTTTTAGTGCCTAAAGAAAGTGATACTGCTTCTGAAAATGATTCTTAAAATTAGTTATTATCAATAGTAAAATTTTTAAGCAGCTTGTCTAAGCCTAATTGAAATAAGGTGCCACTTAATAAATCTTGCATATCTTTTAACTCAGAATAACTCATTGCAAAACTTGTTTGCGGATTAGGAGCTTCTAAAAGTAGTGACCTACAGTAATTCTTTTTTTTACAATCATTACATAAACAAGATTTTTTTATAGATTTTTCTATACTATTAGAAAACTGAAAAAGCTCATTTTCTGTTAAAAATAACCCTGTATTCCTAAAGACTAATTGTATTTTTTTAAAATCTTTAGCAGCACATCTTTTCCATTGGAATGCTATTCCGAAATTATTGTAATAAATTGTGTTTATATCATCCATAGTTAAAAATGTTCTTACACCATTAAATTGGTTTTAATAAAATATTTGCTAGTTTAAAAACTTGTTAATTATGGTTCTTATGTCTTTACTTGTAGCATTGTTTTCTAAAGCAAATAGGTATTCATATAGTTTTTTTCCATCTACTTTATCTTTTAATTTTACTTCGGTATTTTTGGCAAAAACTTTATCCCACTCGTTATTTACTTTTTTCCAGACTTTGTTGTTTTCTTTCCACCATGCTTTGGCAACTTTACACGTTTCATCTGGTACTTTGTTATAGGTGTTATATCCTTTTTCTTGAACTAATAACTCGTCTGCTTCACCAGTTGTTCTTATAATTTTATCGTTATCTTGTTCATGCAACCAACCATAATCTGTAAGTTTTACACGATTTCCTCTTACTAAAATGTTATAATCATCTCTTTTAGAGTATTCCCGTCTTGGAAGTGGTGCGTCTGTTTTATTTTCCCAAAAGCGTTTTCCATCTAAATGAACCCATGTGGCCGAACCAGAATAACGCGGACTATCATCTACCTGATATACTTTTTGCGCCCACTGTCCTTTTACAGCTTCTTCTGAAAGTTTATTTACTTCCCAAGTATTTTTTGCTTTATAAGTAAACAAGCTTCTATTTTCAAATTCCCAATCTTGTCGCCAATGTTTAATAACCATTGTATCATTTATTACTAATAAATGCTGAATAGTAATTTTATTATCTTTATCGGTTACTAATTCTGCCCATTCTAAAGCATGAGCTCTGTAATCATAAGCTTTTTCATATGCAATATCTGGAGAAAATGTCTCAGCATATTTAAACTTTATTTCATAGCAACCACACATATCCTTTATGGCGTTTTGATCTTTTTCTTTTTTTGTTTGTGCATTAATCTGTAATGACAATGCTAAAAATAATAATGGTAAAAGTGCTAATTGTTTCATTTTAAGTGATTTGTTTTGAAATATTAAAAAAAATAAAATTTTATCTATTCTTATTTAGACTGAATTAAAATAATTATATATTTGCAACAAATTAATTAAGAATGATTCTAAATAAAAAATATTTCTGTGTTTATTTTTCACTTTTTTTTGTGAGCTATTCTTTTTCTCAAGAAAATCAGTCGATAAAAGATTCTACAAAAACAAAAGATTTAGATGAAATAATAATAACAGCAACAAGAACTACAAGACAATTATCTTCTTTGCCGCTACCTGCTCAAATCATTTCTAAAAAAGATATAAAAAGCTCTAACTCAGTTCGATTAAATGATATTTTAAACGAGCAAACAGGTTTGGTTACCGTACCAGACTTTGGAGGAGGAGAAGGTATTCAACTACAAGGTTTAGATGCTCAATATACCTTAATACTTGTAGATGGCATGCCTCTTGTTGGGCGTTCCGCAGGCACCTTAGACCTTAGTAGAATTACTGTTGGCAATACGAAACAAATAGAAATAGTTAAAGGAGCGTCTTCCTGTCTTTACGGAAGTGACGCTCTTGGAGGTGTTATTAATATTATTACAGAAACACCTGAGAATGGGTTTAATGGACATGTAAATTATAGATATAGTAGGTTTAACACCAATGATTTAAATACATCAATAAATTACAAAAAGGAAAAACTTGGTTTGAGTACTTTTTTTAATAAATATAGTAGTGACGGGTATGATTTAAATAAAAATGATGATTTAAAAACTATAGAACCTTTTAGTAATTATACTTTTAACACAAAAGTTACTTATCAATTCACAGAAGCTACAAATCTTTTCCTTTCTGGAAAATATTACTCCCAAAACCAAGATTATGTGGCATCATCTACCTTAAAAGGAGAAAGTCATATAGAAGAATGGAATACTCATTTAAAACTAAGTCATGCTTACAGTAAAAAATGGCATAGTTATTTTGAATTTTATGTAACACGTTACAAAGCAGATGAATATTTAAACAATTCTGATAATTCTAGGTTTAGCGAAAGTAATTTTAATCAATTTTTATTGCGTCCAGAAATTAGAGCAACTTTTAATCCTTCTAAAAACAGTGCTTTTATTGGTGGTTTAGGCTGGAATCATGAAACCTTGAAACGCACAGACTTTTCAACTAATCCAGAATTTAATTCGCCTTATGCTTATTTACAATATGATACAAACCCAAATGAGGATATAAATATTATTCTAGGAGCGCGTTTTGATAATCATAATAAGTATAAATCGCAATTTAGTCCTAAAGCTGCTATTAGATATGAATTGAATAACGAATTAACTATTAAAGGATCGGTAGGATATGGATTTAAAGCCCCTGATTTTAGACAACTATATTTCGATTTCACTAATGCAACTGTTGGATATACTGTTTTAGGTTATAATGCTGTAGCTGCAAAAATTCCAGAACTAGAAGCAGAAGGGCAAATTGCAAACATTGTAATTCCTATTACTGAATTTGAAAGCAACCTAAATTCTGAAAACTCTATAAGCCTGAACCTAGGAATAGATTACAAGCTTTTTACTTCTTTAAAAATAAACCTAAATATTTTTAGAAATAGTATAAACGATTTAATAGATACCCGTGTTATTGCCAATAAAACCAATGGGCAAAACGTATTTAGCTATTACAATGTAAATAAGGTCTACACCCAAGGTCTTGAACTAAATAGTAATTGGAAACCCAATAATTACTTAAAAATATCTGGTGGTTACCAATTACTTTTTGCCAAAGATAAATCTGCTGAAAAAGCTTTTAAAAATGGTGATGTTTATGCAAGAGCATCTTCAAGTTCTCCTTCCTTTCAACTTAAAAAAGAAAATTACTTTGGTTTATTTAATAGATCTCGCCATATGGCAAACCTTAAAGTATTTTACGAATTCACAAAATGTCATTTGCATGCAAATATTCGCGGAACCTATCGTAGTAAATATGGACTAATAGATAGTAATGGAAATACGTATTTAGATACCTATGATGATTTTGTTAATGGTTACACCATTTGGGATTTTGCACTAAATAAAACACTTTTTAAAAACCACAAAATAGGCTTTGGTATTGATAATATTTTAGGGTTTACAGATTCCCAAAATATCACCAATATCTCAGGACGCATTATTTACGGAAAACTGAACATTCAATTTTAATAATTATATATAAACACTATGAACACATTTAAATTTTTAACATTAGTAGCACTTTTTATTGGTTTTACATCTTGTAATGATGATGATTCTCCAAATATTCTAGAAATAGAATCTAAAACAGTAAGCAATTTACAAGCAACTCAAACGGCCAATTATTCAACAAATCCACCAACAATAACAGGAGACTTTATCAAGTTCTCTTTTAAAATAGGAACCACAATAACCAGTAATGACTGGGATATTGCTTTTAGAGGTTCTACAATTATTATAAATGGAGGTGAAGGCACTGCAGAAGATCAACCAGAAAGAACAGGAAATGCTGGTGCTTATATAGCAACAGGAACACTAGCTAGTATAACTAATGTTGATGATTCATTATTTGTTTTTGATAGTACAGAAAGCGGATTAGCAATTACAACAGGCTCTGGAAATGGTTGGTATAATTATGATTCTACCACACATATAATTTCTCCAATTCCAGGAAAAGTGATTGTTGTTAAAACAATTGATGGTAACTATGCTAAATTAGAAATATTAAGTTATTACGAAAATAGTGAACCCAATGCAGAATTAAGTAATTCCCAATACTATACATTTAATTACGTATATCAACCTAATGAAGGTGTAACTACTTTTTAATCATGAAAATATCAATCAGCGTATTTTATATCATAATTCGACTATTTCTTGGAGGTTTTATGATATACGGAGGGGTTCAGAAATTTCAAAAACCAATTCCTGAGCCCATTGAAGTTTTAGAGAAAGCCAATAAGTTTTCATCACCAGAAAAAGAATGTACACTTCAAAAAATATTATATATAAGTGGTGCAAAACAAACTGGATACTTTTGGCAAGTACTTGGAATTTGCGAATTTCTTTTTGGATTGCTTTTAATTATTCAAGGTTCAGGTTTTATTGGGGCATTATTTTTACTGCCAATAACTTTACACATCTTTTTATTTCATCTATTTTTAGAAGCAGATGAAATCGGTGAACTTATACAAACAGGCTTCTTATTTGTGATAAATATAGCTCTTGTTTTAAAAGAAAAAGAAAAGTGGAAACACTTACTTTGGATAAAGCCTATTTAACAAAAAGAGGTCGTCTAAAAAGTAATTTTTAGACGATTTCTTTTTG
>TARA_R110002050_G_scaffold300737_1_pt1 | contig 61890 bp, 39 predicted proteins | sample TARA_R110002050 | Tara Oceans TARA_R110002050 (sample SAMEA4396988) | marine metagenome | biome: Polar Biome; feature: [DCM] deep chlorophyll maximum layer (ENVO:01000326); material: water (ENVO:00002006), including particulate matter (ENVO:01000060) such as... | depth 25 m
GCCGGGCTAATAAATCTGGTGGATCACCCCTGTGGGGCAGGCCAGCCGCAGGTGATTATTATGAGAAAGTCACCATAGACCGCCCAAAGACTCTTCTCCGGGGGCAGGGGAGAGAAGAGACACGTTTGCATTTCGATGCCGTGGCCGAAACAGCAGGAAAGTATCATCGGGCAAATTGGGGAACGCCCGGCTCAGCGACTCTGATGATCAATGCAGACCAGGTGACCGTAGAAGGCATCACGGTCGAAAACACATTTGATTACCTCGCGAACGACGCCCTGCCTGCAAACGACGAACGCAAGATATCAAACTCCCAAGGTGTTGCCCTGTTACTGGACATTGATAGCGACCGTGTATTCTTCAACGAGACTTCGCTAATTGGCTATCAGGATACGGTTTTTGCCAACGGGAAACGGGCGTTCGCTCGAAATAGTTTCATTTCAGGGAATGTGGACTTTATCTTCGGCAATGGCCAACTGCTGATCGAGGACAGCACGATTGAATCGAGACGCCGTTCCGATCCCTCTATCGCAGAAGACTTCCAGTCTTTTATCGCGGCGCCATCCACCCAATTGTCTGACCCTGTTGGGATCGTGTTCTATCGTTCGCGCCTGACACGCGAAGAGGGCGTGCGGGATGGATCCGTCGCCCTCGCTCGACCGTGGCATCCCACCACACGATTTGCCGATGGTCGGTACGCAGACCCGAATGCAGTTGGTCAAGCTTCGTTCATTGATTGCTATATGGACGCTCATATCCACAGGGAACATTGGACGAGCATGAACGGGACCGCTCGCGACGGATCCAAGACAGACGTGTTTCAGCCTCAGGATTCACGCTTTGAAGAGTCGGGATCCTATGGACCTGGAGCTGAGCACGTCGACATTGGCCTCAATTGGACGAACCCTATGACAATTGCTGACATCCACCGAGTTGTCTTTGAAGGTTGGCCCGCATCTGAACGATAGAAGAATGCGTGGATTTGCATCTGTCGCAAGGACATCGCGGGAGGGCTGCTCAGATTTATTGGACTGCTGGCAGTCCGAGCGCACGCCCCGCCGCCTTGCAAGCTTCGACATAGGCGGCTGGCGCTCCGGATTGGCTTGCCAGCGCTGTGAGAGATGGCTCTAGATAGGAACGCGCGTCATTCTTGTCGCCCAGACCGAGCCGCGCCATGCCGATACGGCAGCGGGCCACTTCGGTGGCATAGTGGCCGGCGGGGAGTGTCTCGGACAAAGTGTCATAGGCGTGCCGGGCATTAAGTTCGGCTCCGGCATACGCTTTCATATCGAGCAGGATGGCTGAGCGCGTTAGCGCAGGGAAGGCGCGCCGCGGATTGTCCTCAGCCAGTTGGACATCAAAAATCGCCTCAGCGCGAGAGAGGGAGTCGAGCGCGTCGTCTGGTTGACCTGCTTGAGCTTGGGTAACAGCCAGGTTTTGAAGAAGCTCTCCAACGTCCAGCGAGTCCGCGCCCGCTGTCCGGGTCCGAGAGGCCAAATTCATTTCAAGCAAACTGATCGCTTCATTGGACCGACCAGCGCTTAAAAGAGCAATCGCCAAGTTGTTTTGGTGTGAAAGTGTCGATGAGGCTTCCGGACCAAATGCGGCCGTCGAGATTGCAATTGCCCGGCGATGAACGGCGATTGCTTCATCTGGGTTTCCCGCGTCGTTCAGTATTCGTCCTAGGTCAGACAGGGGCAGCGCAACGCGAGGATGGTCAGGACCATAAACCGTTTCCGTCAGCGCAATCGCCTTTCGCACCTGGGCCTCGGCTTCCTTTAGGTCCCCGAGCTCGCAGAATGCGCGTCCAAGACCTGATCGCACTTCGATCTCTGCATTGACCGAACCTGCTGCCTGAGCACGGGGAAGTGCTTCCTCCAGCAAGGCGCGCAGTGAAATCCAGTCGCTGCCCTTTGACCAGGCGGCACTCAGGAATGTGTCAAGCGCTTGATCATCTGAAACCGGAGCAGAGCGGGCGATGGTCAAAGCGTCGTCGATAGCCTTTTCACCCTCTTCGCGATCGCCCAGATCAATATCCAGTCCGCCGAGATAGGCGAGCGAGGCAGCATAAGTCGTTGAGCGAATGTCTCCTGCCGCTGTGAGACGCTCGACAGCTTCGCTAGCGAGCGCGCGCGCCGCTTCCGTCTCGTCTGATCTCTCCTTGGCGCGGGCAACCCAGCCGATCAGTTCTGCCTGAAGCGCCGGGTCATCGGGCAACCGGTCGCGCACATCCTTTACAGTTGGTTCGAGAAGACTGACGGATGTTGCGACGTTGGAGCTGATGCCATCCTGCTCAAGGGGGTCGAGACGGCGGAAGATATCGAGCAGAACGCTTTTGCCCCTGTCGGCCCTGTCTGCGGCGGCAATGGCGACCGCCCGTTGCTCCTCTATTTCTACTGTATAGATGGAAAGCGTTATTCCCCAGCCCACGAGGCCAGCGAGCAGCACTGCCGAGAGGGCCGCCGGTATCTTGTTGCGCCTTATTAGCCGCAAGGTCGCTTCCTGCCGCGTATCAGGCTTCGCTTCAGGCGCTCTTCCGTCCATGACGCGTCGTAGATCATTTGCGAAACTCGCAGCGGACGAATATCTGTCCGTTGCGACCTCTGCGGTTGCTTTGGCGATGACCGCCTTGACGTCTGCGGATTGTGAAAAGGGTCCGCAGAGTTCCGCCAGGACGCGTCCAAGCTGGTAAATGTCGCTAGCGGTAGAGGTCTCCTCCAGCCTCAATTGCTCAGGCGAAGCATATTCGGGCGTCATGGCATGAGTTCCGCCCGGATCATTTCGTCCATCTGCGAGACTTGAAACACCAAAGTCCAGAAGGCGTGCATGCCCATCGCGCGAGACGATAATATTGTCGGGCTTGATGTCACGGTGAACAACCAGCTTGGTATGCGCCGATTGCGCAGCATCAGCGACGTCTGCCACCAATGACATGCGTGCAGTAAGGCTGAGATCCGCCGTATCACAGTAGGACGTGATTGACTGCCCGGGCGCCATGTCCATGACCAGCCAAGGCGCACCCGTCGCGGTCTCGCCGCCATCGAGAATGCGCACGATGCCGGGATGGTCCAGAGTGGACAGAATCTGTCGCTCTCTCAAAAAATGCCGAACGACGTCAGCACTCTGCATGCCACCGCGAATGACCTTCAGGGCAACCGTTTGCTGATAGCGACCGTCGTCACGCTTGGCCTCGTAAACGACTGACAAGCCGCCGGAGCCTATCCGTCTGACGATGCGCCAATGCCCATAACGCGCGCCGATCCTCGGGTCTCCGGACGGGTCGTCCATTCCCGCCGCGATGTCGGACAGAACCATGTCACGCAGGGAAGCTAGCTCATCAAAACCTGTCTGGCTCTCTCGCTCGCGCCTCACTAATTTTGTCGCCTGACGTAGCATTTCGGGAGCGTCCGATAGTTCGGCTTGCAGCCATGCCTCACGCGCACTCTCAGGCAGCTCAAGTGCCGCCGTGAATGCCGCGTCCACACGGCTCCATTCTGAAAACGCGTCGATATTCAAGGCGTGCCTTTCTGGTCAATACCGAGTGTCCCGCTGTCCTTCACCGATTACAAGTTGTCGGACCGTGAAATGTGGCCCGCGTGCGTCCGTGTCCCACAATAGAGTACGCAGCGAACACGCGACATCCGCCAAAGAAATGCATGTGCTGGTCAAGGTACTCGTGTGTAATCAGATATATCTCTTTGATCAGGTCTTCGGTCCCAGATATTCCGCCAGATAGGTGCGCGCCCGCGCCCAGTCTCGCTCGACAGTCCGAACTGATCGGCCAAGCGCCCGAGCTGTTTCATCAACTGTCAGGCCAGCAAAGAAGCGACATTCGACAATGCGCTCAAGGTCTGGTGCCTTTTCAGCCAGAGCCGCCAGAGCTGTATCGATATCGACAAGCTGCGTCTCAGGGGAATGATCCGGAATCTGGTGGTCGTCTATGTTGACGTGCGCCGCGCCCGCCCCGCGCTTCTCGGCAAGTTTTCGGCGCGCATGATCGACCAGAACCTGCCGCATGGCCCGCGATGCGGTTGCGAAATAATGGTCCTGGTCGGCAAAGCGACGGTCACTTTCGTTGGATAGTTTCAACCATGCTTCATGCACGATCATGGTCGTGTTCAATGTTGCGCTTGGGCGCTGGCGGTTCATCTGCCGAGAGGCAATGCGGCGCAAAACATCGTACGTCTCTGCCAGCAATTCCTCGGAGAGGCTGAGTTCATGCCCATTTCCGTCTTCAGAAGCCTGCTTATCGGGTGTACGTGCCAATTCGAGATCCCCGTAAAAAAGGCTCTGAGCGCAGTGAGAACCTTTCTACGAGTAGGCAAGAACTTGCCCTAATGCAACTACGGGAAGGTGTAGTCGCTATTCCGGTTCGGGCTCCATGAGGAGGGATATCGTAAACGTGGTGGTGCCTTCGCCATACATGTCCATGATCAGGACGCTGGCATCGTCGAGTCCCGGAGCACCAAACCGGATAAGCGTGGCGTTGCCCTTTTCCACTTCGAGAATATCAAAGCCTTTTTTTGCCAGCATGCCTTCGTAAAATTCGACAACGTTTTCGACAGGCAGGTCGGTTTCGGCCGTCACGTTATAATTTCGGGTTTCATATTCCGGAGGCTGTCCGCCTGACGCCGAGACCAATTTTGAACCGGCAGGGAACATGATCGTCTCCGGGTATCCCTCGGGCAGGTAGATCGTGCCTGTTCCATCGGATGCCGCTTCTTTACTTGAGGTGTCGATAGTTGGTTCCTCTGCCACGGCGCAGCCTATTGGTGTGCTCACCAGAAAGCCCAGCGCCACCATTCTGGTCATCCAATTGCAATTGGGGCGTAACTTCATCATTGCTCTTTCCTCACAAGCCGGCCGATGTCCGACCCGTTGAATCCAACGCAATACGAAGTTCGATCCCGCCAGCCATCTTGTGTGGCTGTCTGCAGGCATCATCGCTTGCAGTCGATTTTTGGTCCCGTGAATCGCAAGCGGATCAACAGCATCCACCGGTTCTCTTGTTGACGGGATGCGGCCCCAAGCCTGCCGGAATTCTGACCATGGCTGCATCGCATGACGCGTCACTGGGCACAAAGTCACAACCAAGAGCTGCTTTCATTAGAATGCTGTCGACTCGCCTCATCATAACGGCTCCCTTCCCGAAACACGCATGAAGGCAGAAGCCTGCGTGCACGTTGCCTCAGGCTTCGCCAAAAGCTTGAATGATGTGACCCCGCTTCAACTGGCGCTTCTGTATTGGAACTCAATTATGATCAAACACACAGGATTGGCGCTGTTCACACTGATGGTGTGCGCAGAGGCTTCATGGGCAGACCCGCTGGCAATTGTCGGCGCGAAGGTTTTCGATGCGACCGGCAGTGAACCCTATGTCGCAACGGTTGTTATCGATGACGGCATCATCACAAGCATCGACAAGAAGGGCCGTGTGCCCCGAAAAACAAAGACCATTGATGCGAAGGGTCTCTCCCTACTGCCGGGATTTTTCGATCTGCACGTCCACTATACGCCTCGCGGCGAGCCAGGCACCACGCCTCAGATATCGCAAGCCTATGTCGAAGCTGGCGTCACATCGGTTTACGACTTCGCACAAGCGCCTGAAGCTTTTGCGCCGCGCCGTGAATGGCTTGCTGAAATTCCGGGGCCTCATGTCAATTTTGCTGCCAGGATGAGCACAACCAATGGCCATGGGGCTGACTGGAGCGACACGAACACAACCAAATGGGTCAACACGCCCTATGCGGCGACAGAAGCGGTCAAGGAACTGCTTCCCTACAAACCGGATGTCATCAAAGTCTTCACAGATGGCTGGCGCTATGGATCTGGTGTCGACAACACAAGCATGGATGAGCCGACCCTTGCCGCGCTTGTCGCTGAAGCCCACGCCAACAGCCTCAACATCCTCACCCATACAGTCACCGTCGACCGCGCTGCCATGGCAGGCCGGGCCGGAGTCGACGTTCTGGCCCACAGCATGCTTGATGCTGATGTTGATCAGGAGACAATCGACATCCTCAAGGCCAGCGGCACCGCCTATGCCGGCACACTTGCCGTCTATGAGGCCGACAAGCCGGGCATGCCCTCGTTCGGCGAAAACACACCGGCCATGGAAAGCCGCCGCGCCAGATTTGCGACAGGTCTGCGCAACGTGAAGGCGCTTCACGACAATGGCATCCTGATCGCCCTCGGCACTGATGCCGGCATGCCGCTCACGCCCCACGGAAAGTCCACTCTGCGTGAGATGGAGTTGATGGTAAAGGCAGGCCTGACGCCCACCGAGGCCCTGATGTCGGGTACGTCGAACAGCGCCAAAGCAGTCGATGTTATTGGCGATCGTGGCACGATCGAAGTCGGCAAGGCGGCGGATATCGTCCTGATCAAAGGCGAGCCCTGGACGGAAATAGCAGACCTCTACAATACTGCTTACACCTTCGTTGGCGGTGAACTCATGTTCGGCAAAGGAGCGCCCGAGGCGGTTACCGAAACCTATATGACCGCCAGCAAAATCACCTCTCCCATGATCGCGGATTTTGATGGAAGTGACACAGAGCGGACCAATCGCGACACGCTCGTTGTAGGCGATCCCGATGGCGGAAAGGAACGCAGCTGGCAGGTCTATGAAGTCATTCCTGAAAGTGGCAAGGATGGCGTCCTTCACCTGACAGCGTCCCTGTCTCTGCGCGAAGAGGCTCGCGCGGGTGTGGTCCTGCCGCTCAATCGTGGTGATGTTCAGCCGGCCGATGCCAGCGCATTCACTGGACTGCAATTCGACATTCGTGGCGACGGTGGTGACTATGTTGTCGTCGCCACGACCACCGAAGGGACATGGACGAAATCCCTTGTTGCAGGAGAGGAATGGTCAACCGTGCAGGTTCCATTCGACTCGCTGGAAGCTCCAGCCGAGGACGAAGCCTGGAGCGGAGACGATATGCTTGATATCCGGTTCCTGATCAAGCGTCCGGGCGGCCAAGATGTCTGGATGGAGGTTGATGATGTCAGCTTCTACTAAGACGGAAACGCGCAAACACGACCCGGCGCCTGCGGGCCCAGACCGGCGCCAGTTCCTGTCAGTTGGAACGGCTGGCCTGGCCGCTGGATTGGCTGGGGCGCTTACGGCGCCCACAGCCTTTGCGCAAAGTGGCCAGAAGGCGCCTGATGCGCCGGAATCTGGCGCAACGAAAGTTGCAGCTTATCGGGTGGAAACACCGGGTCCGCACGGCGTCGTCAGCGCCGGTCACCCATTGGCCGCGACGGCCGGTTTGCGTATTCTCATGCAGGGCGGAACGGCGGCCGACGCTGCCATCGCCGTCATGGCCACCCTGAACGTGGTCGAACCATGGGCATCCAGTATTGCCGGCAATGGCTTTGCGACCGTACATGAGCGCGCCACAGGCAAGGTCAAGGCGCTCAAGTTTGGCGGCGCAGCGCCCTTGGCACTTGATCCTGCTTCGGATCCCTCAAACTATGACTGGGGCGTTAAGGCCGCTACGACACCAGGCGCCTTTGGTGGCTGGATCGAACTCGCTCGCAAGCATGGCAAGCTCTCGCTGGCGCAGTGCCTCGCCCCCGCCATCGACTATGCTCGCAATGGCCACCCTGTAGACCCCTCCATTGCCCGTATCATTGGCCTCATGCAGAAGAAGATCGCGGCGCACCCAACAACGGCGGCGATCTATTTGCCCGGTGGCAAGCCTCCGGAACCGCGTCAGCTGCTCAAGAACGAGCACTTGGCCCAGACCTTCGAGTCTCTGGTCAAGGTAGAGCAGGGGGCATTGGCCTCGGGCGCAGATCGGGACACCTCACTCGAGGCTGCTCGCGACTATTTCTACAAAGGTCCCATAGCGCGTGAGATCGACCGTTTCTTCAAGGAAGTCGGCGGCTGGCTGCGCTATGAGGATATGGCTGCTTACAAGGCCGAATGGGCAGAGCCGGTATCGACCACCTATCGCGGCTATAATGTTTTCTCCTCGCCGCTTACATCCCGCGGCGGGCTGGAAGTCTGCATGCAACTCAATTTGATCGAGCGTTTCGACATGGCCGCGCTTGGCCGGCAGACCGCTTCTTCAGTCCATGTCATGGCTGAAGCGATCAAGCTCGCCAAGGCGGATATCTACGCCTACGCCGCCGACCCCGCCTTCGCGAATACACCCGTCAAGGCCATGCTGTCCGGCGCCTATGCTGCGCAGCGCACAGCCATGATCAGTGCCACAAAGGCACGTTCGGTTTCCACTCCGACGGACTTCAGACCCATTGATGCGTCGGCACCTCCGCCTCCGCCCGAGCCGGTGCCCTTTGATGGAGACAAGGCGCGCTTCAGCGACACCGCAAGTTTTACCGTAGTGGACCGAACTGGCGACACCGTGGTTGTGACGGTGACACTCGGCGGTGGATTCGGTACGGGCGTGGTCGCAGGCAATACGGGCTTCCTGCTGAATAATGGGATGCGGCTTGGCTCCACATCCCCTTACCCGAAAAATGTGAACTTCGTCGCGCCCGGTAAGATCCCTATCCTCAACAACTCACCCACCATCGTCATGAAAGGGCAGGATCTCGTTTCGGCCTTTGGCACTCCTGGTGGCGAGACGATAGGCCAAAGCGAGTTCCAGTTCCTCGTGAACGTACTGGACCATGGCATGGGCGTTCAGGAAGCCATTGAGGCGCCACGGTTCGCAGTGAAAGCCGATCCCAGCTTCTATATGCCTGGTGCGTCCTGTGTCCTCCAGATGGAGTCGCGTTTTGATGACGGTGTTGCCGACAAGCTCCGGTCACTTGGGCATGAGGTCAAACAGGTTGGGCCACTTGCGATCGGTAGCCTGCAAGGCGCCTGCATGACAGCTGAGGGCATTCCGATGGCTGGCGCCGATCCTCGGCGGATGGCCATGGCGGCGGGCTGGTAGCAGGGTAGGGACCAAACGGGCGCGGATTGAGTATTCCGCGCCCATTCCCTGTCCGTTAAATGGCCAAAGCGAGACCGTCCTTACGCATTTCGCTGGCCGCGCCATAGGCCTCCTCTGTCTTCATCGTGGCCTGATACCCCCCGAAGCCGCCGTCGGTGCCACCCACTTTCCATCCCATGGCCGCGAGTTCTGCCTTTGTCGCATCCGGGATGCCATTCTCCAGTCTAAGCTCGCCCACGCCAGGCTTGTAGACACCCGTAGGTTCGGACGAACCATCATGCCGCCAGCGCGGACAATCTCCTGCGGCCTGAAGGCCGAGTTCATAGTCAACCATATTGGTTATGATCTGCGTTTGGCCTTGCGGCTGCATGCCGCCGCCCATCACGCCAAAGCTGAGCCATGGCGCCCCATTTTTCAGCGCGAAGCCCGGAATGATCGTATGGAAGGGGCGCTTCTGTGGCGCGTAAATGTTGGGCGAGCCATCCTGCAGGCTGAAGCCGCTGCCACGGTTCTGAAACGAGAAGCCCAGCCCGTCCGGCATCAAGCCCGAGCCCATGCCTGCAAAGTTGGACTGGATAAGGCTGACCATCATGCCATTGGCGTCGCTAACAGTGAGATAGGTCGTTCCGCCCTTGTGCGGCGCATCTCCGGGGAAAGCGCGCTCCATAACTTTAGCAGGATTGATAAGGGCCGCGCGTTGTTGGCCATATTCATCCGAGAGGAGGTATTCAATCGGAATTTCCGCGAAGTCCGGGTCCGCCAACCACTTCGCGCGATCTTCGAATGCCAAACGTTTGGCCTCGGCCTGAAGATGGATTGATTTGGCGGAGACAAGTCCCAGTTCTGTTATGTCAAAATTCTTCAGAATTGAAAGCATTTGCAGGGTGGTTGGTCCCTGACTGTTAGGTGGCAAACCGTAAACGGAAACACCGTTGCGATAGTCTACATGATTTGGCTCAACCCATTTTGCGTGTTGTGCCGCAAGGTCCGCCCGAGTCATCCAGCCACCAATGCGTTTGAAGTACGCTTCAATTGTATCGGCGATCGGTCCGTCATAGAAAGCGTCCCTGCCGCCTTCGCCGACCATGCGGAACGTGCGTGCCAGGTCTGGGTTTCTGACGAGTTCACCTTCATTCGGTGTTCGACCACGGGTCATATAGACCTTTCGGATATTATCTGTCTCTTCGACGTTTGACTCAGGCTTCACGATCCTTGCCATATCGCTGCGCATGCGGTCGGCGATCATCAGCGGGATAGGCATGCCTTCGTCGGCGAGAGCGGCCGCGGGTTCAAACAGATCTTTCCAGGGGAGTACCCCGTATTTCTGATGGAGCGTCCACCAGGCATCCACGGCGCCCGGCACACTTACGGCAATAGCGCCGAGCGACGGAATCCGTCCCTTGGGCGAGCGCTCGCGTACCGTTTCCAGCGAAAGCGCGGCGGGCGATTTTCCGGATCCATTCAGCCCCATAACCTTTCCGGCCTTCGGGTCCCACAGCATACAGAACGCATCGCCACCCATTCCATTCGCCGTGGGTTCCAGAAACCCAAGTGACGCATTGGCTGCGATGGCTGCGTCAACGGCGGACCCACCCTTCTTCAGTATTTCAATCGCCACCAGTGTAGCGCGTGGGTGTGACGTCGCTGCGGCGCTCTTTGTGCCCCACACCGTCGAGCGTGAGGCAAATGACGCGCCCGCCAGACGGTCGCCCGAGCGAATATCAGGTCGGTCGACCAAAGGCGTAGCCGATGCGCGTCCGGAGAACAGTGATGATGCGCCGAGCGAGAGAGGCCCGAGTGCAGTGAGTGATGTGAGAAAGGTTCGGCGGTGCATTCGGCTGTCTCCATGTATGGGAAGCGCAGAGGCCTGATGCCTGCGCATATGAATGACTTGCTGTGTGCGAAACGATGTTCAAGCAGATCAACGCGCCGCAAAGCGGGAATGTGTCTGCCGCCAGAACATTTGTCGGAAATGGACGAATGGGAACAACAATTGGACATGACGGGTACGCGGTCTCTGCCTAACGCTGCTGAAGTGACTGCACGTTTGCTTTCGAATGAGCCCACTTTCTGGGCATTTGATATATTTATGCAATCTAATGCCAAATTGTAATGTCCGCTTCCTCGTGAGTTTGTCACTTGGGAAGAGAGCGTTGAACAACGGTGTTCAGGCGATCTCGGGAATGTACCTTTTTTTGCGGAAGTCTATGCGTTGGTGACTGTTCATTATGAGCGGCCAGCGATCGGATAAATGCGCCCGAATTTGCCTGAGACTAATCTTTGGGATCGCTCGTTTTCATTGCGCAAGGGGCCAATTAAAATGAGTCAAATGAGTAAAAGCGATTTCGGTCGTCGTTGTAGGATTTCGGTTGCCACGTGCGCCTTGCTGACGGGTTTTCTCGCCCACTCGGCATTCGCTCAAGAGGCAGAAGCTCCGCAGGAAGATAAAGAAGCGAAGCTCAATAAAGTTCTGGTGCTCGGATCTCAGATTCAGGGAGCCAAGGTCTCTGGCGCTCTCCCGGTGACGGTTGTCTCGCCAGACGACATTGAAGCGACGGGGGCCGTGTCCGCGGAAGATCTCTTCCGTACCGTACCGTCTGCCGGCGACATCACCTTCAACGGCACGTATCTCGGCGGCGGCAACTCGAACGCGGCACGCGGCGACATTTCCACAGTCAGTCTGCGGGGGCTGGCTCAAGGCAACACACTTGTCCTTATCAACGGACGCCGTTCGGTTGTTCACCCAACATCGCAAACGGATAACCAGACCCCGGTCTTCGGTTATAACGTCAACGCCATTCCCGTTCAGGGACTAGAACGGGTCGAAGTGCTGAAAGACGGTGCCGCGGCCATTTATGGTTCGGATGCCGTTGCGGGCGTTGTGAACAATGTCATGCGCTCTGATTTTGTCGGATTGGACATGAACCTTCAGTACGGGGTCGCCGAGGGTACTAATCTCGACGAACTCACAGGCGACGTTCTCTACGGTACTGACTTTGATAACGGTAAGGGCAATATCTCCGTCTATCTCGGCGGCACGACACGGTCGTCGCTTCTGCGCTCCGATCAGGAATATACAAGCCTTTCCGATATGCGTCCGCTTACGAACGATACAAACTGGGCCGGCGTTGGCTGGGATAACCGTTCGACGTCTTCTCCCTGGGGCTACTTCGCTCCGGTTGACACTTCCATCGGTGAAATATCTGCGAACGGCTCGACTTTCACCGACGCTGCAGGCGCCTTCCATACCCAGGCGCCCCAGTTCGGAGCGGGCTGTCTGGTCCCGGGTAGCGACACCTGCTATGGTGCAGGCAGTGTCACATCTTCGACCTATCGCGACATGCGCTATGACGAACTTGGCACTTTCGACACTCTCACGATGCTGCCCTCCGTTGACCGTATCAACTTCTTCAGCTTCGCGAACTATGATGTATCCGACAGCCTGAACGTATATGGCGAACTCGGCATTTACTCGGCTGAGACGAATGCCGTGATCGGTTCTGCGGCTAGCCTCGGGTCGGGGGCAATCTACATTTCCAAAGATGCTTACTGGAACCCATTGGGGGCCGTAGGTTCGGACAACCGCATCGATGGGCTGAGCGCCAACGTCCCTGATGAAGGCGTGGACCTGCGTATCGGTTCGTATCGTCTCGTTGACGCCGGAACACGCGATGTGAACGTGAAGAACAACCAGTACCGCTTCCTCGTCGGTGCCAAGGGCGATGCGTTCGGATGGAACTGGGACTCGGCACTCCTCTATAATGAAGCGAAGGTGAAGGACTCTGCTGACGGTGTGGATTCCCGTCTCTTCCAGGAAGCCATCAACCGTACGGACTCAACCGCCTACAACCCATTCTGTGGTGGTGATCCCGCAAACCCGTCTGTGGGTGCGGCTCAATGCAATTCGCAGGAGACCATAGACAGCTTCATGATCACACAGGTTCGCGAGAACAAGACGAGCCTGTCGCTCGCAGACTTCAAGGTGTCCAAGCCTGACCTGTTCTCTATCTGGTCGGGCGATATCGGCATCGCTGGTGGTCTCGAGTTCCGTCGTGAGACGTATCATGATGACCGTGATCCACACCAGGATGGATCACTCCCTTACTATGACCAGGTCACCGGCGAACTTGTGTCGGAGTCCAGCCTGATGGGTCACAGCCCGTCGCCTGACGTGAAGGGCAGCCGTAACGTATCTTCGGCCTATCTCGAACTTGCAGTGCCGTTGATCTCGGAAGAGATGAACATACCTTTGGCCAAGTCGATCGAGCTTCAGCTTGCAGCCCGCTACGAGAAATATTCGGATGTCGGCTCCGTGTCAAAACCGAAAGTCGCGGCTTCGTGGGACGTTGTTGACGGTCTGAGGCTCCGGGCTTCGTGGTCTGAGGGCTTCAAGGCGCCGAACCTGGAAGTGGTCAACACGCCGCTTCTGGAACGCGTCAATGGCTATCCTGACTACATCCAGTGTGAGGCTGCCCTGATCCAGGATCGGATCGGGGATTATTCGAACTGTTCTACACTATCCGTCACCGTGGCCAGCCTTCGTTCGGGTAACTCCGAACTGCAGCCGGAAGAGTCGGAAAGCTCGTCCTATGGTGTGGTCTTCGAACCGCAATTCCTCCCGGAATATATGGGCCACCTGACCTTCACAACGGATGTCTGGAGCATCGAGCAGAAGAACCCGATTGGCCTCCTGAACGATTCGGTCGCGCTGACCTATGACTACCTGCTTCGTCTGCAGGGCAGCTCGAACCCGAACGTCATCCGCATGGACCCGACACCGCAGCAAGTTGCGGAATTCGCGGGCACCGGGCTTGAGCCTGTTGGCGACGTCCTGAACGTCATCGCTAAGTTCACAAACCAGGCACCGCTCAAGGTGCAGGGCATCGACTATGGCGCCTTCTGGGACGTGAAGGTTGGCCCCGGCGAACTTTCGTTGAGCGTCAACGCGACATACCTCGACACCTACTATCAGAGCCCGACTGAGGAAGCTTCCGCAATTCAGGCGGCTCTGGATGACGGTACGCTGAACGCCTACGTCACCGTGACGGGCGGTGGCAGCCTCATCAAGGAAGGGGGGCGTCCAGAGTGGAAATACTCCATGTCCGCCTCCTATGAGTGGGAAAACTGGAAGTTCGGTGCATTCTCCCAGTACACAGGCGATGTGTATAGCACGAGCATCTCCAGCACCGACTACGGCGCATGGCCAATCGAAGACCAGACAACCTGGAACTTCTACGGTCAGTATACTGTAGAAAGTGATGGTTGGATGAGTGGATCCGCTATCCGTCTCGGCGTGCGGAACGCCTTCAACGAGGATCCGCCACTGGCTGACACCTACGGCTACCTGTCCTCGCTGTATCAACCGATCCCGCGTTACTGGTACGTCAACGTCAAGAAATCCTTCTAGGGGATTTATCGAAGGTCCGCGGGCAATCCTTGCCGGCGGACTTTTTTCATTGCTTGATACAGTATCCTTTTTCCATTGACCGGAGGTCCCCTCGTTGACCACGCAAGCCCTTTTGAAATCATCGCTCCTTTCCTTCGTTTCAGCTGTTGCGCTCGCCGGCTGTGCGACCAGCACCGCGCCAGCCGAATCCGTGGCACCAGCTCTCGCGATCGATAGCGAGGCCGCAGACGTTGTTGAGCCCCGTGTGATCGTCGACGTTACAATGACGGAAGGCACCAATATGTCGGCCGCCTTGTCGCCTGATGGTGCGACGATCATCCTCGCCCTTCAGGGGGTTCTCTGGTCCATCCCGGCAGCAGGCGGCGAAGCAACGGCGCTGACGTCTCCCGCGCTCGATGCACAGGAACCCGTCTGGTCGCCAGACGGGTCCGAGATCGCCTTCTACGCCTTTCCTGACAACACTTTCTCGATCTGGACCGTCAAGCCTGACGGATCAGACTTGGCGCAGCTAACCGACATTGCGAGCGATGCGCGCTATCCGTCCTACACACCCGATGGTGCCTCGATCCTCTATTCCAGCGATCAGGACGACGGCTATCAGGTCTGGTCGATTGATCGCGCGAGTGGCGCCACAAAAGAACTCACCTCCGCCGATGAGACCGGATACGAAACGCCGCTCACGCCTTATTTCCGAGGCGCGGGCAATGCGGTCTATCCAATCCTCTCACCTGACGGCTCGCAGATCGCCATGGTGATTGATGGTGAGCGCGATGCACTCGTCATCCGCAATACGACCGGAAGCGAGGCCCCGAAGGTCCTGTTCGCCGCCAATACGCTAGGCGCGCCCGTTTGGTCGCCCTCGGGTGACGTTCTCTATATCGCGGGCATCATCGGCGATAATGGCCTTCTGGCCAGCGTACCGGTCGATGGCAGCCCTGCGACGCGCCTCGTCGATGGCCCGGATGTCTTCCCGTTCCGCCCCAGTGTCACGCCGGCTGGCGACGTGATGTACACCGCTGATGGCGGCCTCCATACGATCTCGCTCGATGGCGCGACCAGCACATCCATTCCATTTGCGGCTCACGTCGCGCTCGACCGCACACCCTACAAGCGCCGGGTCTACGACCTCACGTCCGAAGCACCACAACCTGCGCTCGGCGTGATCGACCCGATCCTGTCACCAGACGGCACCAAGGCTGCCTTCGCGGCGCTCGGCGATATCTGGATGGCCGACCTGGCCACGGGCAAGACCACCCAACTGACTGATGACGTGTTTGTCGATCTGTCGCCAAGCTGGTCGCCGGACGGCAGCAAGCTGGCCTTCTCGACCGATCGCGGTGGCAAGACCGATATCTGGCTGATGGACCTGGCCAGCGGCGCGCTCACCCAGCTCACCGATGATCCCAAGCCTGCGAACTCCGCCATCTGGTCGCCGGATGGAAAACGCATCGCCTACCTCGCAGATGCCCTCACAACCGTCTTCCTCGGCAGCACGGTCAACGTCATTGATGTCGTGACAGGTGAGGAGACCGTCCTGTCCGATCCGATCTTTGGGCCTAGCGCGCCAGCATGGTCGCCCGACGGGCAGTCCGTCATCGTGGTTGCGCGCCGGCCGGTGACGAACCGGTTCCGCGAGGGGTACAATGCCTTCTACATGATGCCTTCATCCGGCGAAGGCGAAAAGTCCTGGATCCTTCCCGTCGGTGATGTCAAATCACTAGGTCGACGTCAGTGGAACAGGCCAGCCTGGAGCAGTGACGGCACAGTCGTCTACCGTGCCGATGGCGCGCTCTACATGATGCCGATGACGTCCGAAGGCGTGTTTGGCCAAGCCGTGGAGATCGCCAAGGCTGGCGAGAACCCGACATGGTCCGCTGACGCCAGCAAGCTGATCTATATCGATGGCAAGGACATCATGCTCTACGACCGTGCCAGCGGTGAAACCAGGACGCTCGATATCAAGCCTACCTGGGTGCGCGACATGCCGGGCGAGAGCATAACCATCCGGGCGGGTCACATGTTTGACGGCCTTGGCGACGCCTATGTCGAAAACGTGGACATCGTGATTGAGAAGGGTGTCATCACAGCCGTTCATCCGGCTGGCGAAAGCCCAGTCGAAGGCACACTGATCGACGCGTCCGACAAATATGTCATCCCCGGCCTGATCGAGAGCCATACCCACCAGTCCACCAGCCAGGGCGTCCCGCTTAGTGACATCTGGTTCAGCCATGGCATCACCAGCGTTCGTGAAACGGGCGACGATCCCTATCACGCTGTGGAGCGCCGCGAGGCCTCTGACTCCGGTAAGCGCCCTGCACCTCGCGTGTTCACGGCCGGTCCGCTCAACGAGGGCGCCCGCGTATCCTACGGCGTCTCTGAAACGGTGGGCACGGTCGAGCGCGCCGAGGACTCGATGCGCCTGTCGACTGAACTCAAACTCAACATGTACAAGAGCTATGTTCGCCAGAACTATACGGTCCAGAACCGTACAATCGAACTGGCGCATGAAAGCGGCATCCCGGTCTCGTCGCACGAGCTTTATCCGGCTGTCGCCAATGGCGTCGACCAGATGGAGCATTTTGGTGCGACCAGCCGTCGGGGATACTCGCTGAAGATATCTGCCCTCAGCAACACCTATCAGGACGTCATCGCGCTAATCACGGAATCCGGCCTCGTGGTCACGCCAACTCTGGCTCTCATGACGCGCTATGGAACGACCAATACTGACAAGATGGAAGCCACGCTGATGCGTATTGTCGATGGTGGCGGCAGGATCGTTGCGGGTACGGACTCACCCTTCATTCCGTATGGTGCCTCCCTTCACAAGGAGCTGGAAATCTACGCCGAAGCCGGTCTCACGCCGGCGAAGGTCATACGGACAGCAACCAGCGAAGCCGCGGTTGCTATCGGCGTCGGTGATTTCATCGGCTCCATCGAGCCGGGCCATCTCGCGGACATCGCCATCCTTGATGCCGATCCGCTCGCGAACATCTCAAACGTGTCCACAGTCGACACGGTGATCAAGAATGGTGAAGTCGTCTGGTCGGAAGACTAGGCGGGCTGGTATGGCCGGTGCGACTGGAGTGGGCGACGCCGCCCACTCCAGTCGCCATCGCACCTATCTCAAATTTTCAGGTTAGCTCCGGTTCCTGCATGTATTGGTCAAGGAAATCCTGATGAACCGGCAAACGGGCAACCGCATTGGCGATGTTCGTACGCAGGCCATTGAGCGCCATCTTCATCTGTTCTTCTGACATCAGGCGTCCGAGGTGATGGCGTCCCTGCGGATGCAGTCGCTGCCCCATCATCACCTGAAGCCAGGAATCGACCTGGAACAGCTCGGCTTTTTCCTGGTAGGCCAGTCCAGTGTCGCGGAAAAGTTCGATCCGGTTGCGCAAGGTGTCGGGTATGTCCATGCTCCCCATCATTCTCCAGAACTCACTGTCTGTACGCTCGGTCAGCTTGTAGTGCAGGACGATAAAGTCACGAATGCGTTCCAACTCTATCCGGGCGAGGTCGTTGAACCTCGTCGCCAGCGCCTCGCTGAAGCCATTGAATGGGAACATCTGGACCAGTCGCGAGGCGTAGATCTGGATCAAGTGAATAGAGGTCGACTCAAGCGGCTCGACAAAGCCGCTCGAAAGCCCGATCGAGATGCAGTTTTTGACCCAGACTTTTTCGCGGCGACCGGTTCGATACCGTATGATGCGGGGATCGGTGAGTGGCTCGCCGTCAATTTCTGCCAGCAGGCGTGAGCGGGCATCATCGTCCGAGAGGTGTGCGCTCGAGTAGACGAGGCCATTCCCGACGCGGTGTTGAAGCGGGATTTTCCAACGCCAGCCAGCATCATGTGCGATGGCGCGGGTATAGGGCAGGGCTGGTCCTGTCGCCTTGGTTTGCACGGCGATCGCACGGTCCGTCGGCAACCAGTGAGACCAATCTGTAAAGCCGGTCTTTAGCGTCTTATCTATCAGAAGGGCCCGAAAGCCCGTGCAGTCGATAAACAAGTCGCCTTCGATACGTTGACCGGATTTCAGCACCAGCCCTGTAAGAAAACCTGTTTCCGGGTTCTGCTCGACGGCTTCAATCAGGCCCTCGACGCGGCGAGCGCCGAAAGATTCAGCGAACTGACGCAGGAAGCCTGCATAAAGGCTCGCGTCGAGGTGATAGGCATAATTGATCTGCGACGTCTCGGAGGTCGCGAACTTGTTGGCCTCTGCGGCTTTAAGTTCGAAACAATAATCTCCAAGGTCACTCGCCAGGCCCATCTCTCGGGCCTGCATCCAGATGTGGTGGAAGTCCGCCATCCACGTCGATTTTCCAACCACGCCGAACGAGTGGATATAGCGGTCTCCGATCTGGCCCCAGTTCTCGAATGCGATGCCAAGCTTGAAGGTCGCTTTCGTGGCGCGCATGAAGGCCCGCTCGTCCACGCCGAGCAGATGGTGAAAGATGCGGTGCGTTGGAATTGTCGCTTCACCAACGCCTACGGTCCCGATCTCGTCTGACTCCACAAGCGTGATGTCGACGAGCGGACCAAGCTGACGTGAAAGGGCTGCGGCCACGATCCAGCCCGCCGTACCACCGCCCGCGATAACCACCTTCTTTACAATCTGCGCGTCCACATGTGTCTCCCTGTCAGATCTGTTCAGCGGTTAAGACGTTGAAGCAACTTTGCCCGCAGCCGGCGCGCACGGGCCTCATCCATGGGCGCCAGGTCGCCCTTTGCATGTTCTGGCAGATGCGCTCCCGGAAGCTCGGTGGGTCCGAACACATAGTAATCAAAGAGCGCCTTCCACGCGCGCTTCTCCTGTTCGGGGCGGTCGCGTAAACTGAGCAGACCGTGCAGAAGGGTGTTCTGGGGGGTATCGATATATCCCGGCGACGTATTCCACCAGTAGTTCACCAGCGTGTTGAAGTCGCTCAGCGCCTCGACATGGTGCCACCACAGGGCAGGGTAGAAGAGCGCGTCACCTGGCTCAAGTTCGGCAACCTCTGCGGCTTCCAAGGCATCTCTAAATCGCGGGTGTTGTTCAAAATCGGGGTTCTGGAAATCGACCATGCTGACGACCTGTCCGCCGGGTGTGGGGTCCAATGGCCCTGGATAGAGATTGGCGATCTGCTCCGGTGGAAACAGGGTGAAGCGTCTTTTGCCCACTATGCAGCAGGCGATATTGTTTGACATGTCATAGTGCGCCGTCGCGGTCGTGCGATTACCGATCCAGAGACTCACGATGGGCGGGTTATGCTCAAACATGGCGTCATTCAGGACCAGATCATTGTCGGCCCGAAATCCGGGAAAATACAGGTCCGCGTCCGTTGAGCCGATATAATAAGAGGGTGAACCAGAGTGCCCGAGTTCTTTGCGTATGAGATGAAGGACGTCTCCAAGCAGGACGCGTTCCCGCTTGAAGTTCAATCCGGAGATATCATCATTATAGAAATACCGCCCTTTAAGGTCCGGAGCGCACGTATATCCGACGACAGGCCGACCCTGATAGAACCCAGAAATATAGTCCATGGCCGCTTCAGGCGATTCAATCCCCTTGATGGTCAGTGGCCAATCTCTGGCGACGCCCTTCAGGATTGTGGGCCGCTCTTCATGCATGAGCTTTTCATAGGGAATGGCATCAGCTGATATGCCTTCCAGGACGCGTGTCTTGCGCTCTATCTCGACCATGACACACCACCGCTTTTCAGCAAAAAATCAGGCATTAGCTGTGCGCTTTGCATTCTTGAGTGCAATCAGTCTGCTGACATTAGGAAGGGATGCGAGAACAAGGTAAGCAGCGCGTAGAAAGCCGGATTTGTGCAGGTTCTCCAGAACCGGGCCATCGAGGGCCGCGAGCTTTTGTTCGTTGATGGAATACATATCCGGCACCTGATAGACTGTGTGCTCGTCTATCCGGATTTCAAGTGAGGCAGGCTCGATAAGGCCTGCTGCATCGAATGCCGCGAACATGGGACGAGCGATTTCTGCGCCTTTGTTGATGACCCTGAGAACATGGCTGACATGCTGCAGATAGGGTGAATTGCCGCCATGCTTCAGGAAGAGGGGGAGGCCTTCGGAGCGGCTCACGCGGCTGTCCTCGAGATTAACGAAGATCACGGGCTCCTCCCGCGTTTCGCCGTCAATTATCTGGTTCTGGCGGCCAATCACGAAGGGGCCGCGCTGGTGGATCGCGGGAACATAGCGCCCTTGCCAGCCTTCGTCCGTCAGGAACAGGTTTTCACCCTTGTCCAGTCCGAGTAACGCGACCGCACCGTATTGGCCATTCTCATCCTTGCGGAACAATATCGGATAGTCTCGCTGCACTTCGGCGAACTCGGTCGGGAAAATGGTCGTCAGGTTGATGCTGTCGCCATACTCCGGGCCGTGGCCCGCGATCACTCTCAGGTCGTGGTGCTCTACATTGTTGAGCAAAGCCATGTTGGTCATGCTGCGCCTCTTGGTGGATGGTCCGGTCGGGCAAAAAAGGCCGCTGCGAAGAGCGGCCTTTTCCAATTTATCCCGAACAGTATCTGTCTGTCGATCGCTAGAACTTGTAGCGGGCGCCCAGCAGGTAACGTGGCGACAGTTCGTAGGAGTAGTAGAACTGCTCCGGAACACGGTGGTAAACCCGCTGGTCTTCGCCGGTGATGTTGATCGCCTCGAAGGACACAGCGACATGTTCGTTGATGTCGTAGCTGACGTTCAAGTCGAACTGGCCGAAGTCTTCCACATAGATACCGCTTCGGTCACCGCCCTGGTTTGTGGCCTGAAGGAATGTGTCTCTCCAGTTATATGCCAGTCGTGCGGAGAAGCCGTAGTTCTCGTAGATGGCGGTGAAGTTGGCCGAGTCGGAGAGGCCAACAAGTGCAAACTGATCCACAGCAGTGCTTGCGCCCGGATCGAGTTCAACGTCGCCATTCACCATTGTGTAGTTGGTTGCGAAGCCAAACCCGGTTTCACCGAAGAAGTGCTGCCAGGCAAATTCGATACCGTCAATATTGCCCTCCTTGTTGTTGATCGGCTGCCCGACCGAGAACATCAGCAGCGGGTCATCGGCGTTTGCGCTCACATCATATGCGGCGAGGATATTGTCGACATAGCTCTGTGGAAGGGCGCCGCCAACGAGGTTGCCTGCAAATTCCGCCTGAGCCGCAGCGACATCTCCGCCGTTCTTGTCGATCAAGGCAACCATCGTGAAGAGATTCGCTTCCGATCTGTCAACACCGAGCGCACTAATGACGTCCAGTGCGTCACCCGAGCGCGTTCCTGCGAGACCCGAAGCAGGGTCCCGAAGGCCGAAGAGATTGCGATCTACAACGCCGCTCCCGACGAAGTTCTTCACGCGCTTGTCAAAGTAGCCGATCGAGACATAGTTCGTATCACCGTAGTACCACTCGAGTGAGACGTCGAAATTGTCTGACTCAAGGGGCAAGAGCGCTGGGTTTTGCGAGCTGCCAGTCACTTGGCCGCCAAGGGCTGTCGGGCGGTTTGGCTGATCGGCAGTCGTCGACGCGAACAGGTTACTATAGGCGACGCGACCGATCGTCTTCGAGTAAGAGGCACGGGCCACTATATTGTCCGTGACATCAATCTGGAAGTCGACGTTCGGCAGCAGGTGATCATAGTTGCCTTCGCCAGACAGGGTTTCCTTGGTGCCGGACTGCTGGACGAGGAAGTCGTTGTCCGCCGTCCAAAGGATGCCCGAAGGGATCGATTGGAGAGTTGTCGAGGTAACTTTGGTATCTTCGTACCGGATGCCAGCGCTAACGCGTGCGGGACGGTTGAGAAGTTCTGCTTCCATATCGAACTGGGCAAACAGAGACGTGATTTCCTCGCCGACCGTGTCGGATGTCTCGGAGATATTCAAAGCGTTGCCGGGATAGGCGGCTGAAAGCGCGGTGAATAGGTCGGTAGCGCTTCCTTTGAATGCGGTGTCGGCCTTACCCACGGGAAGGTCGTCAAACACACAGCTCAGGCAGTAAGCTTCCATAATACCTGGAGCGAATTGTTCAACGTCGCGCGGATTGCTGAAACCCCAGCTGCCGAGATCCTGCTGCGTCGTCCGTGTCGTCCGGTCCATCGTGGTGTCACGATAGTTGCCGCCGACCGTCAGGCTGCTGGAGTCAAAGTCCCAGACAAACCGCAGATCGATTTCGTCAACCTGGTGTTTCATGTTCGACGCGGCAGAACGTGCCACCTGCGAGGCAAGATCGCCGACATCCAAAGCGCCATTATTGTTCCCGCTAGCACTGTCATCGATCGTGTAGGACTGGATTGGAAAACCGCTGCGGAAGTCGACCTGATGCTGCAGGATGACCGGCGCGCCAATGGCGACGAAGGTTGCCGAATGACCGAGCGGGTTGTTACCGCCGGAGGTTGCTTCGGACGTATGGGCGTCGAGAATTATGCGGGCCCGGTCGTTCATTTCCCATTCGGCGTTGAAGCCAATGGAAGTCAGCTCGTCCTTTGTGGCGCGGTTGGTTTGTTCGAAACCGATATCCTTCGTGCCGTTATTGTTCTCCTGAAGGAACACGGATGTCGCGACAGGACCGTCATTATCGAAGATCACCTGGTCGAATGGCGTGGCAAACCAGTTGGTCTGCTCAAACCGATCTTCTTCCGATTCGTTCCGGGCATATGTTACGTCACCGGTCAATGTCAGGCTGTCGATCGGGCGGAACTGAAGCACCAGCTGGCCATTCAGGCGTTCGCGGGTGATATCCGAAAAGTCATACCGGCTGTCCTGTGGAACGGCCCAAAGCTGGTCGTCCGCAGGGGCGTTGGTGACCTGCGTCGATCCATCGCCGCGCACATAGCCGCTGTCGCCAAATGTCCCATCAACAGCAGGGTCAAACACGAGCCAGTCGTTGACCTGCTGCGTCGGAGCGCCGGAATCCCGCTTCGAATAGGAGCCGAACACGCCGACGCCGAAACGTTCGGTATTGTCCGTCCAGCTTGCAAGCCCTGTCAGCTCGGGCGTGTAGTCGTCACCGTTCTCATTGCTCGTATCGTTCATGATCTTAGCGCCCGCCGAGGCTTGGAAGCCTGGCGTGTCGAGTGGGCGGCGGGTCCGAATGTTCACGGTGGCGCCGATGCCGCCTGAGGGCAGGATGGCCTGGCCCGTCTTGTAGACTTCAAGGCTGCTGACTCCTTCAGAGGCCAAGTTGGAGAAGTCGAATGAACGGTCGCCGCCGGCACCATAGTTGCCGCGCTCGCCAATCACGCCGATGTCGGCCGTCGGCAGCGTCCGACCATTTAGAGTTACAAGGTTGAAGTCAGGACCGAAGCCGCGGACCGTGATCTTGGAGCCCTCACCGTTCGAGCGGTCGATCGACACGCCGGTGATGCGCTGAAGCGATTCAGCGAGGTTGGTATCAGGGAATTTGCCGATATCTTCGGCCGAAATGGCATCAAGAACGCCATTTGATTCACGCTTGAGATCCATGGCTCGCTCCAGCGAGCCGCGAATGCCTTGTACCACCACAACTTCTTGGCGGGACTCTTCATCAGCTGCTTCCTGGGCCGATCCGGGCATCGCGCTGATAAGCGAAACAGCGGAAACGCCACAGAGCAGGGCTGTCCACTTAGGCGTGCGCTTTCCGCGCACAACGACTTGTTCCTTGGTAAAGGTCATAGACTTCCTCCCTCTGAGCGTCGACGTCATCCCACGATGCGCCGAACTAGTTTTCATTTGGTCATGGCCGGTATGCCGATCTTCATGCCTGAGTTGATGCGACCACGAAATGTTTGCGCTATCAATAGGCCAGAACAAAAATGTTAGCGATGCCGGAAAAGTGTGTCGTATTAGCAACACCTCGCGTTAAGGGCGAATTTAATGTGTCGTTAGTCGTACCGTTTGCTGAAGGGAATTTCGATTCTGAAAGGACTTGGCGAAGCCTATGTTAGCGTGCAACAAAGAGGGATAATCAAGTGGAGGTGCGCACGGCGCGATATCTCCCACATGCGGAGGAGCAGACATGCGCGCGACAATCAGGCCAAAGAACATTCGGTTTCGGGAAACGGTGGCAATCGCTTCTCTGATTGCAGGAGTCACCGCTTGCGCAGGTGTTCCAAGTGAGATCGTAAGCAGTGATTCAGCGAAGGCGGAACTTGCTGAGACTATGCCTCCGGCACCGGTTTATGAGTACCCATTCCTGGACCCGTCCTTGAGCCCAGAAGCGCGCGCGGCAGATCTTGTTGGTCGTCTTACGCTCGCTGAAAAAGCCGAGCAAATGTACGATAAGGCCGCGCCGATCGAACGTCTTGGCATCCGCAAACACAATTGGTGGAACGAGGCACTGCACGGGGTCGCGCGCGCGGGCGAGGCAACGGTTTTTCCTCAGGCGATCGGCCTCGCGGCCACCTGGGACGAAGATCTGATGCTCGAAGTTGCGAGTGCAATCTCGGACGAAGGCCGCGCCAAGCACAATAATTTCGCGGCGCAGGGCGTCTACGAGATGTATACGGACCTCACATACTGGTCGCCGAACATAAACATTTTCCGGGATCCACGCTGGGGTAGGGGGCAGGAGACCTATGGTGAGGATCCCTTCCTGACCGGGCGGATGGCGACGAATTTCGTCAACGGCATACAGGGTGACGACGAAAAATACCTGAAAGCCGTCGCAACAGTGAAGCATTTCGCCGTCCACTCTGGTCCTGAAACGACTCGTCACTCCGATGACTATGACCCGACAGAGGCGGACCTCCACGAAACCTATCTTGGCGCGTTCAAGGCTGCATTCGACAATACTAAGGTCGCGTCCGTCATGTGCGCCTACAATGCCTTTCGCGGCGCACCCGCCTGCGGCAGCGAGGAGCTGATGGTCGATATCCTGCGCGGGGAGCTGGGTTTCAATGGATATGTCGTGTCCGATTGCGGCGCCATTGGTGACTTCTACTATGACTATGCTCACCACTATGTCGCAACGCGGGCCGAAGCTGCAGCTCTGGCCGTCAAGATGGGCACGGACCTGAATTGTGGTGACGGCGAAGGTAACAAGATGGATGCCTTGCCGGAAGCCGTCGCGCTTGGCCTGATTGATGAGGCAACAATCGACAAAGCTGTCACCCGACTCTTCACAGCAAGGTTCCGACTCGGTGAATTCGATAAGGACGTGCCCTACGCCCAAATCCCTTTCAGCGTCGTTGCAAGCGAAAAGAACCTGTCCCTGTCGGCGGAAGCAGCGCGTGATTCGCTCGTGCTCCTGAAGAATGAAGGCATTCTGCCGCTCAAGGAGGGCACAAAGGTGGCCGTGATCGGCCCGAACGCCGACAATGAGCTGACATTGGTCGCGAACTATTTCGGTTATCCGACCGCGCCTGTGACAGCACTAGAGGGCGTGATCGCCAAGGCTGGAGCGGAGAATGTCGTCTATGCGCCCGGCTCGGCGCTGGCGGGCAACGTCTTCGGCAACAAGAAACCGGTCGAGGCGAGCGTTTTCAAACATGCCGACGAGAACGGCGACCTGCAACCCGGCCTGACGATGACGAGTTGGCATAACCGTACGGGTGAAGGCGATCCGGTGTCGGTCACAGTCGACGCGCAGATCGACCATCATTGGAAGACCTCGCCGATCAATGGTGAGGTGGCCGACGAGTTTGTGATTGTCTGGACAGGCTTCATCGTTCCGGAGACCGATGGTGCCTACAGCTTTGGCGTTCCCAGAATGTCCGAGGCCACAGTTGACGGCAAGAAGATCACCGATGGCCCGATCGAGATGAAGGCCGGCAAGGCTTACCCTGTCGAATATACGCTGAACGCCGTGCGCGACTGGCCAGTCAACACGATCGAACCCACTGCAAAACTGTCATGGGTGAATACATCCCGCGACTGGGCCGGGGAGGCGCTGGAGGCGTCCAAGGACGCCGATGTCGTGCTGTTCTTCGGCGGGATCGATGCCGATCTCGAAGGCGAAGAGATGAGCGTTAAGATCGATGGCTTCCTCGGCGGCGACCGAACTGACCTCAAGCTTCCGAAGGTGCAGGAAGACCTGCTGAAGAAGCTGCATGCGACCGGCACGCCCGTCGTGCTGGTCAACTTCTCCGGCAGCGCCATTGCGCTCAACTGGGAAGACGAAAACCTGCCGGCAATTGTCCAGGCCTTCTATCCCGGAGAAAAAGCTGGCACGGCCATTGCTGACCTGTTGTGGGGCGACTACAGCCCATCAGGCCGGTTGCCTGTAACATTCTACAAGTCGCTCGAAGGCCTGCCGGCCTTTGACGACTATTCGATGGAGAACCGCACCTATAAATATTACGAAGGCGAACCGCTCTATCCGTTCGGCTACGGATTGAGCTACACGACGTTCAAGTATTCCGACATGTCAGTGCCTGAAAATCCGGACGGCGGCGATGCTATGCCTGTATCTGTCATGGTGACCAATACGGGCGATCGTGAGGGGCGTGAAGTCGTCCAGGCCTACATCCAGCTCGATAGCCGTCCCAACGCCTCCACGCCGCGTGTTGAACTCGTTGCCTTCGATGTCGTCGATCTGGCGCCAGGCGAGAGCAAGCGCGTTGCCTTTGACCTCTCACCTGAGCGGCTGGGCTATTTTGACGATGCCGGGAAACTGGTGGCGCCGGCCGGCATGTCGGCAACCCTTTCGGTCGGCGGTGGACAGCCAGGCTATGTTGCCGAGGACGGCGCCGTCTCAGCCAAGGTCAACTTCGCCGGGGAATAGTGCGGGGCATTTGGGGCTCTCCCGCTCCCCAATGGGGGCGGGAGACACCATGCTCAATCGACTGCGAGGCTGAAAGGCGCGACGGGAACATCCGTGTTGGAGACGAGATTGCACATCGGCGCATCGCCCCAGCAATAGCGAACCTCGGCAGGCTTTATATCGGCAGGAATATCGATCTGTATCGTCGTGCCCTTCAGGCTCGCCTCGGCCCAGTCGCAGCTGCCGGAAGCATCGCAAACCTGAAAAGCAATAGGCCTATCGGAGCCGATCACCTTCAAACCGTCGGTTGGCATTTCCATCGTGACCGTGCCTTGGCTCCGTGTTGCACGAGACGGCGCGATGCCATCTGCAAATCCCGTTGCTTGGCCATCAAGTACATTGAATACGTCAGTCACCCGTTCCGCCACGAGCTGCTTGTTCGGGGGGTGAATATCCGTCCGGTCACCGGCATCAATCGTGACCGCCAATCCGGTGCGCGCATCTCCAAGCGCGACCCTGCGCTCAGCCTCGCGCACATCGGACCATCCGGAAGGCCCCGCCTTGTCCGGCAGGACGCCATAGCCCGGCAACTGCACCACCACGACATACAAGTCGGCGCCGAAGTCTTGTCGCCAGCGGGCAACGAGTTGCGTCAGCAAAGCTCGGTACTGCCCACCTCGGTCCGTATTGCTTTCCCCTTGATACCAGATTGCGCCGCTCATCGGGTAGCCAGCCAGCGGCGCCGTCATGGCATTATGGATCGTTGTATAGCCACTCACAGATTCCCATGGCGTCTGCGGTCCACCGGGCTTGTCTTCACTGATGACCCTGTATGACCAGTCCGTTCCTAGCGGCAGGAGATCTCCGGAACCCAGTTGAAGGCTGACGGCCTCGGCGGGTCCCATCATGCCGCCCGGGCCATAGGTGTTGCGCACGTTGACGATGATCGTATTTTTGCCTGCCTTCAGGAACGCGGCAGGCACCTCATAGGTCCTTGCGTCGGTCCAGCTGGACGTCGACCCCAGAAAGTGGCCGTTGATCCATGTCGCGTCCGTGTCGTCGAACAGGCCCAGAGACAAGGCACCATTCTCGCGCGCCTGATTCGCGGAAAGCGTGAAAGACTTCGAGAACCAGACACGGCCAAGATGGTCCTTCAGGTCCGGGTCGTCATAGGTGTGCCAGTCACCCATTTCGGCGGGCGTAGCCTTCCATACGGCGCCTTCGCCGGAACCAGTCCACGCGACATCGCCTTCATAGGCCGCTCGCCACCAGCGTTCCCATTCTTCCCCATAGGCCATCATCGCTGCGTGCTTGTCGTGCGTGTAGAGAGACAGCTGGTGGAGTTGCGCCGAGAATCCGCCAACCTTTTCGAGATCTGCCGCTGAGAGCCAGGCCTCAATCTGCGAACCACCCCAGGACGCATCAACCAGGCCGACCGGAACGCCGCGGTCTTCCTGCAAGGCTGTGCCTGACAGATAGCAGACTGCCGAAAAATCCCTGACGGTTTCAGGCGTGGCGGCTTCCCACACGGTGCCTGCCGGGAGTGTCTCGAGCGGCGTGATGCTTGTGACCTGCGGAATGGTCATGAGTCGGATATCCGGGTTAGTCGCGTTCGCGATCACGCGGTCGGGATTGAGCGCCCTGTAAACCGGGAATTCCATATTCGATTGGCCGGAACACAGGATGACATCGCCAACCCGTATATCCTCGTAAGTCGACGTGCCTGAAGAGTCCCTTATCGAAAGCGTGTATGGGCCGCCGGCCGGCATGGCGGGCAAAAGTGACTGCCAGGCACCCGTCGCATCTGTACGCGCCGACACTTCGACCCCCGCGATTTCGATGGAGACATCCGAGTCTGGCGCAGCAGATCCCTTTAAAGGGACAGGTCTATCCCGCTGGATGACGGCTGAGTTCATGACAGGACCGGCGAGTACAGGCTCCGAATATGCCTGAAGCTGAAGGCCGGGCAGGATCGCCGTAGAGCCCATAAGCATGGCGAGTATCCGGGGCCTGAAGGTCATCCTGTAGTGTCTCCGTTTCATCCGGGCAGGGGCCTCTATTTTCCTAGATGGTAATCCCTGCCGTCTTGGCGTCGGCAAGGAATGTTTCCAGGCCTTTCGCGGTCAGCACATGATCTGCAAGCGCGCTGATGACATTCGGCGGCGCCGTCATCACGTCAGCACCAATCAGCGCGCACTCCTTTACATGGAGCGGACCGCGGATCGACGCGGCGAGGATCTGTGTCTCGAACATGTAGTTGTCATAGATCGTGCGAATCTCACGGATGAGATCCAGCCCATCAACATGGATGTCGTCGAGCCGTCCGATGAAGGGTGAGATATAGGTCGCTCCGGCCTTGGCCGCGAGCAGCGCCTGGTTCGCCGAAAAACACAGCGTTACATTGGTTTGAGTGCCCTCATCCGACAGCGTCTTGCAAACCTGCAATCCGGCCAGCGTCAGCGGCAGTTTCACGACCACATTGGGCGCTATCGCGGCCAGCTTGCGGCTCTGCTGCAGCATTCCGTCCGCATCGACCGCAATGACTTCGGCGCTGACGGGGCCGGAAACGATGCCGCAAATTTCGGCAATCGTTTCTTTAAAATCGCGGCCCGATTTCTTGATCAGGCTTGGATTGGTGGTCACCCCATCCACGAGGCCGAGTGCATTGAGTTCTGCGATGGCATCAAGGTCCGCAGTATCGACAAAAAATTGCATGGGTCGATCCTATTTGATGCTGCGGGCGACGAGGTTCTCAAGGTATTCCTGACGGCCCGAGCTGTGCTTGCCGTTCAGGCTATCGGATGCGGCCTGGTCAGCGATGGACGCAAGTGTCGACCCTTCGGACAGCATCTTCTTGCCAAGGGCTCCGTTCCAGCCGCTATAGCGCTTCTGCTTCAGATCCTTGATCTCGCCGCGCTCGATCAGGTCGGCGGCAGCCAGCAGTGCGCGGGCAAGGGCATCTGCACCCCCGATATGGCCGTGGAAAAGGTCGGAAAGATCATTGCTCTGGCGGCGCACCTTGGCGTCAAAATTGAAGCCGCCGGTATCGAGACCGCCCGATGGCAGAAGTTCAACGAGTGCCAATGTGATGTCGCGGATATCCAGGTTGAACTGGTCCGTGTCCCACCCATTCTGGTAGTTGCCGCTATTGATGTCGATCGAGCCCATCATGTCGAGCGAGACAGCTGTGGCAACTTCATGCGCGAAGCTGTGGCCAGACAGTGTCGCATGGTTCGGTTCGATGTTGACGTGCACTTCGCCGAGCAGGCCAAACCGCGAAAGGAAACCGTAAATCGTCGCCGTATCGAAATCGTACTGGTGGTACATCGGCTCGTGCGGCTTCGGTTCGATCAGGATTTTACCTTTGAAGCCGATCTTGTGCTTGTGCTCGACGACCATCGAGAGGAATCGGCCGAAATTCTCCAGTTCGCGCGTCAGGTCGGTGTTCAGCAGCGTGTCATAGCCTTCGCGTCCACCCCAGAGGACATAGTTCTCCCCGCCGAGGCGGTGCGTGGCTTCAAGGCAGTCCCGGATCTGGCGGACGGCGCATGCGGCCACTTCCGGATCAGGATTGGTCAGGCCGCCGGCTGCGTATCGCGGGTGGCTGAACAGGTTTGCGGTGCCCCAGAGGAGCTTGACGCCGCTCTCTTCCTGATAAGTGCCAAGCCGGTCGCTAGCGCGCTTGAAATTGTTTGAGAGTTCATCTGGCGTAGCGGAGGCCTCGGTGACGTCCACATCATGGAAGCAATAATAGGGAAGTCCGAGTTTCGTGAAGAACTCAAAAGCTGCCGCCATCTTCGCCTCAGCCGCTCTCCGGTCATTCGCGGGATTCTGCCACGGCCGATCAAACGTGCCGGCGCCGAAAATGTCGAAGCCATCCCAGCAGAAGGAATGCCAGTAGCACACCGCCATGCGGAGGTGGTCTTCCATCCGCTTTCCAAGCACCATCTGGTCCTTGTTATAGTAGCGATAGGCGAGCGGGTTCTCGGATTCAGGGCCTTCAAACCTGATCGGGGCGATGTCCCCGAAAACCGGATCCTTAAGCGTCATTGTATCTGTGTCAGCCATTCGAAGCTCCTGTAAATTCATCCGAGAGCGCCCCATAGAGGCGTGTAAATTTTCTGCGCTTGGTTTCGAGCCGATCCACGTCGGCGTCGTGCGGTTCGATGACGTTTGTCGTGGCGGGTGCGGCGAACGCATCCTCGTACGGCATCGGGTTCTGGGAGTAACGCGCGAGCCGCGCTGCGCCGAGCGCAGGGCCGCTGGATGCGCCGTCACGGTAGAAGAGTGGCCGCTTCAGAACGGCTGCAAGTATCCGTCCCCAATAGGCCGATTGCGAGCCGCCGCCGATAACGGAGATGGATTTGATATCGATGCCACAGGCCAACAGGGCGTCCAGGCCGTCGGCCATTCCAAAGGCCACGCCTTCGAGTACGGCTTGGGCGATCTGGGCCGTGCCACTGTCATGAGTGAGACCGAACAGGACGCCGCTCGCATAAGGATTGTTATGCGGGGTCCGTTCACCAGACAGGTAGGGGAGGAAAACCTCCTGTCCGGCGATCGTGCCGTCCTGTTCGGCCTTTTCAATGAGTGTTTCTGCGTTTTTCGTGCCTGTCGCGCGGCATGCCCAGTCAAGGCAGCTGGCTGCGCTCAGCATGACCGACATAAGGTGCCAGCGGTCGGGCAGGGCATGGCAAAACGCATGCGCGGCCGAGCCGGGGTTAGAGCGGAATTTGTTGCCTGCGACGAAGATCACGCCCGAGGTCCCGAGCGACAGAAGCGCATCGCCCTCGTCCACAACACCAACGCCGACTGCGCCGGCCGCATTGTCACCGCCGCCTGCAACAACGGGCACGCGCTCCATGCCCCAGGCTTCCGCGGCTTCCTGGCGAAGCATGCCGGTTTCCTCAGGGCCTTCGTAAAGCTTGGGCATCTGGTCTTCGGACAATCCGCAGGCTGCAAGCAGGGGCGCATGCCAGCGACGTTTCGCGACATCCATCCACAACGTCCCGGCCGAGTCGGACATGTCGGATGCAATTTCACCTGTCATGCGCAGACGGACATAATCCTTGGGCAGCAAGACTTTGTGTATCCTGGCAAAGACGTCCGGCTCATGGCGGCGAACCCATTCGAGCTTGGGCGCGGTGAAGCCCGGCATCACGATATTGCCGCCCTCGGTGACGAAGTCAGGCTCCCGCGCTTGCAGGTCTGCACTTTCAACAATGCTGCGCCCGTCGTTCCACAGAATGGCCGGCCTGAGGGGCGTCAGAGACTTGTCGAGCAGGGTTGCGCCATGCATCTGGCCAGAAAGGCCAACCGCGCGCACCTTGTGCCGCTTGTTCACATCAAGTCCGGCCACGGCCATGTTGGTTGCCGTCCACCAGTCGGCCGGCTTCTGTTCTGACCAGAGGGGCCGAGGGCGCGATATCGGAATTTCAGCGCTGCTCGTGCCGACGACGTTTCCCGCATCGTCAAGCAAGAGCGCCTTCACACTCGATGTACCGATATCAATTCCCAAATACACGAATTTCGTTCCCTCTGACCGCCCGTCGATGCGAACCGGTGCATTTTATAATTATATGATACCGCTAACATCAGAGGTGGCGGCCGACAAGACGGGTCGGCATTTTTTTCTATAATCAGATGACAAAATGACAGTTCGGGGTAACTCTACTCCTCCGTAGGGGGAGCCTCCGGTGAAACTTCAGCGCGTAACGGTCGGCCGAAAGGCGACAGGGTATGAGCCTTTTTAAATCGCTTTGCGGATTGCACAGGCTGAGTTAGCTTTGCTAATGGTAGCCCTAACATTATGGGCTGATGATTCAGCAACACGATAAGACGGACTTGATTCCGCGGAATGCCAAGGGAGGCAAAATGACTGATACGACAATCACAACGGGCAAATTCGAGGGTGACTTCGCGTTTGTGCTGCTGATCAGTTGCGTGGCAACGATTGGGGGGTTCCTGTTCGGTTTTGACAGCGGCGTTATCAACGGCACTGTCGATGGTCTCCGTTCCGCATTCGATTCCGAAGAGGTCGGCACGGGGTTCAATGTGGCATCCATGCTGCTTGGCTGCGCTGCCGGTGCCGCGCTCGCGGGGCGCCTGTCCGACACGTTCGGGCGGCGCACAATGATGATCGTGGCGTCGATCTTCTTTATCGTCAGCGCCTGGGGCTCAGGCGTCGCACACAGCTCGTTCGAATTCGTTATCTACCGCATCATCGGCGGACTCGCCGTTGGCGCTGCCAGTGTGATGTCGCCGGCCTATATTTCAGAGATCGCGCCGGCCCGTTTTCGCGGCCGTCTCTCATCCATCCAGCAGGTGGCCATCATCAGCGGCCTGTTCGTGGCGTTCCTCAGCAATTACCTGATTGCCGGTTCTGCCGGTTCGTCCCTCAACGAATGGCTTTTCGGCTTTGAAGCCTGGCGCTGGATGTTCTGGGTCGAGCTCCTGCCAGCGACCTTCTTTCTTGTTGCGCTCCTCTTCATTCCGGAAAGCCCGCGCTTTCTGGTCGTTAAAGGCAGCTCCGCGAAGGCCGAGACCATCCTCGCACGTATTGGTGGCGCCCGCCGTGCGCCACACAAGGTCAGCGAGATCGAGCGCTCGCTAGCCCTTGATGATCACAAGCCACGCCTGTCTGACGTGCTCGCAAAAGGCACCTTCCTGCGACCGATCGTGTGGATCGGCATTGGCCTCGCTACCTTCCAGCAGCTGGTCGGTATCAATGTCGTCTTCTATTACGGCGCTGTGCTCTGGCAGGCGGTCGGCTTCTCGGAAGGCGACGCGCTTCTGATCAACGTCATCTCCGGTGCCGTCTCCATCCTGGCCGTTATTGTTGCCCTTGCCCTGATCGACCGTATCGGCCGCAAACCACTGCTCTTCGTAGGATCCATAGGCATGGCCATTTCACTGTCCGTGCTCGTGTTCTGCTTCTCGCAGGCGCGGCTGGTGGATGGCCAGGTCAGCCTGCCCGGCAGCATCGGCCTGATCGCACTGCTCGCGGCAAATGCCTATGTGGCCTTCTTCAATGGCTCGTGGGGCCCTGTCATGTGGGTGTCGCTGGGCGAGATGTTCCCCAACCAGATCCGCGGCTCAGGCCTCGCCGTTGCGGGCTTCTTCCAATGGGTGGCGAACTTCCTGATCACCTGGACCTTCCCCATGATGCTCGGCAGCGCCGCCATCGGTCTGACCGGCGCCTACGGGATCTACGCCATATTTGCCTTTATCTCGATCGGCTTCGTTGTCTGGGCTGTGCGTGAAACCAAGGGCAAGGAATTGGAAGACATGCAGAGCTAGCCAGCCCTGCAGCATTCCTGAATGGCAGGCGGGTTCAGGCTCGCCTGCCATTTTCATGTCTGGGGAAAGTCACGGCAACCGTTCGAGGGAAACGCCGCTATTTCGGCGCTGTCAGGCTTTCGCGCTCAACAATCTCAATCGCATCGATGGTCACGTGCAATTGCTCACCATTCCATGTCCGGCTGGTAATTTCCGAAATGATATCGACCGCATTCTGCGCCATTTCCGCGATGGGCTGGCGCACGGTCGTCAAGCGAGGCCAGATGGCGGCCGCGATCGCGGTATCATCGAAGCCGACAATCGACAATTCCGATGGGATTTTCACGCCGCGACGCTGCGCGCCGGCGCTGATACCTGCCGCCATGTCGTCATTGCTGGCGAATACGGCTGTCGGTGGCGTGGCGGTGTCCAGCATCTTGCTGGCCAGCTCAAGGCCCGACACGAATGTGAAGTCCCCTTGAAAGATCAGGCTCTGGTCGACGGCGATGCCATGCTTTTCCAATGCCTTCTCGAAACCGGCCTGGCGCTGGAGGCTTGAGGGATGCTCAATGGGCCCACGAATGAATCCGATGCGGCGGTGGCCTTTGGCAATCAACAGTTCGGTCATCTCGAATGCCGCAGCGACATCGTCGAAAGCGACGCTGGAATGGGCCGATTCCTCATCCCGGAAGCTAAGCGCCACGACAGGAATATTCATATCCTTCAACAGTCCCAGCAGGGTGAGGTTGTTGCTGAGTGGCGGCGCCAGGATCAGGCCATTGAGACGGATCGAGCTGAGGCGCTTCACAATCAGGGATGTATCGAGGTCACCCTCAATGTCGGACAGGTCTTCGATGACAAGGTGATGGCCCAGGTCGCGGCACCGCTTGAGGGCGCTGACCAGGAGGGCGCTGAGATAACTAGGGCTCGGGTTGTAATAGGCGAGACCGATCAGTTTGGATTTGCCGCCGGCAAGGCTCCGCGCCATCAGATTGGGACGATAATTCAAGGCGGCAATGGCGGCTTCAACCTTCAAACGGGTCGATTCCTTGACGAGTTTTTGCTTGTTGAGGACGCGAGAAACCGTCATCTGCGAGACGCCGGCTTCCTCGGCAACTTCCTTGATCGTGATCGGTTGGGGCTTGTTCACTGCAATACTATCCATCCACTGTGCCACTATGGGGGCTTCAGCCTCTAACTATCCGAAGACTGAGTTGGCAAGGTTATTCTCCTCGCAATTGATGAAGTTTTGGATGTCAAACCCGCTAAAAATACAAGACTATGCCTGTGTTTTTAGCGGCACGATCTATATCGGCTGCCTGTAAGGTGCAGCGCTGAAAGCAGCAGACAAGGCGTTGCGAACGGCTTTCGGCTTGTAATCCTTGTCGTACAAAGTCGGCCGTTTAAGCACATCGTCGGCGCGCGGAAGGAAGCCCTGAAGCCAGTTCTGATCGTCCACCATGCCCCAGGCGAGCACCTCCTTGACCTGTGGATAGGACAGCATCAGGTCGAAATAGTCGCGCGTGTAAGTGGCAATAAGTGCGTCGCGATAGGCAATGTCGGGCTTTAGCCGCGTATCGTTCACGTCAAATTCCGTGATGTACATTTCCAGCCCCATGCCTGCGACTTCGTTACAGAAGGCAACCCATTCGCGTCGCTTGGCGGTCGTGAATTCATCCGGCATTTCGTAATTCGAATGGCTCTGGATGCCGAGGCCGTCAATCGGCACGCCGCGAGACATAAGGCGCTCAAGAAACCGTAAAACACCCGCGCGGTGGGCTGTGCTGGTCGCCTCCCAGCTCATGAAGTCATTGTAGACAAGCCGCGCGTTTGGCGCGTGGGCCTTGGCAACGTGGAAGGCGTGGTCGATCAGCTGTTCGCCCATCCTGGCGCTCAGCGAGGTCTCGCGAAACAGGCCGGTTTGGTCGTCAATCGCCTCATTCACGACATCCCATGTGTAAATGCCCGGATCATAGCGATCGACGATGAGTGCGATCTTCTCTTCAACGAAGTCAGCTGTTGCAGAGGCGCTCGCAAACTCAAGATCATTGACCCATTGCGGCGAATACTCCTGCCGGTGCCATAGCAGCGTGTGGCCCCGCATCGTCAGGCCATTCTCGCCTGCAAAGGCGAACAGCCGGTCGGCAGGACCAAAATTAACAACGTCCGGTTCGGGATAGACCGAATACCATTTGAATTCATTCTCCGCGACCATGGTGGAGCACTCGCGCAACATGATTTCCCGGTAGCGGGCATCGTTCAACTGGCCGGCGTTCATGGCGGAGCCAAATCGCACTCCCTTTGCGGCGGCAAGCGTTTGAAGGGGCTGCGTTTCAGCGGCCGCGCTGTTCGTTGTTGCGCAAGCACTCAATCCGAAGGCGGATGAAGCGCCCGCCAATGCAAGCCACTCACGGCGAGAGATTTTGGACATGCTGGTCCTCCCATGATTTTTCTCGAAACAGACCGAGTTGACGCCGTGCCTGTCCCCTTATTATGGTAACGCTATCATTGCCCGGATCGATACGTCCATAGGCGACCGGGACGAAAACAAAAAAAGATAGTGGAGGAAATGGGCGCATGGTTCTGGCAAAATCCATAGGGCATGCGGGGTGCGCTCTGGCGCTGCTGTTGCTGGCTGGCTGTGACAGCGCGCATAAAGGCGCGGCGCAACAACCATCTCCGGCCCCCGATGCACCGATCTCGGCAGCGCGCTTCGAATGGTTCAAATATTCCGGGAATGACCCTGCCTTCCAAACATCGGGAGACCTGTCGACAGGCTATCTCAATCCCGTCCTCGCGGGCTTCTATCCGGATCCAAGCGTTACCCGCGCCGGTGACGACTATTACCTTGTCACATCCACCTTCGGTTATTTCCCCGGCATCCCCGTCATGCACAGCCGTGACCTCGTCAACTGGGAGCAGGTGGGCAATGTCATCGACCGCCCGGGCATGCTGGATTTTCACGGCCTTGGCCTGTCGCGCGGCGTCTTTGCGCCGACAATCGAATTCCATGACGGCACATTCTATGTCGGCAATACATGCGTAGACTGCGGCGGCAATTTCATTGTCACAACTCAGGATCCAGCCGGACCCTGGTCGGATCCGATCTGGCTGCCCGAGGTTGGCGGCATCGACCCGTCCGTCTTCTTCGATGAGGACGGAAAGGTCTATGTCATCAACAATGATGCCCCGCCGGAAGAGGCCAAATACGAAGGGCACCGCGCTATCTGGATCCGCGAAGTCGACCCGCAGAGCTTCCAGTCCATCTCCAAACCCGTTGTCCTGATTGATGGCGGGGTGAAGCCGGAAGATAAGCCGATATGGATTGAAGGCCCGCACATCTACCGGATTGGTGACTGGTACTATCTGAGCGCAGCCGAGGGCGGCACGGCGGTCGACCATTCGCAGGTCGTTCTCCGGTCCAAGACCGTGACCGGTCCATATGTCGCCCATGACGGCAACCCGATCCTGACACAGCGCGACCAACCGGCAGACCGCCCCGATCCCATCACATCAGTGGGCCATGCCGATCTGGTGCAGGATGGGGCAGGGCAGTGGTGGGCCACCTTCCTCGGCGTGCGGCCCTATGAGGATGATTTCTACAATACCGGCCGCGAGACCTTCCTGCTTCCAGTGGACTGGTCAACAGGCTGGCCTGTGATTCTGCCGAAGGGAGAGCTTGTGCCTCACTTCGTTCAGCACAGACCGTCCGCGCCATCCGCAGAAGCACCGCCTGTGCCGCTCACCGGAAACTTTGAATATGTAGAGGAATTTGATGCAGATCGCCTGCCGTTCAACTGGATGACCCTGCGTGTTCCGGCCTCGCAATGGTGGACGCTGCAAGACGGCGAACTCAGACTCGAACCGCGCCCCGTCGATCTTGGCGTCGGCGCACAGCCCGCCTTCTGGGGCAGGCGCCAGCAGCACCAGAACGCGACCGCCGAAACCTCGCTCATCTTCACGCCCGAAACATCAGGCGAGGAAGCAGGCCTCGCCGTGCTTCAGAACGATGACTATTTCTACGCGCTCGGTATCGTCCGAAACGAGGCAGGCGACCTCGCGATCAAACTCCGCCGCAAGGCAGGTCAGGATGATCCGGTCGAAGGCGAGGAAGTGGCCGCACAAGGGATCGAATCTGCACCCGGTACACCGGTCCAGCTACGCATCGCGGCACGGGGCGACGTCTATGATTTCGCCTACCGTCTCGCTGGAGACGGTGACTGGATCACGCTGGCGGAGGGCCTCGACGGCAAGATCCTCAGCACGCATGTCGCCGGCGGCTTCGTCGGCGCTGTCTTTGGTGTCTATGCCCAGTCACTAGGCGCCAATCCCTGAGTCTCTACTTGGCAGCCTGAACACTCGGCGGTGGCCCCAGATAGGAAGCGGGCAGGGGCCGCCGCGCGACAGTGACATGCTGGAACACCACGCCGGGATCAACGGCCCATAGCGTGACGCGCTGCAATCCCGCCGTCTCAATCCGGTGCGTCGTTTCCTGCGTGTTGGCATAGTCCGCGACGGTCTTCTCCCACGCGGACTGCGAGGTGTCGGCATTGATGTTGACCACCTGCGGCGCCTCGTCATTGACGGAGACGGCATATCTGAGCCCTCCCTTTCCACGAAAATCGAGGCTCGGCGCCAGCATTGTATAGAGCGTGTAATGGCCAGGCTCGGTCACGTAGATATCGTACGACAAGCTCGGCGAGCCGGCCGTCCCCGGCACCTTGCTATCCGCCGTTACCGGAAACACGCTGATACTGTCCCCCGTCCGGCCAAGGTTCGGGATGACCTGCCAGGTCACACCCTCACCATCATGAACAGCCTGCGCGGCGCTGGCCGCAAAGCTGACAATGCCATCCGTCTCGACAAAAACATCACTGCCCGATGGCACACTGAACTTGTGCGTCGGCACGGTCACCGGGATACGCACGTCCTCGCTCGTAATCCACACCGTCGCCTCGTCCCGCCCCTCGGGCGCGCGGTTCCAGTTGATCGCCACGCTCACCCGCTCCTGTGTCGTCACCTCATCGCCAGATGCCGAAATCTCGACCCAATCGGCATCCGACGCGACCTCAAACCTGAACGGCGCCTCGCCCCGATTGAACACGTCAATCGCCTGCACTGACCGCCCATAGGGTTCGAACACGGGCATCGCCAGATTTGTCTCAGCACCCGTCGAAATCGCATCCGTCCCCGGAACGTATACGCCCAGCCCCGCCGCGTCCGGCACATCAATGCGCACCGTCTCCGGCTTGTTGTCCTGCTCAGGCTGTTGCCAGTACGTGTAGCCGATATGGGTCTGGGCCATCATGTGGTTCCATTTCCCGCCCGCGATATCCTCGTGATAGAGGCGCGTCAGCTCATCATCCTTCTCGAACAGCGCATCGACCTTGTCTGCCATCGCGTTTGTCTCGGCGCGGCCCTGCTTTGCATAGAGCTGGTTCTTCGCCGCCGCCACATAGAGCGCGTTCAGGTTCGCCGCCGCTTGGATCGGGAACCAGACCAGTTGCATATACGCATCCTGATAGACTTCCGGCAGCTGCTCGCCGACTGACGTCGCCCGATCTGCCAGCGCCTCATAGTCGGCGACAATCCGGTCGGCTTCATCGTAATTGACCAAGCTATATGTGCCCGGCTCCAGAAGCTCCGGCTTCCGGCGTGCATTGTAGCGCGTATAGGCCGTCAGCATCTCGCCGATCTCGCCCGCGTGTTCCGGCCCGAACTGTTCCGCCGCCCATGTCTCCGGATAGTCCGCCAGCCGCTCAAGCGGCCAGTCAGACGGGTCCCACGCCATGTCCATGAAGAAGCTGATCGGGAATTCCATCGGCTTCAGGTCGCCGACATTGACGATCCATATCTGCTTGGCGCCATAGGCATCGGCCAAGTTCATCTGTTCCCACACGCGCTCGATCTGCGTCGTGTTGATCCATTTATAGTTCCGAGGATCGCCCACATAATCGAAATGATAGTAGACGCCATAGCCGCCCCGCCGCTCGCTCCCCAGCTCAGGTAGGCGCCGGATATTCCCCCAGTTGTCATCGGCAAACAGCAGCGTGACATCGCCCGGCACATCCATGCCCTTGTCATAATAATCCTGCACTTCCTTGTAGAGCGCCCAAATCTGCGGCGTCTCTGCCGCAGGTGCGCCGGTCACGTCTTCGATGATCTTGCGCTGGTCGGTGACGATCTCTTCCAGCAGGCCAATCGCCGTTCCCTCCGCCATCGCCTCGTCGCCATCGCCGCGCATCCCGATCGTCAAGATCGCCTCGTGGCCGCCAATCCGCTCCACGCCATAGCGCCAGAAATCCTGCAGCCTGTTCTTGTTGGCGGCATAGTTCCAGTCGCCCTCGCCATAGCGCTCCCATTCGACATGCGCGCGCCCAAGCGGCTCGTGATGGGAGGTGCCGATAACGATGCCATACTCATCAGCCAGCACCGCGTTCATCGGGTCGTCGTCATAGAACGCCTTGCCCCACATGGCGGGCCACAGGTAATTCGCCTTCTGGCGCAGCAACAGCTCGAAAACGCGCTCGTAGAAGGCGTGATTGAACCCGCCGAACTTTTCATTCACCCAGTCGAGCAGGGCAGGGTTCTCGTCGTTCAGGAAGATGCCGCGATACTTCACCTCCGGCTTCTCGACGCGCCGACCGGGCGCAACGTAGAGCGCGTTCACCGGTGCAATCGGCACATCCGCCCACCAGTTCCACGGCGACACGCCGGCCCGGTCGAGCAGGTCATAGACGCCGAAGATCGTCCCGCGCTTGTTGGAGCCGGTGATAACGAGCGCGCGGTCCACGCCCTCAAACGGGCGCTCCACCACTTCCTGCGCGAATGCCTCCCATTCACCGCTCAGGCCGGTGTCTGTGACATGTCCACTGGCCATGAGGTCCGCGATCCAGCGCGACTTTGCGAGCGTGCCGACAATGATCAGGTTGCTGGCATGTTTCGGAATGGCCGTGTTGATGTCGGGCCGGGCCGAACCGCGTGCTTCGAGATCAGCTTGCAGGTTCCGCACGGCGCGCAATACGCCAGCATCATCGTCCGGGTCGACGAGGATGGTCGTTGCCACGCCATTCTCGAAAAGCGGGAATCCCCCTGCGCCCTGCTCGGGAGACACCTGCGCGGCAGGCGCGATCGGAGAGATCTGATCGGCAGGTGGAATTTGTGCGCACGCCGAAGGAATCATGCAGAAAAACAGGGCGAAGAGTTGGGCGGCTATGTAGGTGACAAACGGTCTTCGCGCCCGATGATTCATGATGTTTTCTCCCCTGAGTTCGTTTCCCGTTGAATCGGGGCACATTTTCATTTAGCTAAAATGTTAACGCCATCATTTTTCGGCGCAACCCTTCTTCCGAAGGCTCTGCAAAATGGACGGCGACCTATAATGCCCGCAAAGGGCAACTCATCCCGGGAGGAACAGGAATGGCAATGGACTTGCAAAAAGGGGCGCTGCTCGGCTTTTCAGCCTTGCTGCTGGCGGCCTGCAACACGGCGGCACCCGCAAATCTCGAAAGCGCCGAGACACAGCAACCCGCTCCGGAGGCGCAGTCCGCACCGGAAGGCGATGTAAATCTCTGGCCTGCTGTCGAAAGCCATCTCATCGATCCTGCCATCGAGGCGCGCATCGACGACCTGATGGCCAAAATGACGCTAGAGCAGAAAGTCGGCCAGGTCATTCAGGCCGACAACGGATCGGTCACGCCGGAAGAGGTCAAGGAATACCGGCTCGGCTCCGTGCTGAGCGGCGGCAATTCCGGTCCCAATGGCAAGCAATACGGCACCGCTGATGAATGGGTCGCGGCAGTTGATGCCTATTATATGGCATCCGTCGATCCTGAAGGGGTGGAAGTCGCCATCCCCATCATCTGGGGCATCGATGCCGTCCACGGCCACAACAACGTTATCGGCGGCACGCTCTTTCCCCACAATATCGGGCTCGGCGCCATGCGCGATCCTGACCTCATGGGAGAGATCGCACGCGTCACCGCGACCGAACTGCGCGTGACAGGCCATGACTGGACCTTCGCCCCCACAGTCGCTGTCCCGCGCGACAGCCGCTGGGGACGCTCCTATGAAGGCTTCGGCGAGGATCCGGAGATTGTCGCCGCCTATTCGCCCCGCATCGTTGAAGGCCTGCAGGGCGTGTTTGGTTCGGATGACTTCCTGACAGACGGACACGTCATCTCCACGGCCAAGCATTTCCTCGGCGACGGCGGAACGGATGGCGGCAAGGATCAGGGTGATGCCATCCTGCCGGAAGCCGATCTGGTACGCCTGCATGCGGCTGGTTATCCACCTGCCATTGAGGGCGGTGCCCTGTCGGTCATGGCCTCGTTCTCAAGCTGGAACGGCTCCAAGATCCACGGTGACCATTACCTGCTAACCGATGTCCTGAAGGGCCGCATGGGATTCAACGGCTTTGTTGTGGGCGACTGGAATGCGCATGGCCAGCTGGATGGCTGCACGAATGAAGACTGCCCCGCCGCGCTGCTCGCGGGTCTCGACATGTATATGGCGCCTGACAGCTGGAAGGGCCTCTACAAGAACACGCTGGCCGAGGTGAAATCCGGCGAGATTCCAATGGAGCGGCTTGATGATGCGGTCCGCCGCATCCTGCGCGCCAAGTTCTATTACAAGGTCTTCGATCAGGCGCGCCCCTCCGAGCGTCCGTTGTCTGGCCGAACGGAGATTCTCGGCTCTCCCGAACATCGCGCCGTGGCCCGTCAGGCCGTCCGGGAATCGCTTGTCCTCCTCAAGAATGAAGGCTCCGTCCTTCCCATCCGGCCGGATGCAAGCATCCTGGTCGCGGGCAATGGCGCCGACAATATTTCCAAGCAGGCGGGGGGCTGGACGCTGACATGGCAGGGCGGCGGCATGTCGAACGATCTCTTCCCGAATGCCGATTCCATCCTCGCTGGTCTCAAGGAAGCCGGTAGCGATGTCACCTATAGTGCCGATGGCAGCTATAAGACGCGTCCTGACGTCGCGATCATTGTCTTCGGTGAAGAGCCGTATGCGGAATTCCGCGGTGACGTGGATCATCTCGCCTATGACATCGACGGCACGAAAGAGCGTAATCTGCTGCAGAAGCTCAAGGCAGACGGCGTCCCGGTTGTAACGGTCTTCCTCTCCGGTCGACCGATGTGGGTAAACCCGGAACTCAACGCCTCTGACGCCTTTGTCGCCGCATGGTGGCCGGGCAGCGAAGGCGCTGGCATCGCCGACGTACTGATCGCTGATGCCGAGGGCCAGCCGCGCAATGACTTCACCGGCAAGCTCTCCTACTCCTGGCCGCGCGCCGCTGACCAGCAGCCGCTGAATGTCGGTGACGCCGTCTATGATCCGCTCTTCGCCTATGGCTATGGCCTCACCTATGCCGCGCCGGGCGCCGTGCCTTCAGACCTCGACGAGACGGTCAGTGACGATCTCGTATCAGCACGGGCCAACAGTGTGTTCTTCGAGAATGGCAGCTTCGTCTCCGACTGGGCGTCGGAACTCACGGGCGCCGTCACGCAGTCGCGCGTCGATCACAATGCCCAGGAAGATGCGCTCCTGTTCACCTTTGGTGGGGCAGGGGGCCGCGTGGCCTTCAAGGACGGCACCGCCCGCAACTTCCTCCGGGAGTCCAATGGTGACATGGAACTGACGCTGATGCTCAAGTCCAGCGTCGCCGGCAAGGTCGAGATCGGCATGCAATGCGAAGCCGATGGTTGCGCGGCTTACGACACGCTGCCGGCTGAAATCGCCGAGGCGAATGAATGGACGCAAGTGCGTCTCGCGCTCAGCTGCCTGAAGGGGCTGGACCTTGAGGCCGTTACATCGCCATTCACACTCAAGGCCGAGGGCGCTGGCACAGTCGCCGTCACGGATGTCCATTTCGCCGAGGACGAGGATGCGCAGGAAACGTGTCTGAGTGAGTAATACCGATTTTACGCGCACGACGGCCAGCGCCCCGGCCGTCGTGCGCATTGCCGCCCATGGATATGAAGTCGACATCGACGCGGCCCGCGGCGGCCGCATCGTCTCAGCCACCTTTGAGGGTATCGACGTGCTGCGGCGGGACGTGACATCAGGCGCCTCCAGCGCGCTGGAATCCGCCTGCTTCCCGCTCGTGCCCTATTCGAACCGCATCCGCCTAGGGCAATTCACCTTCGCGGGCGAGAGCCACCAGCTCGCCCCCAACTGGGATGGCGACGAACATGTCATCCACGGCGAAGGCTGGCTCAGATCATGGGAGGTCGTGGAGCAGGGCGCATCCCGCGCCGTGCTTCGGCTCACGGGCGGCGAGGGCTGGCCTTGGCCCTATGAATGTCTGCAGGAAATAACCGTCAGCAAGGCGGGCATAGGCCTCTCGCTTACACTCCGGAACACGGGCGCCACACCCATGCCCGCAGGCCTAGGCTTCCATCCCTACTTCCCACGCACAGCGTCCACACGTCTCCAGTTCGACGCCAAACGCATCTGGCCACCCCTCGGCGACACAGCTCCCACGCCACAAGCTCCAGACAGCACCAACAGCTTCGCCACGCTTCGCCCGGTCTCCGATTGTGTGCTGGATCATTGCTTCGAGGGCTGGCCCGGTACGGCCCGCATCGTCCAGCCTGACTCGGGCATCGAAGTGACAGTCAACGCCACGACGGGCTCAACCTATTGCGTCGTCTACACACCCGCGAACGAGCCCTATTTCTGCTTCGAGCCCGTCACGCACTGCACCGGCGCCTTCGAGGCGGACGACATCCGCGAGGCGGGCCTCAAAATCCTCCAGCCCGGCGAAGCGCTCCGCCTCGCCATAACCATCGGCGCACACCGCCTCTAACCCGCCCCATTCCCATTCCTCTACGTCATAGCTTGTAAAATATTTAGAACGCGTTCTAATTATAAAAAATGACGGAGGAATACACATGCAGGTTGAACAGCTCTCGCGAGTCCGCAAATCCATCCTGCCCCAAGTAGGGGACGACTGGAGCCATATTGCCAGTCGGGAATTGCCGGATCTTTCCGAAAAAGACGCCATCGCCAGCCTGCAAAGCTGGAACCTCCATGTCTACATGCGTGCCGCCGCCCGCATGGGCACGGGCAGCAACAACATCCTCCCGAGCGATGTGATCTTTGTCGAGCCGCCGCTCGCCCACGGATGAGTGGCGCGGTCATCAGCCGGGTCGAACTCGCCGCAGCCCATGACGGGGATGCCGAGCTCAACGTGACCCTGCAATACGAGAATGGCGGCCAGACACTTGTCGCCCTAGATGAATATGCCGTGCGTGTCCTGATGGACTCCTGCGGCGCCACCACGCCGGACGATCTGATCGGGCAGGGCTGGCATCATGTGCGCGATGCCCTTGAGGCCGCGTCGAACCGATTTGTGAATTCGAATTCAACACAACAATAATAACGGAGGGACATCGACATGTATGATCTTGTCATCAGGAACGGAAAAGTGGTCGACGGCTCAGGCCTGCCGGCTTTCAAGGCCGACGTGGCCGTCATGGGCAATCGCATCGTCAAGATCGGCCAGGTGCCGGAATCCGCGCGCGAAGAAATCGACGCCGCCGGCAAGATCGTCGCGCCGGGCTTCATTGATCCCCATACGCACTTCGACGCCCAGCTCCTCTGGGACGGCTGCGCCAAGCCCGCCCTCGCACACGGCGTCACGACCATCGTGCCCGGCAACTGCTCCCTCTCGCTCGCGCCGCTCAAGGCCAAGCACCGCATGAAACTGGTCGGCATGTTCAACCAGATCGAAGAGATGCCGCTCAAAGCCTTCAAGGAAGGTGTCGTCTGGGATTGGGAAACCTTCTCCGAATACATCACGCGCATCCGCAAGGGCCTCGCCATCAATGTGGCGCCGCTCGTCGGCCATTCGGTTATCCGTCTCTGGGTCATGAACGATGCCGCCATGGAGCGCACGGCCACCGATGCGGAGATCGCCGAGATGCAGGGCGTCCTGCGCGAATGCCTCGATGCCGGTGCCGCCGGTCTCTCGACCAGCTATGTCGACATGGACGAAAAGCTCCAGCCCGTCCCGAGCCGATATGCTGATGCCCGCGAAGTGGAAGCGCTCGCCAGCGTGCTGGGTGAATATGGCCGCGTTCTCCAGATTGTACCGGAATTCTACGATTCCGATCTCACCATCGCCCGCCTCGACCAGCTCGCCGAGCTGTCGCTCAAGTACAATATCCCGACCACGTTCTCGCCGCTCTTCATGAATGCCGACAATGTCGATGCCGTGAACCGCGTCATGGCCCGCGTGGATGAGCAGTTCGCCCGTGGTGCCCGCGTCTGGCCACAGGTCCAGACCCGTCCCATCGACATCAGTTTCAGCTTCTCGGTGCCGAGCCTGCTCTTCATGCGCTTCCCAAGCTGGTACAAGATCATGCGCTTCGGCACGACCGAAGAGATCAGCGCCTTCTTCAGCGACGTCGACAATCGCCAGAAACTGATCGCGGAAGCCGCGCCTCTGCAAGGTCTCTGGCCAACGCTGGTCCTGCGTCACGTCGAGACCGATGCGAACCAGAAATACGTCGGCAAGACACTCAAGGAGATCGCCGAACTGCGCAGCACAACGCCAGTTGAAGCCATGATGGACCTGTCGATCGAAGAAGGCCTCGAAGCCCACTTCCTGTCGGCCGGCATGGGCCACAATGATGACGAAAAGGTCGGCGGCCTGCTCAATCATCCGCGCGTCCATATCGGCGCCAGCGATGGCGGCGCGCACATCCTGTCCTTCTCCACCTATGGCGACACGGGCTACCTCTTCTCGCACTTTGTGCGCGATCTGAACCTGATGACAGTCGAATCCGCCGTGAAGAAAATCACGTCCGACACGGCCGCTATCTGGGGCATCCCGGAACGCGGAATGCTGAAGGAAGGCATGATTGCCGACATTGCGGTCTTCGACCTCTCCACCATCGCGCGGGGCGAAGAGAAGTTCGTCAATGACGTTCCGGGCGACGGACATCGCTATGTCCGTGACTCCCATGGTGTCGATACGGTCATCGTCGGCGGTGGCATCGCATGGTCTGAGGCCAAGGGTTATCAGGACGTGCGCGGCGAAGTGCTTCCGGGCGTGCGCGAAATGGTTGCCGCATGAGCTGGCCGGGTGTCACGCAGCGTCGCATTGCCACCAACGGAATTGAACTGAACATTGCCGAAGCCGGCGAGGGGCCATTGGTGCTCCTCGTCCATGGCTTCCCGGAATCCTGGTATTCCTGGCGTCATCAGTTCAAGCCGCTGGCCGATGCAGGCTATCACGTCGTCGCGCCAGACATGCGCGGCTATGGCAAGAGCGACAAGCCTGAAGCCATCGAGGCCTATAACCAGGTCGAAGTGGTCAACGACATTGTCGGCCTCATTCCTGCACTCGGGTACGAAACAGCCGTCGTGATCGGGCATGACTGGGGCGCGCCAACAGCCTGGGCCACGGCGCTCCACCATCCGGACAAGGTCCGGGCGGTCGGTGCCATGTCCGTGCCTTTCCTGCCGCGTTCGCCAGTCCCGCCCATGGAAATGCTCCGGGCAATGTACAAAGGTCAGTTTTTCTACCAGCTCTATTTCTATGAGCCGGGTGTTGCAGAGGCCGAATTCGAGGCAGACATCCGCACTGCCTTGCGCAAGTTCCTTGTCATGGCCGGCGGAGAGACAGACCTCGCCGCCCTGCCGCCCAAGGCCGAAGACGATGACATGTTCTCCAGCCTGCCATATCCGGAAGCCCTTCCGGACTGGATCAGCGAAGAGGATCTCGATTTCTATGAGGCCGAGTTCAAGCGTTCCGGCATGCGTGGCCCGCTCAACTATTATCGCAACCATGATCTCACCTGGAAAATGACCGAAGGCGCGCCGACCACCATCTCGCAACCCGCCTTCTTCGTCGCGGGTGCCAATGACGGCGTCATCATGATGGCGGAAGAAGCCCTCAAGATCATGCCCATGTTCGTGACCGATCTGCGCATCAACAAGCTGATCCCCGGTGCCGGCCACTGGACCCAGCAGGAAGCGCCAGAAGCCGTCAACGAAACCATTCTTGCCTTCCTCAAGGAACTGGATGCATGACCGAATCCGTTCTCATCATCGGCGCTGGCATTGGTGGGCTGTGCACAGCGCTGGCCCTCGCGCCAACGGGCCGGGAGGTCACGCTCATCGAGCGCGATGCGCCGCCGCCCGGCGATGATCCGGACACCGTGTTCCATGAGTGGAAGCACACGGGCGTTGGCCACCTGCGCCAGAGCCACGCCTTCCTTGCGCGCCTCAGGTCGATCATCAAGCGGGACCATCCGCGACTGATGCAGGAATTGCTCGATCTGGGCGTGCGCGAACTCACCTTCGACGCCATGCTGAGCGACCTGCAGCGAGATGATTACAGTCCGGAACCGAGCGATGCCGAACTCACCATCATCACCAGCCGCCGCACGACGCTTGAGCTGGCGATGCGCCGCTATGTCGGCAGCCTCGACAACGTCACCATCCGTTCCGGCTTCCTCGTGCGGCGTCTTATCACCGATAAGGGCGAAGACGGCGTCCTCAACGTGCGCGGCATTATCGGCGACAGCGACGGCGCAGAGGCGTCGGTCACGGCCGACATCATCGTCGACGCGTCAGGCAAGAACGGCTTCACGATCGACCAGCTGAAGGCCGACGGCGCCGACTTCCCGGAAGAGGCCGAATCCGCCGGCATCCTCTACTTCACGCGCCACTACCGCCTGAAGCCAGGCAAGGACGAGCCGTCCCGTACCGAAAACCCGCCCCCCAGCGGCGATCTCGGCTTCCTCAAGTTCGGCGTCTTTCCGGGTGACAATGGCTGCTTCTCGATCACGATGGCGGTGCCCGAAGTCGAGATGGAATTGCGCAAGGCCATCCTGAACCCCGACGTGTTCCACGCAATGACCCTGCTGCTCCCCGGCCTTGCCCCATGGACGGACTCCGAACGGTCCGACCCGGTCGGCCGCGTCCACGGCATGGGTGACCTGATCAGCCGCTGGCGCGATCTCGTGGTCGATGGCAAGCCGCTCACGCGTCACTATTTCGCTCTCGGCGACACGCTGATCCGCACCAATCCGCTCTATGGCCGCGGCTGCTCCTTCGCCGCTGTCGGTGGTCAGATGCTGCGCGAGACACTGGATGAGACGTCAGACCCCGATGCCCGTTCCATCGCCTTCCACCAGCGCCTCCTCACTGAGCTGAAGCCCTACTACCTCAACCAGCGCGCCCAGGACCGCGCCGCCATCAAGCGCGCCCGCCAGGCCCTCACGCCTGACTACAAGCCCGGCCTGCGCGCCCGCCTCATGCAGGGCTTCTTCGACGATGGCGTCCGCATCGCCCTGCGCTATGACACAGGCCTCCTGCGCGATGCCATGCGCGGTTTCCACATGCTCGAGCATCCCAACAAATGGCTCGGCAAGCCCGCCAATCTCGCCAAGGTCCTGTACTATTGGGCACGCGGTCCCAAGCGCAACGCGGCGGCCTATCCTCCCAAGGCTGGCCCGGAGCGCAACGAGATGATCAAGGCATTGTCCCTCGACTATCAGGCTGATATCGACCGCATCGCACAAGGGGCCTGAGCCCGATGGGAGAGGCAGTGACCGAAGAGACCGGCAAACGCGAGCAGGCCAAGGCCGAGCGGCGATCCCGCATCGTCCAGGCCGCCCGCGATCTCATCCGCGAGACAGGCGACACCAACCTGTCCATGCGCATGATCGCCAAGCGCGCCGATGTCAGCCTCGCGACGCCCTACAACCTGTTCGGCTCCAAGCGTGCCGTCGTGCTTGCCGTCTTCGAGGATGAGCGCGACTTCGCCGTCCGCTTCAGCAAGATCAAGGCGGCCAATGCCATCGACCGCCTGTTCGCGGCGCAGGCCCTTGCCTCCAGCTATTTCACCGACGATCCGGACTTCTACCAGACCATCTGGAAAGCCCTGCTCGACACGCGCAGCCCGAACGACACCGGCCTCGCCACGCCCGAGCGCCTTGAGCGCAACAGCGCCGCCTGGCGCGCGCTGATCGAGGCGGCGCAGGCCGAAGGCCTCATCAATGCCCGTTTCGCGTCCGAGGCGCTTGAGCGCTCGCTCTCCTATTTCGCCAATGGCGTCATGCTCTCCTGGGTCCTCGGCACGCTCGAGACGCGCGACCTGCAGGCCGCTGGCGCCCTCGGCTATGCCGTCGTCCTGCGCGGCGCCGCGACGGGCAAGGGCGTTGCCATCCTCGATGAGCGCATCGCCACGCTCGAAGCCCTGCTGCACCACGAAGACGCTCCCGCTCCCAGCCAGAAGCAGGCCGCAAGCCGCGGCGCCTGAGCCCGCTTTCCGGGCGCCCCGCGCCTCGCCACCACCCGCAAGCGCATTTCGCTTCACGCGCCCCGCGCCCATGCGCTAACCTCCGCTGAGGAAAACCGACCGGGGGACATTGATGCCATACCGCTGCCGCAGCCTGCTGCTCCTGGCCTGCCTCATGCTCACCGCCTGCGTCACGCCCCTGCAGCGCGACCTCGACACCACGCTCAACCCAGCCGAGACCGCAGGCGTCCGCTGGGGCCTCCTCGTCACGGACGCGCAAGGCCACGAGATCGCCGCCATCAATCCCGACCAGCGCTTCCTCCCGGCCTCCAACACCAAGCTCTTCACCACCGCCGCCGCCTTCCGCTGGCAGGAAGACCTCGCCGCCATGCTCCCGCGCCTCGCCACCTTCGTCGCCCTCGAGGATGTCGGCGAGACCGGCGCCCCCACGCTCGTCCTCCACGGACGCGGCGACCCCCACCTCACCGACACGCCAGACTGCGAAACCCGCTGTCTCGCCACGCTGGCAGACGCCGTCGCCGCCATTGGCCTCACCAGTCTCACCCATGTCGTCGGCGACGACACATGGTTCCCGGATGAGCGCTGGGGCCCCGCCTGGAGCTGGGACGACCTGCAGACCTCCTATGGCACCGCCACATCCGCCCTCACAATCAATAACAACACCGCCACGCTCACCGTCGCCCCCGCCAGCGAAGGCGCCCCGGCAAATGTCACATGGGCGCCCAGCGACGCCGCCTACACAATCGTCAACGACACCGTCACGGCGGAATGGCCAGGGCAGGGCGACGAGGCGCCCGAAGACGATCTCATCGTCTCCCATCTGCCCGGCACGAGCCTCGTGCACGTCGCCGGTCACGTCCCGCCCGGCAGCGCCCCGCGCGCTTTCCAGCTCGGCCTCGACGATCCGGCCCTCGCCGCCGCCACGCGCCTCACCGCCCTGCTGCAGGCACGCGGCATCACAGTCGAAGGCCCGCCCATGGCCCGTCATCGTGCGCCCGGCACGCCGCCTGAAGCCGCCTTCACAGGCCTTGACGATGGCGACCCGCCGCTCGCCGCGCTGGCCCCGCCCGCCTTTCCCGATGCGCTGGCCGACATCTCCAAAGACAGCCAGAATCTCTATGCCGAACTCATGCTGCGCCATCTCGGCCATCTCAGCGAAGATGGCGCCGCCGAGGCCGGCCTTGCCCGCGTCGACGCCCTGTTGGAAGAGGCGGGCGCCGCCCCGAACGGTCACGACCTCTTCGACGGCTCCGGCATGTCGGTCTACAATCGCGTCAGCCCACGGACCATCGTCACGCTGCTCACCTACGCCGCCGCGCAGGACTGGGGCAGCGCATGGAAAGACACATTCCCCATAGGCGGCGTCGACGGCTCGCTGCAGCGACGCTTCCGCGGCACCATCCTTGAAGGCAAAATCTTCGCTAAGACCGGCACGCTCAAAGGCACCAACGCCCTCTCCGGCTACATGACCGCCGCCAGCGGCCAAACCCTCACCTTCGCCATAATCGCCAACGAACGCCCGCTCGCCGTCTCATCCGCCACCCCAATGATGGACGCCGCGCTCATCCGCATTGCGGCGGGCAACTGAACCCTTCCCCCCTCTCCCTTGGGAGAGGGGCCGGGGGTGAGGGGCAACAGGACGTGCCACAAACACAGCGCCCGCAGCGCCGCCATCGCCCCTCATCCCCAACCCTTCTCCCAAGGGAGAAGGGGGCGCTCCTCACACACCCCACCCACATCCATAGTCCCGGCGAAGGCCGGGTCCTCGTGCAATTGGGGAGATTGATTGCGGTTTCTACTTTTTAGTGAACGAATGAGTCAGCAGGAGACTCACTATGCCAACGTTCTATCCTTTTAGAATCGAGATCGAGTTTGTTGATCGTACAGAGTACACCCCAAGTCGCATGAAAGAAGACGGCTGGGCGTTTTGTCAGCAACTAGAGAGGTCGCTTCAGTCTCAGGACAGCTCGGAAAAAGATGGCACGTCTTCCGTCGTATTTATCAATAGCAGAACTGGTAGCTTGGTTCATTGGGGCTATATCGCGCTGGAGCGCTTCGCATTGGGTGGTTTTATTGGCGACATAGGGACAGCCACAACTCTAGCCGAATTACTTCGCGATGTAATCGATGTTCATTATCAAAAGAAGATTGCTTATTTTGATGCTCGAATAGGAAATCCGTATAGTGAAGAAAATGTCTCAATTGCTGAACTTAAGAACAGATTCCAACCATTTTGGACGCACAAAATCGGCACTATGGGGCAACGATCTGAATGGCCATCCCAACGTCTAGATCAAGGGTGCCTTCAATTAGACGATGCGCCTAAAAATGCGAACTCTCTGCAGGTCCAGTTTGAACGAAACAAGATTTTGCAGAATTGGCAGCGTGACCGAGTCATTTTTCCTTGGATAATAGTACTTGGACTGCTCATCTTTATAGGCTTCAGCAGATGGTTGCCCGCTAGTGGTCGTGGTTCTGAATCGGCGGAGCATATCGAACCTGCTCACGAATTTTGCGAGAACTGCGGATGCCTGAATTGCTGCAGTCAAGGTGCTTCTGGCAATTTGGAATTGTTGGAAGTCCACCGAGGTCTCGTTAACTTGGAAAGTACGGTTCGAGAGCTCACATCGCAGCTAGAAGATAATAGACCAGCCATAGCCGAAAAATCACAAGCGCCGGAAGTTGAGGTTTTTGGCGGCAGCAAAATAGTGCGGCCAATAAAATGAAAGACTGGGAGTATGGGTTAGCTGGACGCTGCGGAACTCGCCAACACCTATTTCTCCCACACCTTATCCAACCCTATTCTCTCCCGGCCTATACTGGCCGCCATGACCAACCCATCCGCCTTCGTCACCCATGGCATCGCCCAGGCGCAATGCGCTCTCAGCGCCGTTGCCGCAATGACGAGCGCGCATCTCAACCCCACCACACTGAAACGCACGCTCGCCCAGCGCGCCCGGGCTGAATTGGCCCGCCTTGAAATCATCATCCGGCGGCTGCTCGTGCTGCCTCCGGTTACTATTCGGGCATCGTCCGGGCATCATCCGGATACCGAGCGCGTCGAAACCAAGGCCTCGGGCCGCCTCATCGGCCTGTCGCCCCGCGTCATGGGCCCGGACATGGACAGGGCCGGGTTGGCGACAACGACCCGCGCTTGCGGACCCGTCCCGGCCGCGCCGCTCCTCGCCCGCCTCGCGGCGCTGCAAGAGCTGCTCGCCGCCCCCGAAGCCCACGCCAGACGCCTCGCCCGAACCCTCGAACGCCAGCGCAAGGCGGGCGAAGCGGCCCCGATGGCGCTGCCCATGACCCGCACCCACCGCATGCCGCCAGAGCTTGGCGCCATCGCCACGGCCCTGCCGGAATTGCTGCGCAACGCGTTCAAAAGCTGGGAAACATCCGGCTGAGTCCCCCTCACAATCAGACCCCCATGCCGGGCGCCCTGAAGGGCGTTTCCGGTCGCACGTGCAACAGGCTGTACAATCTCACCAGACTTTGACAGTCTGACCCTTCCTCCCGGAATTTGCCCGTCGCGAGCCTTGCGACGCGCAGGAATCCAATTCGGCCGCTCGACCGGCCGGCAATCGCAAAGGGGCACGTTTCGTGTCCTGCTGCAGGTAAAAAGGGAAGCGGCGTTCAGCGTCGCTCCAGGAGGGGGAGGATATGAAACAATCGGAACGGCGACAGCAGTCGTCGGACAAGCTGATCAATGCCTATCTGGAATTGGCAGCGGAAGAGGGCGTTTCGGCGCTCACCTTCGACAAGATCGGGATCAAGGCCGGCTATAGCCGCAACCTCGCTTTCCACAAGTTCGGCTCCAAGAGCGGCCTTCTGGATGCCGTCATCACGCATCTGCATGATTCGATGGAGGAAGTGCGCCACGAGGCCGACCTCGAGACCCTGTCCGGCCTCGACGCGCTGCTCCTCTATTGCGAGATCCATTTCGAATCGCTCGAGGATCAGGCCGCCATTCGCGCCTATTTCGTGCTGCTGAGCGAAGCCATCGCCACGCTGTCCGATGTCAGGCCCCTCTTTGCGCAATCGCATGTCCGCTCGAACACCGAACTGCGGCGCCTGTTTGCCCGGGGTCTCGCTGATGGATCCCTCCGCAAGGATGTGGATATCGAGATGGCGGTGATGATGATAACGACCCAGCTGATCGGCATGTCGTGCCAGTATCTCATCGATCCGGCCTTTCCCGTGAAGGCTGCGGGCGCCGAACTGCAATCGCTCATCCGCAATGCCTATGGCACAAGCAAGCGGGTAGGGGTCTGGAATGAGGCGCCTCCCAGGGCTGGCGCAACGGCAAGTCGGCTTCGACAAAGATAACACTATACAACTAGATTAATCGATATTAGCCTCCCAATGATGCTGCACCGGAGAGTGCGGTCGATAAAAGTATTCTGGGAGGAATAATCGATGAGACAGTCTTTGCTGCTGGCCGCTGCCAGCGTCGTTGCCCTCACTGCCGCAGGGCATGCATGGGCTCAGGAAACCGATGATGCGCCGGAAGTCCGGCGGCTCGACCAGGTCACCGTGACGGCCGTGAAGCGCGAGCAGGACCTGAGCGAGGTTCCTGTCTCCGTGACGGCCTTTACCGCCGATACGCGTCAGGAACTTGGTCTGGCCAACCTGTCCGATTTCGCGCGCTTCACGCCAAGCCTCTCCTTCTCAGCTGGCGATGACCGCGTTTTCGTCCGGGGTGTCGGCCGCCAGACCAATACGAACGGTTCCGATCCGGGCATCGCGACCTATTCCGACGGCATCTATGACGCCTCAACGTCTGCTGTCTCCAAGAGCGACTTCTTTGTTGACCGCGTGGAAGTTCTGCGCGGGCCCCAGGGCACCCTCTATGGGCGTAACTCCATCGGCGGCGCGATCAACGTCGTTTCCAAGCGCCCGACGGATGTATTCTCCGCTGACAGCCGCCTTACGATCGGCAATTTCGAGACAACCGCCATTGAGGCGAGCGTTGCTGGCCCTCTGAGCGACAAGGTCCGCGCCAAGCTCGCGGGTTCCTTCAGGAATCAGGACGAAGGTTATCTGGAAAACGTCGCCGGCGGCCCAAGCGAGGCTGGTAAAGGAGAATCCAGTTATCTTGAACTTCAGGTCGAAGCGGACCCGACCGACAATCTCTCCCTTTGGTTCAAGGCGGATACAAATAGTGCGGATCTCTATAACCGCGCGACAAACTCTTCCGGTTCCTACGACTATTCGCCGTTCCCGACTGGCAACCTGACTCCCGGCGCGGCCTTCGGCTACCTCCTGCCAACCTATAACCAGGAAGGCACGGCCACCGAAAATCCGGGCATCAACGACATCCGGAAGTTCAGCACCAATACACCGACCAGGTCCAAGCTCGATGACAGCCTCGGCCTATCCACCATTGCGACCTGGAGCCTGCCGACCGTCGACGTCAAATACATGGGCGGCTACCGCACCTATGTTTATGATTCCTACCGGGACGATGACGAGACCAGCATGGTCTCCTACACATACCCGCTCGATCCGGCGAATGCTGCGGCGGGCGAAGTCTTCACCGGTGGGCCAAACTGCCAATGGTATCTGGAGAATGTCGGGCCGATCTGTAGCGCCGCTACGGTCTATCCGTCGCTAACGTTCGGCTACATCGAGGACAAGTCCTTCTGGAGCCACGAACTCAACATCCAGTCCACAGAAGACTCTGATCTCTGGTGGATCGTCGGCGCCTATTATTTCGAAGAGGATTTCCATCAGGAATCCCACTTCGGCAACAGTGCGCAACCCGAAATCATGGCGCCTTTTGGTGCAGCGCCAAATCCAAGTGGCGACTACGTCACGGCGATATCTGATCTGACGACGAAGTCCTACGCGCTCTTCGGACAGGTTGACTATGACCTGACCGATACGGTCACCCTGACAGGGGGGCTGCGCTATTCCTCGGATGAAAAGTCCGGCTCTGAACAGCTGCGTGTGATTGGTTATGGCGTCGTGCCGGGCTTTACGCTTGGCGGTTCAGGCAACCTCGCGCCAGCGCTGGATTTCACTGCCGCTTCTGTTTCCTATGCGGACGCCCAAGGCGTTGCGAGTACTGTCACGATTGATCCGGTGACGGGCCTTGCGCGACGCGAACTCTCAAATGACTGGAGCGCCATTTCAGGTGTTGCCGGCATTCAGTGGCAACCGACCGCGGACCAGAACTACTTCTTCCGCTATAGCCGTGGTTACAAGGCCGGCGGTTTCAATGCGGGTGGTATCAGCCAGTTCCCGCAGACCGACGAGGAATTGCTGGACTCGTTCGAACTCGGCGCCAAGCGCACGTTCGGCGACGAACTTCAGCTGAATGCGACGGCCTATTATTACGCCTATGATGGTCTGCAGGTGCCGCTGGATTCCATCGAAAATGGGCTGACTCTGACGCGCTTCTTCAACCTTGAAGACTCGCGCGCCCTGGGTCTGGAACTGGAAGCCATGTGGACGCCTACGGACGACCTGCGCTTCATGTTCAGCTATGCCTATAATGACTCTGAAGTGCGTAGCGCATGCTGCTTCGTGGACAATGTCGATCCGACGGCCAGCCAGCCTGGTGCTCAGCCGTCCGGGCCAGCCGATGCCGCCGGCAGCCAACCTCAAAACCTCAAGGGCGAAATGCTTCCGCGCACGGTGCCCAACAAGTTTGGTCTCAATGCCAGCTACGACATACCACTTGGCGAGAATGGCGACCTGACCCTTTCGGGGAACTATTCGTGGCAGGATGCGACCTATCACGGGATTTTCAACAGGTCGTATACGCAGACTCCATCCTTCGACCAGGTCGACCTTATCGGCGTGTGGAGAAGTGCGGATCAGACCTATGTGGTGACTGCTTACGCCAAGAACATCTTTGACGAGCAGGGCTATGATGGGGCCAGGGGCGGTTTGCTTTCCTTCCCGTCAGGGATTGAGCAGACTTATTACCTGACACCGCCGCGCACCTTCGGCGTTCAGCTCGAACTGCACTTCTAGACTGTGGAAAAGGCTGCCAAACTCCCTTGGTCGACGAAGGTCGTCTACGGTCTCGGAACGATTGCCTTCGGCATCAAGGATAACGGGTTCAACGCGCTGCTGATGATCTACTATAACCAGGTCATCGGCTTGCCGGCGGCCTGGGTCGGCGCCGCGATCATGATTGCCATGATCGCGGATGCCGTACTCGATCCGGTCGTGGGGCAGTGGTCTGACAGTCTGCGGACACGCTGGGGACGGCGGCATCCCTTCATGTATGCGTCCGTGCTCCCGGTCGGTCTGTTCTATCTTCTGCTCTGGATGCCTCCTGCCTTGGAGTCGCATCTTCTCCTTTTCAGTTACCTGCTGGTCATGACAAGCCTGACCCGTATTGCCATCGGCGTCTATGAAGTGCCATCAACGGCTCTTCTTGCTGAATTCACGCAGGACTATGACGAGCGGACGGAGCTGGTGGCCTATCGCTTTTTCTTTGGCGTGGTCGGCGGCATCCTGATGGGTATCTGCGTATTCGCCTTCATCTTCACGAACGATCCTGCCGCGCCTGGCGGGCTACTCGATAAGGTGGGGTATATAAAATATGCCTGGATTGCAGCGCCGATCATGGCGCTCGCGATATTCATATCCAGCATAGGTACGCATAGCCGCGTCTCGGCCCTGATCCATTCACCGCCGCCTCCACGTCGCGGTGTGGTGGCAATCGCCAGGGAAATGTTCGCAACGCTGTTTCACAGGGTGAATGCACCGATCCTGTTCTCTAGCATGCTCGGCGCAATGGCCGGCGGGCTGTATGCAGCGCTGGGTGTGTATATCCAGACTTACTTCTGGGGGCTCTCCGCGAATAACATTGCGGTGCTCACGGCAGGAAACCTTGTCGGTGTCATACTCTCTTTCGTCATTGTACTTCCGCTGTCCAAATCCTTTGGCAAGAAATGGACGACCCTTGTGCTCTACATGGTCACATTGTTTGCCATGGTTGCGCCGATCTTGCTGAATCTGGTGGGACTCTTTCCCGGGGCAGGACATGCGCTCCTGATGCCTCTGCTGTTTATCTTTGCAATGATTGTTGCTGCTGCTGTCATTGCAGCCGCCATCCTGAATGTCTCGATGGTGGCCGACGTGATTGAGCAGATCGAGCTCACGACCGGACGTCAGTCGGAAGGGCTGATCTTTTCAGCCACCTCAATGGTCAACAAGACGATTTCCGGCATGGGCGTGCTCGCCTCCGGTTTCCTGTTGACGCTTGTCGGGTTTCCGGATGACGCCAAGCCTGGCGCTGTGGATGTCGCAACGGTCAACCATCTGGCCCTCTATTTCGTTCTGGCCATCATGTTCTTCACACTTGCTGCACTCTTGAGCCTGACGTTCTACCCAGTGACACGCAGCGACCATCAATCGGCGGTCGATGAACTCTCGCGCCGCCGCGCCACCAAGGCTTGAGCTTTCAGGCAAATGGCGGATACCGATAAGAAAGGCCTGAATTACATGATGCCTTACGAGGGAGACGCCGCATGAGACGTGATATGAGGTGTGCTTATGGATTAAGCGACATGCGGTTCGCTGTTGAAAAACCATATGAATTGCGTGCGTTAGGCCGCAATCATGACGAAAGAGGTGGCCGCATTTCTTTGACTGGGCCCATCGGGCTCAATAAACGTTCATTTTAGATAAGAGGTCCCGTAATTGAACGGGGCTGAGAGACTTACAATGCCAAGACCTCCCCAGTCGGACGAAACACCAAAAGCAGGCAAGGGCGATGAGTCTGTTGTGTCCGAAGAGATCAAGTATCCAAGGCGTACGGCGCGCCGCAAGCTGACGCGGGAGAAGATCATTCGTGCGGCTGCGCGGCTTTTCAATGATGCAGGATATTCCGCCACGACGATGCAGAATATCGCAGACGCTGCGGATGTTCACGTCACGACATTGTTCATGCACTTTAACTCCAAGGCTGATCTTGCGACCGAATTCGGCGTGGCAGCCACGGATGAATTGCGCGAGCGCGCGTTTGCTGCGCGGGACAGTGTGCCTTTTCTGGACTTCTTCCGGGCTGAGCTCGACAGGGCTGTTACCGTGTCCAAGAAGCAGTCCAGTCAAAGCCTGATGCTGTGGCGGGGGCTACGGGATGAGAAGGATCTCGCTTACGCCCTGGCTGCGTACGAGCAGGCGCTGAGGGACATTTACGCTGAATATGTTGCGCACGTGTACGGTCTGGACCGGGCCGCCGATTTCCGGGCTGATATTGTAGCGGCCATTCTTGTTTCCAGCGTCAGTCTGGCAAATGACAAATGGGTTGAGGCGCCAACCATGATCGACCTGGGGGCGGAATTGTCCCGGGCCGTCGCCGTGGCAGAGACCGCCGTTTTGGCCATTCTTGATCAGCTGGCCTAGAGCTGGTCCTGGCCTTCGATCATCGAGACATTGATCTATCGGAAGCCATCAAGGGTGGCGCGCATACAAGGTTGCCGATTTCGTGCTTTGCTTCATATATAAAACACGTGACCAATTTTGCGGGGGGCCATGGGATGGCGGATAATACTTATAAGGCGCCAGCCCTGGAGAAGGGGCTCGACATATTGGAATGCCTCGCCAGCTTGAGAACACCGCAGTCGGTCTCTGATATCGCGCGTAATCTCGGCCGGTCCCGCAGCGAGATTTACCGCATGGTCATCGTGCTCGAGATGCGTGGCTATGTCGAACGCACGGATGATCCCGAGAAGCTGCAACTCTCGAACCGGCTGTTTGAGGTTGGCATGCGGTCCCCTCCGAAGCGGGACTTGCACGAAGCGGCCCTGCCGGAAATGTCGATGCTGGCTTCGGCCATGAAGCAATCCATCCAGCTGGCCGTGGTCAGCTCCGACCAGATCGTTGTCATTGCGCGCACGGAGAGCCCCGATGATGTTGGTTTCAGTGTTCGGCTTGGCTATCGCCGTTCGATCATGAAATCAGCCTCGGGCCTCGTCCTGTTTGCCTTTGCCTCGCCAATGCACAAGGCCAAGATGATTGAGGACCTCCATGCCGCCGACGTGGATAATGAAGCCATCGATGTGTTGGAGAAAGAAGCCGAGATCGTCCGCGAGAACGGATTTGCGCGGATGCCGTCGCGCATTGTCGACGGTGTGACCGATATCGGCGCACCGGTTTTCGATTCGACCAGCTCCGGTGCGGTGGCGAGCCTTACTGTACCCTTCGTGGTCACGCGCGGTTCGCGTGTATCCCTCGATGAGGCGCCCGGCTTGGTCGCGGCGGCGGCCGGTCGCATTTCGTCGGTTCTGGGTCACACGCTGCCGCTCGAGACCTAATCGTGATGGAACACCTCTTCGAGAGGGACCCACCATTCTCCCGGCGCTGCTGACTCAAATGCCGATTGGCAAGGATCGGTCAGCGCCCACCATTTCTGCGTTTCCGGATCGTCCGCCATGGCCTTCATGTCAGCGTCCAGATCTGTGCCGTGGTACTCATAGATCCCGAAGAGGATGTTTTCCGGCTCACGCAGGAAGATGCTGTAGTTCCGAATATTGCAGGCCGTGATCTGCCTGAGAATTCCAGGCCAGGCATTGGCATGCAGTTCCTTGTATTCGTCTTTCTTTTCGGGCTTCAGATAGATGGCCCAGGCTTTGCGCTGCATTTGAATTGTCCTCCCGGTTTATGTTTTCAAGCGCGTATGACACGAGCGTTCAATGCATGTGTCGTTGATTTGCCTATCAGACTAGCACCCCAAACCGTCCGCGATCATAGCGACCGGTGTGTCAGTCTAAATCCAGCAAGCCGACGATTATGAGCAAAGATAATCGTGTTCATATGCAATCATAGCGCTTGCATATAAAACGTCGATTATTTATTACTTTCTGAAAGCGGCCCGGACAGAGGCTGCGAATTCGGGAGGAAGCAGATGACCTTCAGCGTGAAGCGCTGGTGCGCAATCGTATGGACTGGTCGCCAGTCATACGAGGTCGCCTGCAATGACTAACCAAAAATCAGATTACGCCGCGACAGAGGCCAGCCTCAGCGCGCACACGGTCCCGGACTGGTTCCGTGATTCAAAGTTCGGGATATTTATCCACTGGGGCCCTTATTCCATTCCTGCCTTCGCGCCGCTTCAGCACGACAAGCCGGATGGGCCCGTGGACAACATCATGCAGGGCTTCAAATACAATCCCTATGCGGAATGGTATCTGAATACCATGAAGTTCGAGGATGGCCCCACGGCACAATTCCACCGTGACACTTATGGTAAAGACTATTCGTACGATAATTTCGGCGAAGCCTTCAACGCGTCGCTGGAGAACTGGGATCCTGTGGCTTGGGCTAAACTCTTCAAGCAGTCCGGTGCGCGTTATGTAGTACTCGTCAGCAAGCACCATGATGGCTTCCTGCTATGGCCGAGCGCG
>TARA_R110002050_G_scaffold176775_1_pt1 | contig 61874 bp, 52 predicted proteins | sample TARA_R110002050 | Tara Oceans TARA_R110002050 (sample SAMEA4396988) | marine metagenome | biome: Polar Biome; feature: [DCM] deep chlorophyll maximum layer (ENVO:01000326); material: water (ENVO:00002006), including particulate matter (ENVO:01000060) such as... | depth 25 m
ATCAAATGTAATTACCATGGAAGTTAACAATGGTATTACCGCAATGGTTGTATATGAAAATGATGTGACTTGTAATGGTTCTGCAACGGGTAGTGCTAAAGTGAAAGCAACAAGTGGAAAAAGCCCATTCTCGTACGCATGGTCAAATGGAGAAACAGATGCAATTGCGAATAATTTAGCTGCAGGTAATTATAGTGTGACAGTAACCGATGCCAACGGATGCGAAGCAAACATTCAAGTTGTAATTACCGAGCCTAATGCAATACATGTTTCTAGTGTTGTAACCGATAATAGCTGTAATTCTGGCAATGTAGATTGTGACTTTAGCCTTTCTGGTTACGTAAATGGTCAGGTTATGACAGGAGCGTATCCAAACGAAGGTTTTACTATTACAAGTGTTGCTAATTCTGGTAGTTTACATGATTTGATAATATTTAATTCAGATTTATCTGGAACCAGAGATTCTGACTTAGAGGTAGATTTGGGTAATCTATTAATTTTCCCAGAAAATAGTGTGGACAATAATAATGATGGTAACTATGATTTACCAGATGATACTCGTTATGGAGGAACAATAACGTTCACATTTACGAATACCAAAGCCGTTACTTCTTTTGATTTTATTGATAAAGATGATGGTCCTGTAGGTACTGCAAAAGCGTATGATGTTAACAATAACCTCATAGTTTCCAAAAACATTGTGAATATGGGAGATGCATCAATTCAAACCATTCTAATGAATGCAACTGGAGTTAAAAAATTAGTGATTTATTATTACAATTCTGGAGCTTTAGGTAATTTCAAATTTGATTGTGAAGGAGCTGATTTATGTGATGGTATGATTGATTTAACGGTGAATGGTGGGATTGCGCCTTACACCTATAATTGGTCAAACGGAGCAACTACACAAAATATTAAAAACGTATGTGTGGGTAGTTATTTGGTTACCATTACAGATGCTGCAGGTTGTTCCAAAATTGAATCGGTTGACGTTGACGAGCCAACAAGCATAAATGGAAGCATGACCGGGTATAATGCTACAAGTAGCAATAATTGTAATGGATATATAAATATCAATACAGTAAGTGGTGGATCAGGGTCTTATTCTTATTCATGGAGTAATGGAGCTACAACCAAAAACGTTAGCAGTCTGTGTGCTGGAAAATATACGGTTACAGTTACAGATACACATGGTTGTACTGCCACTGGTGGTCTAACACTTAAAACAGGTGGAGGCGTTTGTACTCAATCTAATAGTAGAGGTCAAAATGATGATGACGGTATAAAAGTTAAAAGTGGAGTTAATGAGAACGAAGTGAGTCCAATCTCAACTACACTTTATCCAAATCCTTCTAATGGTAAATTCACATTAGAATTTTCTACCAGATACTCAGGTAATTTAACCATTGTATTATATGATATGGCGGGTAATTCAGTAGATGTTTTATACGATGCTTACATGGTTGAAAATGAAATTTCTATCTTAAAATATGACTCCGATAAATTAAGTAGAGGTGTTTATACCATTGCAATGACCAGTAATGGAAAGGTTACATACGAAAGGCTGATTATTCAATAATTAACATTAAATTCAAAAAAGGGCGTTCAATTGGACGCCCTTTTTCTTTGTCTAAATGTCACGTTCTGAAATAGCGATACACAAAAAGTAAAGCTATGAAAGAAGATGTTGAAAACAAAAACATTAAACACCCTCCAAAGAATTATCCAAAGACTTTTGCGAGATGAAATCAGAATTATTCCTTTAACATCCTTTCTGTTCTATTTATTTCTTACCAAACTCCGGGTATTATGCTTGTATACAATTAAAAGGGGATGACGCTTATTATTTAAGAAAGATGAACCGCTAGAAGCATTTCTAAGGCTAATATTCATAAGGGGTACAGAGGTTTATTGCAACCAATTTGTCCATTAGGACGATATCAAAAACTATAAAATATATAGATTAGAGAACCATGGGTGTTCGTGAAATTGCGGCAGTTTAAATTGAATTGAAAATATAAGGCCACAAATTTTTCAATAAGGGCAAAAAAAAAGCGGCAAATAGAAATTCTAAATGCCGCTCTCACTGTTAATTGAATTTGTTACCTAACGATTAGTTTCTCTGTAAATGTATCGTTATTTGAAAGGTACTTAATGAAGTAAATTCCTGAATTTAATTCAGATATATTTAAAACTTGTAGATTAGCTAATTGAGAAAATGTTTTTACAACTTGGCCTTTTAAATCAATGATAGCAATAGATTCAATATTTTCTACATGCGAAATGGTAATTGCGTTTTTAGCCGGGTTTGGATAAAATGTAACCAAATTCGTTTGACCACCCTTTACATTTGGTACAGAAGTAACAAAAGATGATTGGTCTAAAACTATAGCAGTAGTGGTATTTATTGTTCCATTCACATAGAACTCATTGTAGGCAGCAACGTAAGTGTGATTATTTCCATCAAACCATTGATAAAAAATTTCTTGATAAGAGGCGATGGTGCTTCCTTGAAATATATCCGAATAATCAACTGTTGTTTTGATCCTAAGCACATTTGATACAGTGGTATAGGGTAGCGTGACATCTCCGTAGCCATCAGCCTCAATTTTAATCGTTCCACCTCTAGTAAAAGCTTGATTTGAAGCTAGATTAGTTAATTCTCCAAGGAAGGTTTCATTAAAAACAGATTGATAGGTTAGAGGAAATTTCAAAATTTCACGTGGGTCTGAGTTAATTAGTCTGGCTGTACCAGGAATATAAACCCCTACTTGGGAGTATTCTGTGGAAGAAGCCAATGTATAAATTTCATTTGAAGCATAAGATTCTACTAATGTTGCTGTTGGAAACGAACTGGGATCTAATGAATTTGATAAGGATATTGCACTCATGCCTTGTTGACCTCCAGTTACTCCTGAAAAGTCCCATGTTTGGTTTGCACCCGTGTTAGCAACATTCATGACAGTAGATTCTGAAATAAGGGTAAACGATTCTCCAATTAACGGAGTTGAGTTGTTTTGTGTTAATGTGATTTGAGCAAAAAGGCTAGATGCCATGGTTATCCCAATTACGGATAGATAAATTTTTTTCATTGTAAGAATTTAAAAGTTTAAAATATTGAGTAATAAAATGTCAATATACATAAAAATCGGGAATTTGATTCATGTGAATTGTGGGAGGTGTTTTCTTATGGGTTTTCTTAATCAATTTTGATTAAATGTTATACTTTCATATACTGTGACTAACGTAGTAAATGTGTTATCGAGATTTTCAAGTTAATTCTAATCAATGCATAAATCGTTTTAAGTGGGTTAGGATTAAAATCAGAATTACACCACCAAATATGGATGCTATAAGGTTGAACGCTAATAAATTCCATGAGACAATTCCTTTTTCAATAATTGCGTACGGGTTGAACCCCAACCGTCCAAAAGATTTGATAATAAAGATACTACCAAATACGCCTGCAATCGTATTTCCTGTTAGGCCGAAAGTGTATTTGGACTGAATTCGCCCGAATATATTTGCGCCTACAATTCCAGAAACAATACTCAGAAGTGCAATTACGGTCAATGTCATATCCCAATATTAATGTCCGTAATCCATTTTATCAATTTTGCCTCCCATCAATCTTTTTTGTATGATTAGGTAAACAAAAAGTAAAATAAACCCTATGATTCCCCAGCTTAATCCTACCGACAAGCCATAACTGTTGGTCGCTGTATTATAGATAGTTAAATCAGGATTAATACTGTTGGTACTCCGTAAAATCACCGGAAACATAGATGCTAAGGAAGAGGTAATCCCACCTAAAACAAGCATGGTTGAGGCAATGAACCCATACATTGGCTTTTTCAATTTATGGATGAAAACAGTACCAATTAATCCTGTGAAATAAATGAATGGAAAAACAATTAAATACGGTTTATCCAAAAAATTATGGAATGGGGCAGGAGATACTAAGTCCCAAATAGATAGCGATAAAATGGTTAGTAAGACCAAGGCAATACTAAGTTTAAAAATCACTTTTGGAAGCTTGTCGTTGATACTGGAGTTCGTTTTAAGAATAATCCAATTTGCACCGTGAATGGCAAGAACAATTACCGATATTACTCCGATAATGATAGTAAACCAATCAATAACTCCGGGGTGTGTGCTCACGGGACTAAAACTAGCATTCCATAAAGGAAGAAAAAAGTAGTGCGGTTCGTACAAAGAAACACCATTTTCAACACCCCCTAAATTTACCCCTCGAACAACATTACCTAAAGCCATACCAAAGAATAGTGCTAACAATAAGCAAGATACGCCAAAAGCTTTGTCCCAGATGTCTTTCCACATTTGGTAATTGAATTGATTACGGAATTCTAAACCGATAGCTCTAAAAACAATCAACCATAGGACTAAAATTAGCGGTAGGTAAAACCCACTAAATACCGAGGCATAAAATGTAGGGAAGGCCATAAATAACATACCGCCACCGGCAACGAGCCACACTTCATTAGAATCCCAAAACAATCCCGCAGATTTTGCGATAACCTCTTTGTCTTTTTCTTCTTTAGCTAAAAAAAGATGAATAATCCCCACGCCAAAGTCGTATCCATCCAATACAAAAAATATGGCTAGCACAACTGCAATAATTAAATACCAAATAACTTCCATAGCTTAATGATTTTGAGGATGTGGTCCGTGATTAATTGTTTTTCCAACGAGTAATAAAAACAATAAACCCAATAAGAAATAAAGCCCTCCAAAACCAAGTAAGGTAAAGAGGGTATTACCCGAAGAGACTGTTGGTGAGATTCCTTCTGCGGTTTTTAGTAATCCGTAAACTAAGTATGGTTGACGACCTAATTCAGCTACATACCAACCGGTTAGATTGGCGATGTAAGGAAACGGGACGAGGAAAAGGATTGTCCAAAGAAGCGGTTTAAAGTTAAACAATTTCTTACGCCATAAATAGGAATAGCGCCAAAGACATTATACCGATAAATAGGGTTCCTAAGCCAACCATAATATGGTAAGAATAATACAATCCAGGAATATTAGTGGGTAGTTCTTCTGCTTTAAATTTATCCATTCCGGGTATCGGAGTGTCCCATGTTTGGTAGGTGAGGAAACTCAAAACATTAGGAACGGCTATTTTGTTGTCTAGTTTTTTCTCCACCATATTAGGTTGGCCAACCAAAACTATTTCAGCACCCGCTTCTTCGGTTTTAAAAATACCTTCCATAGCCGCAAATGAAGCTGGTTGGAGTTTTGCTACATTTTTAGCATTCCAATCTCCAGTAGGAAAGGCGAGAAGCATACTTGAGATGAACCCGAAAATCACTCCCGTTTTTAAAAATAGTTTACCGTACTCTACATTCTTTTTACCTCTTAATATGTAAAAAGCGCCAATGGCCGCAACTACAAATGAAGATGTGACTACAGATGCGACTTGATTATGCAGAAATGCAGGAATTAGCCAAGGGTTTGAAAACAAGGCTGAAAAATGTTGGAGAACAAATTTTCCGTTTTCCATAATTTCGTAACCTACGGGGTTTTGCATCCATGCGTTGGTGGCTAAAATGAAGTATCCACTGGCCCAAGAACCTAGAAACACTAAAAACCCGGTAAGGAAATGAAGCTTTTGACCCATTAATTTCTCTCCGAAAATAAAAAGTGCTAAAAATGATGATTCTAAGAAAAAGGAGAACGTTCCTTCCATGGCCAAAGTTTGGCCGATGATTCCACCAGTGAGTTCGGAGAATTTTGCCCAATTAGTTCCAAACTGAAACTCCATCGGTATTCCGGTAACCACGCCCATGGTGAAATTGATAGCGAATATCTTCATAAAGAATTTAGCCGCATCGTTATACTTTTCAGTATTGGTACGTAAATACATCCCTTTGAAAAAGACAATAAGCAATGAAAGCCCCATAGTTAATTGCGGGAATATGTAATGAAAAGTGATAGTGAAAGCGAATTGCAACCTATCGTAAAAGAGCATGTCTTCCATCTTGACTATTGATTATAAGACTATTAATTGATATTGACTGGAAGGATTAGTTAAAAAAAACGCATCCTTTTTCAGGATTCAAAGGTAAGGGTTGAAGCAGGTAATGAAACGTATATTTTGTCACATGTTGATGCTGATTAACTATAAAATAATTTTATTATGTAATAAAATGAAAAGGGTTTAGTCGCTATCATGGGGTTGGTTTTTAGAAGAATATGAAACCTTAAGGTTAACTTGAGGAGGAATTTTTTATGGAGGATATTTTGACTATGCGGTGTAAATAATTTTACCCACACGTTTAATATGTTCAATCAAACTAGTACTATCAAGGAACTTTGGCGCCACAATATCTATATAATAGGGTATAGGTGTGCTTTCATTTAATTTTGATGATATGCTTAAAGAAGTTTGTGGGGTTAGATTAGGACCATAAATAGCAATGTCAATGTCGCTACCCTTTTTGAAAGTGCCTAATGCTCTACTACCAAATAAAACAGCCGATTCAATTTCTGGAAAATCTTTGAAAACATTTAGAATCACTTCAAAACTCGGTTCGCTAATACCCGAATTATTTCGAATTTCGTTTTCCATTTAAAAGTGTTTTAACTTTATCTAATTGAGAGAAATAGCTTCCAGTAATTAACTGAATTGCGGTCTGAGCATTTGTTTCATCATAAGTGTGAGCCATTAAATTTCTCTTCTGTAGCATATCCATCCATATATCACCGTCATCAATTAATTCATATTTAAACGCTGATTTTAAAACTTCACGAGGAAATTTCACTTCTACTTCCATATAGGTAAGATAATCTTTCAAAGTTTTCCAAGCTAACTCAAATGTAAACTCAAATGATTTAACCAAACCTTGCTCTTCTAAATTGGATAGTTTTCTGTTATTAGACAAACCAACCCCTTCTTTAAGGTTTTCAAATGCCTTTAAGTAGTTTTCAAATCGTTGAATCCATCTAATATCTTCGTTCATTTTTTGTTGTCTTAAATTAAAAGGGTGATCCAAGTTACCCTTTTAATGAATTAAATCTCTATTTCTCAACCAATTCACCCGCCTTACGCATGTGTGTATTCTTTGCTTTTCTAAAATTAACGGCTACCACTTTGTATTCCGGACATTTAGCTTCCGTATCATGCACATCACCGGTTAGGTTATTCACCATTATTTCGGGGAAGTGGAAGGTAGTACTCAGTACACCCGGTCTAACTTCATCGGTTATAGAGGCTCTAATATCTACTTTACCACGTGGAGACTCTACGCAAACCATGTCACCATCCGTAATTCCTTTATTTACGGCATCTGTTGGATTCATCATGAGTACATCTTCCGTATGAATCAATACGTTATTGGTTCTACGTGTCATCGCACCACAATTGTAATGCTCTAAATCACGGTTTGTGGTAATGATATATGGATAGTCTTTACTATGCTCTACAAGCTCTGCTGATTCTTTCCAATCAAAGTAGGCTAGATTTCCTTTCCCGTTTTTGAATTCAGTTTGATGAAGAATTTGTGTATCGGTTCCATCTTCGGCTACTGGCCATTGAAGACCGTATTTACCTAGTCTATCCCAAGTAATACCTTTGAAAAAAGGCACGATTTGATTAATCTCTTCAAGCATTGTTTCGGCATCATAGTCAGGTTGTTCGTACCCCATTTTATTCATGATGTCTACAATGATTTGTCCATCGGCTTTTGAATTTCCAACTGGCTCAACTACCTGCTGCACACGTTGAACTCTACGTTCTCCGTTGGTAAATGTTCCGCTCTTTTCTAAGAAAGAGGCACCTGGTAAAATGACATCGGCAAGCATTGCAGTTTCTGTCATAAATAACTCTTGTACAATCAATAAGTCTAAGTTATTTAAAGCTTTAATTACCTTTTGAGTGTTCGGGTCGGTTTGTACCACATCCTCCCCAATAATCCACATCGACTTCAAAGTTCCGTCTAAAGCAGCGTCAAACATTTCAGGAATTTTGTATCCCACTTCTTGGGGAACTGCTACTCCGTAAAAATCTTGGTACTGTGCGTTTATTTCATCTTTAGTGATGTCCATATACCCAGCACCTTGATGGGGTTGAACGCCCATATCGGCAGAGCCTTGCACATTATTTTGACCACGTAAAGGATTAACTCCCACACCCGGCCGACCAATGTTCCCGGTCAACATTGCTAAATCTGCAATTTGCTGAACCGTATAAGTTCCTTGAGAATGTTCGGTAACTCCTAAACCGTGGAAACTCATTGCGTTTGGTGCGTTAGCATAAGCTAAAGCTGCCTCACGAACAAGTGCTTGGTCTACACCAGTCACGCGCTCCATTTCGTCTACATCTAATTTTAAAATGCTTTTTCTGAAATCATCAAATCCGTTGGTACGGGTATCAATAAACGATGTGTCTTCTTTATGTTCTGATAAGATGAAATACATCATCATATTCAATAACGCTACGTTGGTTCCTGGTTTTAAAGGCAGGTGATAGGTAGCGTATTCCGCTAATTCAGTACGTCTTGGGTCAATAACGATAGTCGTTTTACCCTTCATAGCGAATTGCTTCATTTTGGCTCCCGTTACCGGGTGACCACTACTAGGATTTGCACCAATAACCATGATACAATCCGTAACTTTTAAATCTTTTACAGAGTTAGTTGCAGCTCCAGTTCCAAAGGAACGTTGCATTCCTAAAGCAGTAGGAGAGTGGCAAACACGCGCACATCCATCAATATTATTGGTACCCACAACGGCACGAATAAATTTCTGCATTAAGTAATTTTCTTCGTTGGTACAACGTGCAGAAGAAATTCCTGCAATTGAATCTGGACCAAACTCTTTTATTTGCGAAGTGAATGTACTTGCAATTTTATCGTACGCCTCATCCCAAGTAGCTTCAACAAATTCGCCATCAACTTTGATTAATGGAGTTTGAATTCTTTCGGGGTGATTATAGAAACCAAATGCATAACGCCCCTTTACACAGGTGTGTCCTTGGTTAACCTCTGCGTCTAAAGGCGCTTGAATACTTTTAATTTCTCCGTTTAACGTAGATACTTCCAAGTTACAGCCTACGCCACAATAGGTACAGATGGTACGTGTGGTCTCTTTGGTAGCCACACTTTTAGATTCAAAAATATCTGAAATTGCTGATGTTGGACATGCTTGCGCACATGCGCCACAAGAAACACATGCCGAATCGTTAAAAGACTGGTCCATGCCTTTGATAATAGAGCTGTTAAACCCACGACCAGACATACTTAATACCAATTGCCCTTGAACTTCATCACAGGCTCTTACACAACGGTAACAGTTAATACACTTCGATAAATCGGAAGTCATATATGGATGCGACAAATCTTTTGAAGTGTCTAAGTGATTTGCTCCTTCAGGGTAACGTACATCACGTAAGCCAACCGTTGCGGCTACATCTTGCAATTCACAATTTCCACTCACCTCACAGGTTAAACATAAAAGAGGGTGGTCAGAAATAACCAACTCCAGAATGTTTTTACGTAATTTTTGAATATTTGGCGTATTCGGTAAAATGTGCATTCCCTCCGAAATAGGAGTGTGGCATGACGCCATTGCCTTTGTTTTACCACCTTCTTCAAGCGCTACATCTACACTACAAACTCTACAAGAACCAAATGGGTCTAGGTTTGGTGCGTCACAAAGCGTTGGTACAGGCTTATCACCTAGGTGACGTTTCATAAACGCCAACATGGTTTCTCCTTCCTGAATTTCGTATGGTTTGTTATCTATATATGCTATTTTCATAGTGTCGTCTTTTGGGGATTAAGCTTTTGTGAAATACTCTTTTAACTCATCTTCAAAATACATCATGGCATTTTTTATTGGAAGAGGTAAACCGCCTCCTAATGCACATAATGAACCTTGTTCTAAGGTTTCTAATAAATCGGTAAACAACTCCATGTCAATTTGGTAATTGTCTTCGGTACGTGCTTTAGTCAATAATTCTTGACCACGTTTAGAACCTAATCTACAAGGGAAACATTTACCACAACTTTCGAAAGCGGTAAATTCAAATAAGTGTTCTAAATATTCAATTATAGGGAATGCCTCTGGAATACAAACAATGGTAGCATGTCCTAATAAGAATCCGTTTTCTGAAAATGATTCAAAATCAATGCTTAAGCTATCAATTTTAGTCACCGGAACTAAACCTCCTAATGGGCCGCCCATGTGCATGGCTTTAATTGGCATTCTAAATCCGCCTCCTAAATCGTCAATCACGGTGCGAAGTGGAGTACCCATTTCTACCTCATAAATACCTGGTTTGTTAAAGTGTCCATCCAACGAAACTAATTTAGTTCCTTTTGATTTTTCTGTTCCAAGAGTAGCGTAATGCGTACCCGATGTTTTAAAAATGTAATACAACGCTGCCAATGTTTCCACATTGTTTACCACGGTAGGTTTTCCAAATAATCCTTCCTGAGTAGGGTATGGAGGTCTAATTCTTACTTCCGGACGTTGTCCTTCAATAGAAGAAAGTAAAGCCGTTTCTTCCCCACAAATGTAGGCACCTTGGGCTTTAATAATTTTAAAATGGAAATCAAATCCGCTACCTAAAATGTTTTCTCCAATCAAACCCATTTCGGTCATTTTATCAATGGCATCTTGAATTATTACGGGAGAATCTGGATATTCAGCCCGAATGTATAAAACACCCCAGCTAGAACCAATGGCGTAACCAGCGGCTATCATACCAAACAAAACCATGTATGGTTGTTGTTCCATTAAGTATCTATCCGAATACGCACCTGGGTCACCTTCATCGGCATTACAAACTACATAACGAATATCAGCCGGAGTATCGGCTGCACTTTTAAGTTTGATTCCCATAGGGAAACCTGCGCCACCACGACCACGTACTTGCGAGTCCATTACTTCTTTCAAAGCTTCTTCTGGCGACATGTTCAATGTCTTTTGAACGAGTTCTTTTAAAAAGTCAAGTCCTTCAAATTCTGTCGTTAACGTAGCTTCACAACAAGATTTTACATGATACGTATCTTCATGAGGTACATCGTTATCGTAAATGATACGCGCAATTTCAGATTCCGATTTTGCTGAATAATTTTGACCATTGACATGGAACGCGCCATTTTCGTGACACCTTCCTAAACAAGTCATGTGACCAATTTCATCATCATAAAGATGCTTCTTTAACTCACTGGTTACTTTCTCTTGCGTACCCGCACACATACATGCCGAACCGTTACACACGTAAGCCTTCTTGTTCTTGTTTTCGGGCTTCATGAAATCGTAGAAAGTAGCGGTACCAAAAGCATTCGCGTCACCAATCAAAAACTCTTTGCCTAATTCTTTAAGCTTATCTTTATCTGGAGTTCCGTTTTCTAGTGAGAGTTGACCTAATCTATCAAATAGATTGTCTTCTAAACCCTTACGTGCTGAAAGGTGGCGTAAATTTTTTGACATACATTTTTATTTTAAAGTCCGACCAAAATACAATACTTAATTTGGCTTAGCAATAGGGTTCTTGGGTTGTTTTGTATCGGGGGCTAACGGGTTTAGGGAATTGCTAATTTGATAAGCCTTTTTAATTCTGAGTCCGGAATACTTTCTTTTTCGGATTTATCAAATATATCTAATAGGTATACGGTTTCTTCCTCCACGATAACGTAGGTGATTATTCTGGCTCCACCTGATTTACCTTTTCCTTTCGATTTAATTGATATTCTAATTTTATAGCAATTCTTAAAAACCTTAGCTCCAAGAGTAGGGGTTAATTCCAATAATTGAAAAAGCGCAATAAATTCCTTCTTTAAGGAAGGATACTTTTTAGATAATCGTTTGGCTTTTTTGTCGAATGGAGCAATTGTAATTATACTATAGCTCATCCAGAAGTTCTTGAACAGGTCTTCCTTTAGATTTTCCTTGGCGTATTAGTTTAAATTCTTCCACAGCTTCCCTGAAACTCTGAACGTCATTCTCAGGCTCTTCATACATTTTAGAAGTTTTCACGAAAGAGAACTCTTTCAATAAGTTAAGCATAAAATCTACTTTACTTTCTTCGATATCTAGTACAAATTTCATGGCTCTTCGTTTTTTGGTTTCACAAAGATACGGAATGAATTTTGGCGGTCAAAATGCTATTTTTAGTCGATAGATTTAATTCTGGAAGATTTCCATAGTTTAAAAGATTCTCTCTAAATTTGAAAGACGTTTCCAAATTTAAAAGTAATGAAAATATACACCGCAGCACAAGTTAGAAAAGCAGATGCTTTTACTATAAAAAACGAACCAATATCATCAGTAGATTTGATGGAACGGGCTGCTAAAGGAGCGTTTAAATGGATCGCTAAAAAGTTCATCAAAAAAACGGGCTTTAGCATATTTTGTGGTGTGGGTAATAATGGCGGAGATGGATTGGTTATCGCACGGTTACTTCACCAATCGGGTTATGCGGTTCAGGTGTATGAAGTCCAGTATAGCACAGCGTATAGTGATGATTATTCATTAAATAAAAAGCGATTAGCAGAATTAGGGATTCCGGTAATGGAGCTAAAACCAGATTCTGACTTGTCAAAAATCACGTGTCAAAAAGTGATTGTCGATTGTATATTCGGCTCTGGTTTAAGTCGCGAAATAGATGGAAATCATTGGATAGGTAAATTGGTTTCCAATTTAAATGATCAATTAGCAACCCGAATTTCTATTGATATTGCATCAGGGCTTTTTTGTGAGGATAATGACTCCAATGAGGGTGTGATTTTTCAACCTGATTTCACCTTAACATTTCAGTTTCCTAAATTGGCTTTTATGTTTCCAAATAACGCAAAATTTGTCGGCAAATTTGTGGTAATACCTATCGGAATTAGTGAAGAATTTATTTTAAATGAGTCTACTCAATTATTTAGTATAGAACGGTTTACTGCGAGACTAATTCGTAAAAAAGCTAGTAAATTTGATTATAAAGGAACCTATGGTCACGCGCTTATTGTAGCTGGAAGTGATGGGAAAATGGGTGCGGCAGTTTTGGCGGCAAAAGCGTGTTTAAAATCTGGCGTTGGATTGGTAACCGCTCAAATTCCAAGAGGAGGAAACGATATTATGCAAATGTCTATTCCTGAAGTAATGACGTGGAGTGATGCTCAAATAGACCATTTGTCGGAGTTGAAAACCGTGGAAAACTTTGATGCCGTGGGCATAGGGCCTGGAATAGGTCAGAAGCTAGAAACCCAAAGTTTATTGGGTGAAATGTTGCATGAATTGGAAAAACCGGCCGTACTAGATGCGGATGCATTGAACATTATAGCTACCCATAAAACCTTTTTGGATAAGGTTCCAAAAAACAGCATTCTCACCCCGCATTTAGGGGAGTGGAAACGATTAGCTGGAAAGTCAAAAGGAGATTATGCGCAGTTATATTCGGCTATTTCATTTTCCAATACACATCAGGTAATCGTAATTTTAAAAGGAGCTCACACCGCAACAATCTGTCCGAATGGGGAAGTGTTTTTTAATACGACAGGAAATCCTGGAATGGCCACTGCGGGTAGTGGAGATGTGTTAACTGGAATTCTAACTTCTTTGTTAGCGCAAGGATACCAATCGGTACAAGCGGCTATATTGGGCGTTTATATTCATGGTTTAGCTGGCGATATTGCGGTAAACAAAGGAAGTAGAGAAAGTGTGACCGCGGGTGATATTATTAATAATTTAGGCAAAGCATTTCAAAAACTTAATAAATCAAAAAAGCATTCCTAAATCTTCATATTTCATTAATGAAAGTGAAAGATTGTCGTTCGCCTCAATATAACTGGTAATATGCTTGGAGGTTACCCCAGAAGAATTAGCGATAGTGAGCTTGGGCTGTAATTGTTGGTAATCGGTAGTTTTCTGACCGTAAGGGATAAATCCAAAGCCATGAAACTGATTTTGCTTGATTAAAATAAAAGCCTCCTCATTGTAATTTCTTCCTTGCTCCCAAATCACAAAATCGATAGGGTTTTGAACGTGTTTCGCGATTAAATTCTCAAAATTCTGATTGTGAATTTCTTCGGTAACGTGAGTGTTTATAGGCATTTCAATTTGACAAAGCGTTGGACTTAATTCATACTCTTTGACGAGTTGCATCAACTGTTCGCGAGCGGCCATCCAACTGTAGGTGGTGAGGAGTTTTTTACCAATAAACTTTCCTTTTATAATACCAATTCGCCAATGTGAATTCTGGTCTTTATAATAACCCAAATGGTATTTGGTTGGGTTCGATTTCTGTGCCTTGTTATAGGGTGGCCAGTATTTTCTAATTTCTGAATCTTCATACAGAAACGCTAATAATTCAGACCCCGTTAGGAAATACGTAATATTCGATACTTCCTTATGAAACCCAGCTTCTTTAGCCGAAACCTTTCCAGAAAAATGCTGCGCTATCCTTGATTTAATTTTGACTGCTTTACCGATGTACAAAATTTCTCCAACGCTATTTTTCATGTAATAAACTCCCGGTTTTTCAGGGAGACTATTAAAAATTTCTAAATCTAAATTGGATGGAAGATTGACTTCTTTACCATTCTTTAAATAGGTCTTCCAAAACTGGTCGTAATCTCTTCTTAGCAGCTCGTGGAGCAGTTGTACTGTAGCCTTGGTATCGCTCATGGCTCGGTGAGCATCTAGGTTTTTTATACCAAACTGCGCACAAATATTTCCTAAGGAATACGATTTATGTCCGGGAACAATTTTGCGACTGTAGCGAACGGTACACATTTTTTTTGTGGGCATAGCAAATCCAGCTTCGTCTAATTGTTTTTTGACAAAAGAGTAATCAAAATTTACGTTATGTGCTACAAAAATTTTATCGGCCAACAGGGTAGAGACCTTCTCTGCAATATGTCCAAAATCAGGTGCATCTTCTACCATTTGATTGGTAATTCCCGTTAGATTTGAAATAAAACTAGGAATAAACATTCCAGGGTCAACCAACGATTCATATTCTTCGATAATAGATTCGCCATCGGTAATCACAATAGCGATTTCGGTAATTTTACCAGTGTTGGCATTTCCTCCGGTGGTTTCAATATCTACTACAGCGAATAACATGATTTCAAAATTAACAGTATTACCCAAGGATTGAGAAAATATTAAATTATTTTTCCATATTTGCGCTAATCAATTTCAAACCATAATGCGTTTCATTCTTAATATTTTGCAAGTTGCTTTTATCTGGGTATGGACACTTGTTACTCTGATACTAGGTTTTTTGACATTGCCATTGGTCGGACAAAAGAAAAGTATTTACATCACGTCTCAATTTTGGTGTTGGCCTATCCTTTTTATATCAGGGGTTAAGGTAAAAGTGGAAGGGAAGCAGAATATTCCTCAAAAGGGTCATTTTATTTACACCTCCAACCATGAATCCTCCTATGATATACCACTTATTTTTGCGGCATTACCAGTGCCTATTTTTTATTTGGCTAAGGAGGAGTTAAAGAAAATTCCTTTTTTCGGTTGGTATATTGAAGCGGTAGGAATGATATTCGTGAACCGTGGCAATCATAAAAAAGCCATGGAAAGCATAATTAAGGCCGGAAACGAAATAAAAAAAGGGAAAAACATTATCACCTTTGCTGAGGGTACACGCCCAAGAGATGGAAAAATGAAATTGTTTAAGAGAGGTTCTTTTATTCTGGCTCTTGAAAATCAAATTAATGTAATTCCAATAGCTATTATTGGCTCCAAAGAAGTTAATCCACCGGGTTACAAAATATCTTCAGGTACGGTAATCATTCGTATTGGTGAAATGGTGGATGTTTCCAACTTTGAAAAATCTAATCCAGATGTTTTAGCCAAGTTTGTGGAGGATAAGGTGCGGGAGATGCGAAGTTTGGGAGGAATGAAATCCTAATTTTTTAGCCGTAAAACTCCTCAATCAACCGTTCTATTTCATCATGTATCAAGCCGTTAGTGGCTAATATTTCGGAGCCATCGGTATATGCTTCGTTAGCGGTGAAATATCCTGATTTACCACCGGCTTGTTCCACAATAAAAGCTCCTGCAACGACATCCCAAGGGTTGAGTCCATATTCGTAAAACCCATCAAATCGGCCGCATGCTACATAGGCTAAATCTACAGCTGCTGAACCTAATCGTCTCAAACCACGCGTATTTTCCATAAAATAGCGAAGAGATTTTAAAAATCCTTCCATTTTCTCAAAATCGTGATACGGAAATCCAGTAGCTAATAAAGTGTCACTTAATTTTGCTGTTTTGGTAACGGAAATTTCTGTACCGTTTAGATACGCTTTAGAGTCTTTCCAAGCATAAAAGCACTCATCGAGATTTATTTCGTAGACTACGCCAACCACCGGAAACCCATTCTTGGTTAGTGCCACAGAAATAGAGTAGAGCGGAATACCGTGAATAAAATTAGTGGTGCCATCTAATGGGTCAATAACCCAATTATACGTTTCTCCAATCTTGTTGGAAGTACCTTCCTCCGCTATAAAACCAGCTTCTGGAACAAGGTTTCCTAAACCTTCAACCAACATTTTTTCAGCGGTCTTATCCACAAAACTAACTAGACTGTTGAGGCTTTTAGTTTCCACCAAATCAGGTGTGAAATCTTTGCGCTGGTCTTTGATGTATTTACCAGTTTGCTTTATTAAGTCAATGGATTGGTCGGTTATGGATTGAAAATTCATGGTCAATATTACTTTTGGTTACTATAATCTCGCTCTCCAAAAATGGCGGAACCCACGCGAACCATATTTGAACCGTTTTCCATGGCTAACTCGTAATCTCCACTCATTCCCATAGATAAGATATCAAAATCAGGTTTGAATTTTTTGCACGCTTCAAAAAGATTTTTGAGCTTGCCAAATTCTTCTTCAACTACCATTTTTATGGAAGTATTACTACCCATTCCCATAAAACCCCGTATGTTGATGTTTTTGTATTCGGCAAATACATTTTTCTCCATTATTTCATATGCTTCCGCAAATAAAAATCCTGTTTTAGAATCCTCTCGTGCAATGTGCACCTGAATTAATACATCAATTACCCGATTATTACTTTTTGCTCTTTTATTCACCTCGGCAAGTAAACGTTCGCTATCTATTGAATGAATAAGATGTACAAAAGGAGCGATGTATTTCACTTTATTTGTTTGCATCCGACCAATCATATGCCACTCAATGTCTTGAGGTAATTCGGCATGTTTATCACGCAATTCTAAGGCTTTATTTTCACCAAAAATCCGCTGTCCGGCCTGGTATGCCTCAAGTATGGCGCTATTGGGTTTAGTTTTAGAAACAGCAATTAAAGTAACGTCTTTTTTTAACGTTTTATTGATTTTTCGTAAGTTTTCTGAAATGCTCATCCCCTAAGATATTTAATGATCGAAGATAGAATAAATTGTCAACCCGCTACGCAACTTTGGTTCAATCCATGTACTTTTTGGTGGCATTATTAAACCCTTGTCCGAAATTTCTATAAGTTGATCTACTCCGACAGGGTATAAAGCGAAAGCAATATCTGCTTTTTCTTTACGAACCATTTTCTCCATTCCTTTTAAACCCTTATCGCCAGCATAAAAATGCATACGGCTATCAGTTTTAATGTCTTCAATTCCCAAAATAGGAGTAAGGATGGTATGGGATAACTGATAGCTATCTAATTTTGAGATGGTGTTCTCTTTGTCTATTAGGTTTTCGTTTAGAATGAGTTTATACCAACCTTCATTTATATACATGTGAATATGATGTTTTTGCTCCGGACGACACCTTTTGGGTAATTTTTCAATGGTGTAATTTGTAGCTATTTGGGCCAATAATTCCTCTGTATTCAAATTATTTAGTCCTTTCACTAACCGGTTGAATGGCAGGATGTTTAATTGATGGTCAGAAATTAAAAAGGCCATAAAGTAATCGTAAGCTGCTCCAAATTCACTTCCATAATAACCTCTTAAATTGTCGGATAACCTGGCCGAAGAGGCACATCTGTGATGACCATCGGCAATATACATGTCGGGCACCTTTTTAAAAGATTCTTTGGTTTTCTCAATTTCCGCTGGGTCTTCAATAAGCCACAGATTATGAATAGATTTGTCGGTAGTTGAAAACTCATATTCAGGTCGGGTATCTGTATGACGTTTAATTATCGCATCAATTTCTTCCTGATTTTTGTAGGTTAGTAAAACCGGTTCTGCGTTTATTTTTGTTTCTTTCAAATAGTTTGCAAAAGCAGACTCCCGTTTAGAAAGTGTTAACTCATGCTTTTTTATTTGGCCACAATTAAAATCCTCAATAGAAACTCCGGCAATTATTCCTGTAAACGATTGACCTAGTTTTATTTGTTGGTAAACATAAAATTTAGGCGTTTCATCACGCATAAATATTCCATTATCCTTAAACTCTTCAAATTTGGAACGTACTTCTCGGTAACGCTCTAAGGAGGTTTTTTCATCATTGTCATTTAATCCATAGGCAGCAGTAATTACATGCAAAAAGGTGTATGGATTCGCAGCTAATTTTTCTGCAAAATCTTTTTTAGAGTAATTTATGTAAGACCTTGAACCAACAAGGCTTACCTTGTTTCGTTGTGGTCTAATTGCTCTAAACGGAATGATGTTGGCCATGCTTAAAATTTAGGCTGCGAAATTAGGTTTTTTGAGTAGAAAAATCGCCTTTAAAATTTAGATACAGGTCAATTAATTAGCCCATTTATTAATGCCAAAATTTAACTTTGCTAAAGTTGCAGGGGCTAAGCATTTAACTTTACCAAAGTTGCATAAAACTTTACGTCTGATCTTACCAAGGTTGGGTTGCAAAAAAAAAGAGCTAACAATAAAATCGTTAGCTCATTTCAAAGAAGTGTTAATTCGTTTATTTTTTAAAGGTATCTGCCACAATCCATTCTTTAGTTCCGTGGGTATGGTTATAAAAACCGTTTCCTGATTTAGCTCCAAGATGCCCAGCAGTAACCATATTTACTAATAGGGGTGAAGGCGCGTATTTTGGATTTCCAAACCCATCTTGCATCACTCGAAGGATAGATAAACAAACATCTAAACCAATAAAATCAGCTAGTTGTAAAGGTCCCATTGGGTGAGCCATACCTAACTTCATAACGGTATCAATTTCTTCTACACCAGCAACACCCTCATGTAACGTAATGATAGCCTCATTAATCATTGGCATCAAAATACGATTTGCCACAAAGCCAGGATAATCATTCACTTCTGTGGGTGATTTTTTTAGCTTTCTAGATAAATCCATGATAAGTGCAGTAACCTCATCACTGGTTTGATATCCACGAATAATTTCTACTAATTTCATTACTGGAACAGGATTCATAAAATGCATTCCTATAACTTTCTCTGGTCGAGAGGTTACCGAGGCTATTTTAGTAATGGAAATGGAAGAAGTGTTGGATGCCAAAATAACTTCTGGAGCACATAACTCATCCAAAGTTTTAAATATTTTTAGCTTTAAGTCAACGTTTTCTGTAGCTGCTTCTACCACAAGTCCAATTCCATTTACTCCTTCTGCCATATCGGTGTAGGTAGTCAAATTAGCTAGGGTAGATGCTTTGTCAGCCTCCGTAATTCGCTCCTTTTTTACCATTCTATCCAAGTTTTTGGTGATGGTAGCAATGGCTCTGTCTAACGATTCTTGAGAAATATCAATCAACGAAACTTTATATCCAAATTGTGCAAAGGTGTGAGCAATTCCATTACCCATTGTTCCTGCGCCTATAACTGCAACTTTTTCCATTTTGTGTCTATTTTTTAATTCTAATCAATTTGCTAAACCATCCGCTTAGCGGCTGCAAATTTAATTTAAAAGAAGGGTTTTATTTATGATTTTTGATTGACATTTTAAATTCTTAAACATTTTGATTTAGGTAGGTAAATAATAAGGATGTATAGGATAGCTGCGCAAATGGAAAGGATAATATAAGATGTGAGGTAATGAAATTCAAATTAGGTTTTGAAAGAACATCTAGCGGATTAGCAAAGGGTTGGTTTTAAGAATGAAATTTGTTTCCAGATTATACATGCGCTAACCAATCCATTGCGCCCTTTATTGTACTAAAAGAACGGGTGTTTATATCAGGATTCTGTTCTTTGAAAATCATTGTTTTGGCAATGTTAGGAGTAGGGATAATTTGAATAAAATTCAAGTGACCAATACTTAAAGGATACTTTAAAATTAGCGTCCTTAAATGCTGGGTTTCTTCCTTAGTTAGTAAAAAGGAAGCTTGGGTAAAGTCGGAAATCATACTTGTTAATTCCTCTGTGACAATACTATGTTCTACCATATATTCCACGGAATCTATTAAATCTTGCAGATAAACTTCCCCATAAAATGTGCGAATGAGAATACTATTTTGAATTTGGTATGAAATGGGTTTGTTCATAGAGGTAAAGGTAGGTGAAAATATTAGTTTTTCATAAGGAAATAGTATTATCGCTAGCGTATAGCACTAAATAACTGGTTTTCGGATAATTTGACAAATGCTTTTGGTGAAGTTTAAATTGTGAGTTTTTAATTGATTATTAAAGTTTATCTAAATTCAATAATCAATATTTTTAACTGGAAACAAAGGTGTTATAACGGGTCGCTATTCACAATAAACCTATTGTAAGTAAGAGGGTTAAAGGTAGGTTAGGGTGCGAAATTAACCTACGTTAATTTCATACGGAATAGCATTCTTTCTCGAAATACTCTAGAATTGATGACGAATGAAATTTAGAAATCTAAATCTTCACTATTAATCATGTCTACCATTTTTTTCATTTTCTTCTGAATAATTTTAAAGTGGTGTGCATCTTCTTCGGTAACAAACGTAATGGCTTCTCCCGGGTTTTCGGCACGACCCGTTCTTCCAATTCGATGCACAAAATCTTTAGGAGAGCGAGGTAGCTCATAATTGATAACGAAAGGTAAAAACGCAATATCAATTCCTCGAGCAAGTAAATCCGTAGCGACTAAAACGCGCAATTTGTTGTTTTTAAATTTGGTTAATGAATCCAATCGCGAACCTTGACTTTTTTTACCATGAATGGCTGTTGCATCAATGTTGTTTTTACGTAATTTCTTTACCAAATTATCGGCTTTAAATACCGAAGACACAAAAATTAAAACTTGATGCATGTCATTATCAATAATCAAATGACGTAATAAAGGTCCTTTTTTCTCTTCGGTAACGAAATAGCCTGTTTGGTTAATCAACTCAACCGTTTCTTCTTTGCTTTCAACTTGAATAACAATAGGTTGGTGTAATAAAACTTGATGAATCTCTTCAATATTTTCGCTTAACGTGGCAGAAAATAACAAGTTTTGGCGTTTTTTAGGGAGTAAAGCAATTACTTGGTCCATTTCTTCTTGAAAACCTAATGCGAGCATTTTATCGGCTTCGTCTAGAACTAGGGTATGGATATGCGAAAGTTGTATGGCTTTAGATTCCACCAATTCTAATAACCTTCCAGGGGTGGCCACTAATACATTTACGCCATATAGCCCCTTCATTTGCGGGTTGATGGAAACTCCACCATACACCGCCATGGTTTTTACTGGTTCGGGTAAAAATGCGCTATACACATTATATACATCTTTCACCTGCTCGGCCAGTTCTCGTGTAGGAACCATCACCAATACATCCACCATTCGGTTTTTTGATTCTTGGCGTTTGCCAAGGTTCATCAAAGTAGGAAGTACGTAACTAGCTGTTTTTCCAGAACCCGTTTTTGCAATTCCAAGTACATCTTTTCCAGCTAAAATAGCCGGAATAGCCTTCTCTTGAATAGGATAAGGTTTTGAAATGTTTTGACCGCTTAAAGCTTTTAGTAAAGATGGTGCTATTCCTAATGATTGAAAAGACATATTGTAAATTTAAATGGAAGTTGAGTTTTAGTGGACTAAGCCAGAAATGGCAACGGTGGAACATATCTCAGCTTCCAAAAGAATCATTTCATCCAAGCGTTTCATAACTTCCTCTTTTTCGTAATAGAGAAGGGCCATTTCTATAAAAATGTTGCCATGTCGGTCTTCACTTTTGTACAGCATAGTGTAAAATGCTTGCATTTCTGATTCTGGATGGTTTTCAGCAATTAATCGAAAACGCTCGGCACCACGGGTTTCTACAATAGAAGCTACTAATAATCGGTCCAAAAATCGTTCTTTCCATCCCGAACGACATGTTTTAATTAACCGGTTGATATAAACGTCTTTTTCAATTTCTTTTGGAAACTGAATACCACGTTTACTCATAATTTTATATACCTGCTTAAAGTGAACTAATTCTTCTAATGCAATATCAATCAACTCTGAAATCATTTCTGTTTTTTCAGGTGCTTTGGCAATAAAACTCAATGCCATGTTGGATGCTTTACGCTCATTATCAGCGTGGTCAATCAAGAATTTATCAAAATTATTCAATGCTGCTTCCACCCATTCCATAGAGGTGTTGTAAGCCAATTGTATTTTATAATCTACAGGTAATTGCTTTTCCATGCGGCAAAAGTAAGGGTATTTCTAATCTTATGGGAGTGTCTTTTAATGCGATTTGTATAAATAGTGAACCATAGCTGTATTGATATTTATTGTTAATTGATATACAATGTTTTAGGCGAGTAACTCAATAATCTTTTTCACACAAAATCATTCCTTGTTGGTTGCTATATAATTTCCTTCGGTATTTTTTTTATACCGATATACTGATCGAATTAGAATAGAGGAGTAGGATATAAAAAAGTGAATTTAATTTGGATTTTCTAATCAAATAATACCCTAAATATAGCGATGATGAGGTTACATTTGTACGGTGGAAATATTTAAAAAATATAAAGCGGTCTGGCTATTTATTCTAAAGTTTTTTGGAGTTTATATTATTGGTGTTCTCATTTACAATTACTATTTGAGCGGGTTTTCGACTTCTTTGGACCAGTTTTCCATTTATGTAACCGAGCAGGTAGCCAGCTTATTTTCAACCACTCTTCCAGAAATTACCACTTCCTATTCTTGTACTCATCCCATTGCCGAAATTCAGTATTACCAAGTTCCACTTGTTTTAATTACGGAAGGCTGCAATGCCATTAGTGTAATGATTCTTTTTATGGCGTTTCTAGTAGCATTCAAGGGGGCATTCAAACATTATTTATGGTTTGTACCTTTGGGTTTAATGTTACTTTATGTTTCAAATATTGTACGTATTTACCTTATCGGTATGATTGTTTTGTACTATCCTAAATACGTGAATTTTTCGCACGATTTTCTATTTCCTGGCATCATTTACGGAACCACATTTTTGCTTTGGGTGGTTTGGGTAAAATATTTTGCTAATAAACCAGAATCTAAATAGCATGCAAAAGAAAGGACTATACATTGGTATCTTAATAATAGCATTGATTAGCGTACGGATGGTGGGCGCGGCTATTTTTTATGACCCATTAATTGCGTTTTTTCATTTGCCGGATTACCAGATTCAACCGTTACCCCAAATTGCCTGGGGAAAGTATGTGTTTTCATTGGTGCTTCGATATTCTGTGAACACGCTTATTACTTTAGGATTAGTGAAGGTTATTTTTAATAAACCAGAGTTACTGAAATTGACTTTTTATATTTTAGGAATAGTATTTCTTATCTTATCTCCCGTTTTAATTTGGTTGGTATTTAACGCTGATTTTGACCAATACAGGTACCTGTTTTACATTCGTAGAATACTTATCCATCCTGTGCTAACATTGCTATTGATTCCTGCCTTTTTATATCATCAAAGGGCAAATAAAAGTGAATAATTATGATTGAAGAAGTTTCCAATTATTTGAATAAAATCAGACATGAATTTACATCACAAGCCCTCAATGAAGATGCGGCTGGCGACAACCCTATTGAACTTTATGCAAAATGGCTTGAAGAGGCGGTAGGTTCACAAATTCTAGACCCGAAAGCCATGGTTATTTCTACCGTGTCGGCTGACGGAAAACCTTCTAGTAGAGTAGTGTATAACAGAGGTATTACCGAAACGGGTTTTAAATTTTATACCAATTATGATAGCCATAAAGGGCATGACTTGTTGGCTAATCCTCATATTTCGGTAAATGTTTTTTGGTCTGAAATGGAGCGACAAATTAGAATGTCCGGAGTGGTTTCAAAATTACCTGAATTAGAAAGTGACGCCTATTTTGCTGACCGTCCAAGAGATAGTCAAATAGGGGCTTGGGCATCTGCTCAGAGTCAGAAAGTAGCCGATAGAGAAGAATTAGAAAAACTTGTGCAGTTTTATACCAATAAATTTGAAGGACAAGATGTACCGCGCCCAGCGCATTGGGGAGGGTATTTTATTGAAGCCAATTATTTTGAATTTTGGCAAGGTCGCCCAGCCCGTTTGCATGATCGTATTATCTTTCAAAAAGAAGGCACATCTTGGAATAAATACAGAGTAGCTCCGTAAATGACGAATATTGAAAAATATGTAGCGAGGCAAACTTTTATGCCTCCTATTTTTGAAGAAGAAGTTGTGGCTAATTTAGGATTAGTCATTACCATTCCTGCGTATGCCGAAAAGGATTTAATAACGTCATTAAATAGCTTGAAATCGTGTTGTTTACCTAGCGTTGGAGTGGAGGTGATTGTTATTATTAACCATCCAATACATGCCGATGCTGCGCAGATAAAGCTAAACGATGAGGTGTTTCATTTAGCCTCAGCTTGGGCCAAAGAAAATACGACCGCTCAAATTCAATTTTTAGTTTCATCTCCCATCGCTATGCCTAAAAAACATGCGGGTGCTGGTTTGGCGCGTAAAATAGCCATGGATGAGGCAGTGGTTCGATTGCAAAAATCGGATTTCGAAAATCCCATCATTGCCGCCTTTGATGCAGATGCGACTTGTTCTGAAAATTACCTGGTCGAATTATGGCAGCATTTTTTGAGTCATCCTAAATCATTGGGTTGTTCCATAAATTTTGAACATCCTATCGGTAGCGATGGCAGATCAGATTTTGAAATTGAAAGTATAATTCAGTACGAATTACATCTTCGTTATTACCAAGCGGCTTTAGTGTATGCGGGTCATCCACAAGCTGAATTTACCGTAGGTTCTTCTATGGCGGTAACTCGAAATGCCTATGTTGCCCAAGGAGGAATGAATAGACGAAAAGCAGGAGAGGACTTTTGGTTTATGCTCAAGCTTATGATGGCTGGTGAAATTTCGGCTATTACAAATGCCACCGTTTATCCTTCGTCAAGAGAATCATTTAGAGTCCCGTTTGGTACCGGTAGAGCCATGACCGAAATGAGCGAAAAAGGGGATTGTACTTATTACACAGCTAACCTAGAAAGTTTTGAACGCTTAAAAGAATTTCTGGTCAATGTTCCCGGTTTATATCAATCAGAAGTTTCAGTGAATGACCCATTGACCTTGAAATTTTTAGAATCGGTGGATTGGATGGATAATATTGCAGAAATCCGGTCGTACACTACTGATTTAAATAGCTTTATCAAACGTTTTTATCGATGGATGAACTTGTTTTTAGTCATGAAGTTTTTTCATTTTCTTCGAGATGAAGGAGTAGAGGATTTACCCGTAAATGAGGAGGCTAAAAAGCTGATTTCTAAGTGGGGTGAAGTAGCTTCTACTTCTACCAATCCAAGGGAAACGCTCGAAATGTTTCGAACAAAAAAAAGAGTGCAACCGTCTGATTACACTCTTGATAATTAAATTTAAAACGGCTATTCTTTAGTTGCTACTTTTTTTGGACTTGCTTTTTTAGCTGCTGGCTTTTTTGCGGCAGCTTTTTTTGGAGCTGCTTTCTTTGGAGCTGCTTTTTTTGTTTCAGCTACCTTGGTCGGAGCCGCTTTCTTTACGGGAGAAGCTGGAGCTACGTAGGTGTTTTTTTTCTTTTGTCTGGTTACACCTGAAGAACCAATTATTCGTTTTCCTTTAGCACTTTTTTTATCACCTTTTCCCATGTCGATTTATATTTTAAATGTTGACCCAAAAGCCAAACTTGATTATTTTATTAGGAGGGTAAAGATAGCAAAGTTTTTGAATTGAGAATGAGGGATAAAGATTCTTAATTAACACGAGTTTGGGGGCTTTTTATTGGAAATGAAGAGACCTAATAATTTGTTTAAAAAAAATAATCAAATGAATGAATTTAATCAATTGAAAATTCCATTTTACTATAATTGTGCATTACATTTGTCCAAATATAATGTGAGTACATGAAATCAACTCGAAGATTAAGGTTTGAAAAGGTTGCTGCAAAGCGAACTCAGAAAATATTAGATTATTTAGACTCCCTTTCTAATTGCTCTAACCGAGTAAATTATGAATATGAAGAAGAGGACATAAAAAAAATGTTCAAGGCAATCCGAGAAAAAGTTTCAAATGCAGAAGCTGCTTATACCAAAGAAATATCCAAAAAAGATAAAAACCAATTTAAATTCTAAAACCCATGGACTTATTTACTAATCAAGACTTACTACCAAATGAAAAGTTGTTTCATGCATTATATCAAGCCAAAGATGAAGATGAAGTACAAGAAGTTATAGAAAATAATCAAGCAATTTTTGATGATAGTAATTGGAAGCCACTCGGGGAAAACAAAAGCAACTATGGAGTAGTAAAAAACCAACAGTCTAGCCCCATAGCAGCTTTAATTGAAAAAGCAACCAATTCAATTGATGCATTACTTACAAAAAAATGCTTAGAACAAGGTATTGACCCAAAAACAAGTGATGCTCCTCAAACTATGGAGGAAGCCATTGAACAGTTTTATCCACAGAATAATTGGGACTTAAATACGAACCGTAAAAGTCAATCTGAGGAGATTCAGATAATTGCAGATGGAAATGGTCCACGAAATCAAAAAAGACAATTCCCAACTTCGGTAATTATATACGATAATGGAGAAGGGCAACATCCTGAAGATTTTGAATCTTCATTTTTATCATTATTGAGAGGAAATAAAAATAACATCAAGTTTGTACAAGGTAAGTACAATATGGGAGGGAGTGGAGCAATCGTTTTCTGTGGTAAAAAAAGATATCAGCTAATTGCGTCCAAACGATTTGATAAAACGGGCAACTTTGGATTCACTCTTATTAGAGAGCATCCTAAAAGAGAGTCTGACCAAGCAAAAGAGACATGGTACGAGTATTTGTTAATAGAGGGAAACATTCCTTCATTTTCTATTGATAAATTAGAATTAGGGTTAGAAAACCGAAAATTTGAAACGGGTACAATTATTAAAATGTATTCGTATCAATTTCCAAAGGGGTACTCAGGTTTTGCTCAGGATTTGAATCAAAGTATCAATGAGTTTTTGTTTAGTCCTGCTCTTCCAATTTTAACAAAAGATACGGCTTTACGGTACCCAAATAATAAGGTGCTTTCTAATGATTTATTCGGATTAAAACGAAGACTTGAAAAAGAAGGTGATAGTTACATAGACGAGGCTTTTACTGAAAGTTTTGATGATGATTTATTTGGTAAAATGAAGGTTTCATGCTTTGTTTTTAAAGTAAAAGTGAAGGACTTCGACTTGAAGAAAACGCGTGAAGAAATTCAAAGGCGCTACTTCAAAAATGGAATGAATGTAATGTTTTCAATGAACGGACAGGTTCACGGGTATTATACTTCCGAATTCATTACACGTTCTCTGAAATTAAACTTACTAAAAAACCATTTATTGATTCATGTTGATTGTACAGATATGAAATATGAGTTCCGTAAGGAGCTTTTTATGGCTTCTAGAGATAGATTAAAGGATGGGGAAGAAACACAGCAGCTTAGACATTATTTATCAACTAAACTTAGCGCTAAAGATGGGCGTTTGCATGAGATTCAAAAATACCGAAAGCAAGCAGTTAATATTGATGCAGCTAGCAGTACAGATGAGATAATAAGAAGCTTCACTAAAAACTTACCCATAGATTCTGATTTATTGAAATTATTGGGCGATACGTTCAAATTAGAGCAAAAGAAAGAAAAGAAGAAAAAGGATAAAGACAAACTTACTCAAAAGCATAGCGAGGAAATTCCTTTTGAACCTCAACGTTTTCCTTCACAGTTTAAAGTAAACTCTAAAGCTAAAGGAGATACGGAAGTAGCAAAAATCCCTCTCAATGGAGAGAAGACAATAAAATTTAGTACAGATTGTGAGAATGAGTATTTTGATAGGTCAGATGAACCTGGTGAACTGAAAATTGGGGTTTTAAATGTGAAGCCAAATGAAACAAGTGGTGGGACTGAACCTGGAGAACCTAAAGACATTTCTGAAATTTTTAATGTAAACACTAGTAGCCCTAATAAGGGTACAATACGCATTAATCTAAATCCAAAAGGAGAGTTAAAAGTGGGTGATGCCGTGCAAATGAAAGTATCATTAACTGCCCCTGGAGGTGATTTTGATGAAATATTTTGGGTCAAGATAGGCAACCCTCAGAAACCAAAAGAAAAGGCTCCGAAACCAGAAGAGGATAATGAACCTTTAGGTTTACCAAAAATGATATTTGTTTATAAGGACAAAGAAGATAAAGGTGAAAATGCCGTTTCTTGGGAAGATGTAGAGGTAGCAACAAGTTTAGAAATTGACTTTAAAACCGTAATGGTACCCGAAGCGGAAGGGGAGAACCTAAACAGTATTTTCATTAATATGGATAGTTCTGTTTTGAAAACATTCAAAGCCAAAGATAGAAATCCAAACGAGGAGCAGATTACATTAGCTAACCGTAAATATTACACCACAGTATATTTTCATACCCTATTTTTATATACCATTACAAAAAATCGTGGGTATCAAATAAAACAGAAAAAAGAAAACCAAGAACGCTACGATGATGTAGACGTAGCACAATATCTAAAAGACCTCTTTGACCATTATTATTCTACTTTTATCCTCAATTTTGGAGGTATGGAAGAAATGATGCAAGGGTTGGGGGATTAATACCGGTTATATTAAACGGTTTTCTATTGGCTTTAATAAATGAATTATTTCATCGATTCTTTTATAACGCCTTTTTTTTGAATGATTGAGCATTGTTTTAAGGATTGGAAATATTCCCTCGCTTTTGATATTAAAGTCTTTTGATTTTACCGTACCGATGGGTGCATTATGTTGGAATATGTACCAAAAGATTTTACCTAGTTGAAATATATCTGATTGATGGTCAATAATACAATCATGGGAGTATTTAAAAGATTTACCCTCACATAGGTATTTATTCATTGATTCAGGTGTCAACCATCCCCTAGGGCCTATGAGTTCAGCATCTTTATCTATTTCACTTTCTTTATACCTTTCTGAAATTAGCCCCAAATCGCCTATTTTCCATTGGTCATCTATCATGAAAATATTATCCGGTTTAATATCTCTATGATAATAACCTAAAGATTCCATTTCACGTAAACCGTTTGAAAGGCTTATACAAAAACTAATTTTTTCCTCTAACGACAATGATTCATGTGTGGTTTCAATATATTGTTTTAAATCAGATTGAGCATATTCCATTGTATAAAATAAATGACTATCGGTTCCCTTTTTATAGTTATTAATGATGCAAGTCCCATTATGGTAAATAGTAACTACGTTTTGAAATTTATTTTTCTTACAATTCAAAAGAGCGTCAATTTCCTTTAGAAATCGTTTTTCTGCCTTCGAGTGTAATTTAGGATTGCCAGAGGACTTACTTTTTAGAATTTTTAAAATTAAATCTGGTTCGTCATATTCGATATCTTCTATATCAACATTTTGAGATTCAAATAGTTTTAAAATTATTGAGTTGCCACCTTTTGTTTTACCGGATGGCTCTAAATAGGTGAAATAATAATCTACACCTGCAATTGATATTAGATTTTGTAAGGGGGTAAGCGGGTCCATTAAAACAGGTTTGTACCAGTTATTTTGTACTTGTTTTAATACGCCATAATGAAAAAGTTTTTTTTCAGGAAAAGTGAAATTCATAACTAAGGGATTAAGATTTTAGTTGTATTAATGATTTCAAAACCTTCAAAATTTAAGAACTCAATTGAATTTTCTCCATAGATTGATTCAAGATATTTTGTAACTTCAATTAAGTTCTCATTATTTTCTAGTTCTTGGTTTTTAAGAATTTCATTAAAAAAATTCAACCTTGATTCACGTGCTTTTTTTGAGTTTGATTGTGATACGCAATTAGTAGCATAATTTTGTAGAGGAGGACAATCTTCATTTGTTGGCCTAATAAATTGTCTGCCTTTATCATCTTTTCCGTCTAAAATTAACAGGATTTGATATTGATATTTTAATAATGATAAATCCATGTTAATATTTTCTTTCACGAAATTAAAAAGAGTAAAAAAATCATTTTTTTGTTTGTATCTAGTGTTTTTTATTGGTTTAATTTTATTGAATTCATGAATTACCGTTATAATCTCATTAAACGTAGTTTCAAGAAGAATAATATCTCTTTCGACAATATCCTCTTTGTATATTTGTTCGATATGATTTTTTTTGTCTTTTATTCCAACAAGTAAATAACCTAATAGTTCCTCAACAAATGCTCTGTCATTCATCCTCTTTGAACTAGCCTCAGTAAATAAATTTAATTCAATGAATTTTTGATTTGTTAAAATTTCATTGGAAAGTTTTAAAAAATTTGTATCATGAAATTCTGACTTATAAACCTCTGGTTTGTTCAAATGCTTTCCCTTTTTATTTATTAAAACATAGAAATTCTTTAAATCATCATTGGCTGTCAAGTCCGTTATTATGATTATTGGAAGTCTATAATCTAATATATTAATATCCTTAATTGTTAAGGCCCCTGTTGATTTTGAAGAGGTTAATATTCCTTTCACAAAGCGGTGGATGGTTTTTGACCTTTGCTGCCCGTCAATCATTTCATATTTACCATTTGGCATGAGGTATAAAAAGAAACTAGGTAATGGTAAATTTAAGATTATTGTATCGATAAGTTCTTTTTGGTCATTAGGCGACCAAATAAAATTACGTTGATAGGATGGATTTAAATCAATAGATTTATTCTCGATTAGGTTTACTAACCAATCTACTGTTTTTTCTTCAATAGAGTATTTCATACATTGTATTTTGACAGTGTGGGATTTTACACAAAACAAGCAACACAATTATCTGCTTCGGTATCATCCAATATATCTAATAAATAGGGCGAACCTTCTGATTTTTTGCGGCCTGTACGTTTTAAGTGTTCTAATTTAATTTGTTTAATTCTTTCGGGGTGTATTAGTTCTTCTAATGATTCATGTTGATTCCATGTAAAAGCCTCGTCAATATTTTCATAATGCATGGCTTGTTTAAACTTATCTGGGTGTTGTTCAAACAACCAAACCCATTCAATTTTTTGTTGAAAAAAGCAAAAGAAACATCCTGAACGGCTACGGGCATATTCGCCTTTTTGGCCATCTACTTCGTATGGTATCTTTTCGTAGTACGCTGGTACACCCACACCGCTTTCTCGTAAAATTTTAAATATATCTTCACGTATTAAAACGTCTTCGTTGTTTAGTAACGGGTATGTTTCTTCGTGAGATAAGGGGTAATTGGTTCCTTGTAAAAATTGAAACGTAGCATGATTAAAATCAACAACTCCCATGTCTAAAAAGCCATTTAACTTGCTTTTTATTTGACGTTCTGTAGCTAAACGCATTTGTTGTTCGAAGTTAATTTCTTCGTTTAGAATTGCAGCTATTTTATCTAGTTTCTTGCCTTTGTATATATCCGAGTAAAAGTCTAAAACTGCACCGTTATTATTTGGGTGGAAAAGCTTGCGCAATACATCTTGACTCCAAATGTTTTTACGAAATGGAAATACGGATTGAATATTTGTTTTCTTAGAAATATACCCTTCACGTTCTTCATCACCTCTAATTCCCACATAGGAAACTGTTGGGGTTTCTGTACCCACAAAGTCTTCAAATGGTTTTAACTTCATTAAACTCGTACACCAACGAGCAGTAGGAGAAGGGAGGTAACCTCTAAATGATTTATAGAAATAATCAAATGGATTTTCAGATGAAGCTTCGGCATCTTTAGCCACCAAATGCAATATTTTCTTACCTAAATAGGTTTCAATATTTTCTAGTAATTGGTACGTTTCATCTAATTCCTTTCCGGTATCAGTATAGTAATAAGTGAAGTTTATTTCAGGATATTTTTCAGATAAGTAAATCGCTAAAGCAGCGCTATCTTTTCCTCCAGAAATACCTAATACATGTTTAACTTTACTCATTGTTTAACTCGTCTTTTAAAAGTTTAGCTAAAATAGCTATTCGCATTTGTTTATCCGTACCTAAATCATTTTTAATAGAAATCATCTGATTTTCAGCTTTCTCCAATTTGCTTTTAGGAATGCGAACTAAATGAGGAATTAACCCTTCTTTTTTAGTTGTGAAATCTAGTTTAAATACTTCTTCGGTTGCAGTGTTAACATTTAGCTTTTCTATAACTGATAAATTGTCTAATTCTTTTACCAAATGTTTGAAGTTATCTTTTAATACGTTCTCATCAGTATCAGTAATAGAAGTAAGCGTTTTACCAATTAAAGTCTGAGCTACAGAAGCCAACCAACTATCTCTGTCATTAAGTGGAGAGTTCACCCGTTGAACAAATGTTTTTTGCTTTGCAATAAGTTGATGCTCTTTTAAAGAAGAAAAACGGTTAGAAAGTGCGTTCTTATACGTTTCGAATTCACATTTTTTTCCAATGACATCAGAAACAATAAATTGCTCAAATCGGTTTAATAACTGATTATATGAATCTTTAATTTCATCTAAGGTATTTTGAAACTTGTAGATATAATTATCAAAGTTTTCTTTTGATTGCAGTAGTTCGTTGGTATCAAACCCTAATGCTTTTGGGAATTCATCAAAAAACACTTTTTCAGGGTCTTGGGCAGTTTGAATTGATTCACGTAATTGGAACGCTTCTTTAGAAATTCTTTTTGTGGTTTGGGAGTAGGGTGTCAAATTCCTAATCATCAACAAAACAGGTCGAATACTTTCAATAAAGGTATTAATGTTTGCTTTATCGCTATTCTCTAATTGTAATAATTCTCTATACTTATTAAAGAAAGAAAGCTTTAAATCATTCAACTCAAATGATTTAACCTCATATATGTGAGGGTTTCGTATGAGTAAATGTAATTCTTGTTCGTTTATATATGGCTTGAAAGTTCCATTAGAATAAAGGGCGTAATCCCCTTTACGGATAAAGAGAAAAATTGGAACCCAAAAATCTATAACCCCTTGTTTAACTTTATATGGAGCATTAGATAGCGTGTCAATTAATTCAGAAATGTTTTTTCGTTCGTCTTTAGCTGTGGACAAAAACTGTTCGCAGATTTCCCATAGAACATATATTTCTGAATCCTTTTTTGGACTTGTTAAAGTATAACCATTGGCCGTTTCTATATGAATTCCTTGTCGTTGTAATAAGGTATAATAAATGGTTTTTTCAGGTGGAAATTTGTCATTACTAAAGCCTAAATCCTTTAAATCAAAATTATGCTCTAAGGCTCTGAAAAAACTTCTTCGGGCGGTAGCTATTGCACCAGAAACTTTATGTTTATTAAATAGTTCATTTTTGATAACAGGTGTTTGGGAATAAACATCTTCACAAATTCTAGAAAGTTGTTGGTTAAGTTCTCGTTTATTTCCAATGCGAATTGACTTTCCTTTATAAACCCAGGCGACATCACTTTCCTTAAACAATCCGTCTAACACGTAATGATTTAACAAAATTGTATTTTGGAGTCTAATTTCTTCTAAGGATTTTAAGGCAACTCGGTCGCCACTATCTTTAATATTGGCAAGAACCTGATTGGTTTTTTCAATATCATAAATAGCCGATTTTATTTTATCCGTATTTTTAAAAAACACATGTAATATTGCATTCGAGGACTCTGAAGTAAGACTATGAATATTTTTAACCTTTAATTTAGTATTAAAAATTAGATTGATAAAACCATCTATCTCACCGGTAGGAGTTTTATGAATGGGTTTATCACTAATTTCATATTCAAAAAGCCTTGGTGTTCCCGTTTTGTATGAAGCAGCTTTAGCCGTAACTATTGGGAAATTAAAATAGGAGGTTAACTTAGGTACTAAGTCCAACTCATCAGATAATTGATTTTCTGCTTGAATTAATGCTCCTTCAATATCTAAATCGGTTCCTTTAAATAACTTATAGGAGAAATCGAAATTTGAATATCGAATAAGTTGCCTTTTTACTAATATATCAATTGTAGTTTTTATGGAATCTTTTGAGTAGCTGTTTAATAAGTAACCAATTAAAAATTCATCTCCAATTTTTGCTGCTTTTGTAGCCGTAATATGAAGTAACCCAATTGTTTTAATAATCTCCTCCGCTAAGGTGACATCCTTAGTGTCAATGGTTTCAATTCTTTGTAACGTATCCTTGATACTATTCCAATTTGAATAATCAACATTTGCTTTTGAATTCAAAAGATGATAATAATTGGTTAGTAAGTAGTCATAAACAGAGGCGATAGAAAATGAAGAATTCTTACGGTTAGTATCATTAATACCTAACTCATCTGAAGCTTGCAGAAATGAGAATAAAGACCTTTCATTTTGCCCATACTTCTGTAGCCCAAGGGTGAGGGTATACGCTGAAAAAACATCAAGCGGGTAGAGGCTATTGTCTAGTTTTTCAAAATAGCTATTTGTAACATTATAGATTCTGGTTTTTTCTTGTATTACAATAAGTGACTCGGAATATTTAGTCGACTTAGTTTCTCCAAATTGTTCCACAAAATGGCTAGCTGCTAGTGATAATAGTTGTTCAACAGGTTCATTAAAAGTGATTTCCTGAATACGACCTTTTACTTTTCGCCATTCATTTTTTTGTGAATTGGAAAGTATCGCTGCATAAGCATCAATTCCTTGATGCAAACTTGTAATCAACATGATATTTCTAGCAGGGTCATTAATAAACTCTGCCAACTGTTGAATAAAATACATTTCCTTTTCAGGGTTGTTATTCGCAGCGAATTCTAGGAATTTCCCAAACTCATCAATAACCAAAACCAATAAACCATCATTTCCAATGGACTGATAAGATTCAAAAATTGCATTAAACAGTTTCTGATTATTTGAGTAATCCTTCTTTACATCAAAATACTCATTGAAATATTCTATAATGGATTGGTAACTACCAACACAATTAATTACTTTAACATTCTTAATTCCAGAAGGAAGGTTAAAATCAAATAGCTCATTCTTTCTAGTCAAAGATTGCTCAAAAGCCCACAAAAATGAAGATTTCCCAGTTCCATAAGAACCTATAATACTGAACGAATGAAACCCTTTACTATAATCATTTAATAGCTTTAATGCAGAGTTTTGAGCATTTTCAGTAACAATATAGTTTAGAGATTTATTAGAATCTCTAATGATATTGACAGATGGCGTGAACTTACTTTGCATAATAACTGTTTAGTATTTCAAGTCCGTTTGGAGTTTTGTTTTTGAACTGTAATTCTTTTACTCCGGCATCGTTTTTATAGACTACATCCTTAGTGTTTTCACTTATTTCCATTAATTTACTTTCTAACCCATCTTGACTAAAAGCAAATAATTTGCCAACACCATTTTCATCAGTAAAGAGAGAACTAAAACTAATAGAGTTACTGTAATTATCGTTTTCAACAATACAATATAAAATTACTTGCCAAGGAATTTTGTCTTGCTTAGAGTTAGAGATGTGATATAAGTGATTATTGTTATTATCAGTACCTAATTCAGTGAGCAAGTTCAACTCTGTGAATAAGCCTGAAAAACTTTCTTCTTTATCCTTTGAAGGTTTACCAAAATAAGTTCGTGTAAACACTGTAAAATCTTTACCCACAATGTTTTCAGATTGTTTGGATTCAATTTCATGAACCTGAGACATAAAATGATTCTTAGTAAACTCAGGGCGCACTTTCCTTAATTCTGAAAATATAAGATGATAAATGGATGAATAATTCTTTGCACATAAATTGAAATGGAGTAACCAAAGGGTTGCTTCATCCTCAATAAATGGGTCCCAACCATCATCAGTAAATAATTTATTTGCTAATTCAGTTAATTGGTCGTTGTTATCAACAATATCAAAACTCTTAAGCCAAAAACGAATGGAAGCAACCATGTTTTTCCCAACACCCAATTCAATACCTGCATAGTCATTAAAGACTTGATTTGTTTTAACGAAATCAAAACCTTTTTTCAACCAAAAGGGTCTACAATGAAAGGACTCATGTCCTGAAAATTTCAAACTATTTACCTGCATATTAATTAGTTGTCGATTACTAGAAAGAAGAAATAATTATTCATAACTCCAAACTCTAATATTCGAATTAAGTAACAATAAATGAAAATTAAGTTGTCACCTTTGTACGGTTTATCGAATACAAATATAGTACATTCATGTATCTATTTTACTTTTGAATTACGGGCAGTTTAAACAATTTTTGTGTTTGTAATAATTCAAAATTATTCACTATTTAAAAATATCTAATTGTCCATGAAAAGAGAGTTTTTAAATCAAAAATAAATGCAACCCTACCGTATGTCTCTCAAATTGCAAACCGTATCAATTTTAGAGGCTGTTTCCATTTATATTAAAGTAAAGCCCTACTATCGCATGCATAAAATGAAAAAGTACTAGTTTTATCGAGAATTGGAATAATCCAACATTTAATAAACGAATTATTATGAAACCAAGAGAACTATTTATTGTTTTTTCAGCAGTAATTATATCCCTCATTATTGCGGTGTATCAAATTTGGACACCGGTTATATGGAGTTTAATTATTGTTATTCCCATTGCACTTATTGGAGTAGTAGATATTTTTCAAACCAAACATACTATTCGAAGAAATTTTCCTGTGTTAGGAAACTTTCGATTTATGTTAGAAAAAATTCGCCCAGAAATCATGCAGTATTTCGTAGAAACGGATACTGAAGGTAGACCCATAAACAGATTGTTTAGAACCTTGATTTATGAGCGTTCAAAAAAAGAAAATGACACAACGCCATTTGGAACTCAAATGGATGTGTACCGAAGCGGATATGAATGGATGGATCATTCTATTTATGCAAAAAATCATGCAGATTTAGACCATGAACCTCGCGTAACTGTTGGAGGACCAGATTGCACAAAACCGTATTCCGCAAGTATTTTAAATATTTCGGCAATGAGTTTTGGGGCTTTAAGTAAGAATGCTGTTTTAGCCATGAATACAGGCGCTAAATTAGGTGGATTTGCTCATAATACAGGAGAGGGTGGAATTAGTCCATATCACAAACAGCCCGGAGGAGATTTAATTTGGCAAGTAGGTACTGGATATTTTGGTTGCCGTACCAAAGACGGAAACTTTTGTCCGGATACATTCCAAAAAAATGCGACTGCCGATAACGTGAAAATGATTGAGATAAAGGTCTCTCAGGGGGCAAAACCCGGTCATGGAGGTATTTTACCGGGAAGTAAAAACACAGAAGAAATAGCCCTTATTAGGGACGTTGAACCGCACACCGATGTGCATTCACCTCCGGGACATACGGCATTTACTAACCCTATCGAGATGATGCGTTTTATCAAACAATTGAGAGATTTATCTGGCGGTAAACCCGTAGGCTTTAAATTGTGTATTGGTAAAAAGGGAGAGTTCGAAGATATTTGTAAAGCCATGATATCTACAGGAATAAAACCAGATTTTATTACCATTGATGGAGGTGAAGGTGGAACCGGAGCTGCTCCAATTGAGTTTTCCAATTCCTTAGGAATGCCACTTAAAGACGGGCTTTCGTTTGCGGTGAATACCTTACGCGGCTTTGATTTAAAGAAAGACATAAAAGTAATTGCATCGGGTAAAATATTTAGTGGATTTCATATTGCACGAGTTATCGCACTTGGTGCAGATATGGTAAATAGTGCGCGTGCTATGATGATGGCTGTGGGTTGTATTCAGGCCTTGCAATGCAATACGAATACCTGTCCGGTAGGTGTGGCTACCCAAAACAAAAGTTTAATGAAAGGCTTGGATGTGGCGAATAAATCGGTACGTGTTGCAAATTTCCATGAAGAAACGATTAAAAGTTTTATTGAGTTGATGGCTGCTACAGGCATAAGCAATCCTAGTGAATTCAAACGAACACATATCAATCGAAGGGTGAGTATGACCAGCGTATTAAAATACAGTGAGATTTTCCCGGAAGTAGAGGAAGGAGCGTATTTGAAGGAGGGGGCTGCAATGTTGAATTAGCCGCAATTTTTGAATTGGTAATAACCGTTCAAATTGGCTGATGGAATTTTTTTGTTATTCAGATGCGGTATTTTGTTGTGTGGTATTCTCAATAAGCGTTTTCGCATTATTGGGTGAAACAATGGGTTTTCCAGTTTGTTTTTCAATCTCCACGCGTGCTTTTTTTGCGGCTGTACCGCCTTTTCGGGCCACGATTTTGTTTTCTTCAAAACCTTTAGGTTCATTTTGCTTTGAGATTTCTGTTGTAGAAGCTTCGGCTAACATGTTTAACACGAGTTCTAAATTACTCATATTGTCGCGTAAATTCTCTTTTTTTAGCGATTTGAATTGCTTGTATTCCTTCACACCTTTACCCGACCAAGCTTTAGTAAGTTCATTAGTTAAGATAGCGTATTCCAACCCTTCTTTCATTCCACGATCATTCCATTCGTCCGTTAGTTCCTTTCTAACTTCAATGCTTTTTAATCGTTGATTTATCCATTCTTTAGAGTAACCTTTTGATAAATAAGTTTTCATAGCACGGTCAAATGCAATTTCTGGATCTTCGGTTTCTTCAATTCTTTCATAACCCACTTTAGCCAACCAAATTTTAAATGGTTCCGCTTTTGGGGAAGGTATGGATTGAATTAGTCTTAAAAGTTGTTCCGTATCAGCAACATCGGTTTGACGCATTTTACCATCTGCAGCTTGCATTTTCAAACGGTTACAATTTGTAACCGTTTCATTTTCCTCTTTTACAAGTCTGTGTTTAAGTACTTTCCAGTAATTTCTTGCTCCTTGCAGGGTGTTTTGTTCAGTTAAAATAGCCACCACATCTACAATTGAGAAATACCATTTTTCTTGGTCAGCATCCCAATGGGTTCTTACGTTTTTTTGTTGAAATAATTGAATAGAATTTTCTTTAGTCATTTGGTTTAGTTTGAAGGTGTAAAGATAAATTAAGGTAAGGTTGTAAATGACTATTTAGTGTTGATTTTTAGAAAGTTGCTAATATATTTTACAACCAATGTTAAACCAAAATCTTCCCATCTTGCATCACTAATTTTCGGTCGGCCATATCGGCTAACTCGTTATTGTGGGTAACAATGACAAAGGTTTGATTAAACTGATCTCGCAAATCAAAAAATAATTGATGCAACTCTTTAGCCGATTTAGAATCTAAATTACCCGAAGGTTCATCCGCAAAAATTATTGCTGGTTTATTGGCTAATGAGCGGGCTACTGCCACACGAGATTGTTCCCCACCCGAAAGTTCAGATGGTTTGTGGTCTAAACGGTCTCCTAACCCCATAAATGTTAAATATTCGGTGGCTACCTTAGAGGCTTCCGAACGAGAATATCCGGCAATGTATAATGGAAGGGATGCGTTTTCTAAAGCGGTAAACTCAGGTAGTAAATGATGAAACTGAAAAACGAATCCAATATTTTTGTTACGAAACTTGGCTAAAGCCTTCGCGTTTAATTGGCTAACCTCTTTGTCTAATATTTTTAAACTTCCACTATTGGAATGATCCAAGGTGCCAAGAATTTGAAGTAAAGTTGTTTTTCCGGCTCCGGAAGCTCCTACAATAGAAACAATCTCTCCTTGTTTGATGGATAAATCAACTCCCTTTAGAATTTCTAAATCATCGTATTTTTTATGAATATTACTTGCTTCAATTACCGTCATGGTCGTTTTTTATTACAAAGCGAATGTACTAAAAGACCTTTTAGGTTTTCAAAAACACCCAATGTCTTTTTTTTAATTCAAGGTTTACAGTTTTTTATTATGTGCGAAAGGAATAATTAGAAAACCCAAGTTTTTCTCTTTATAAATATGTATTAAATGGTAGTCCTTACCTGAAAGTGATTTTTTTTAAAGACTACATCTCAAATATGGAGCTTTAAAAAATTCAGTCAAAGCTACGCATACAAGGCAAAACCCTCAATATTAAATAGGCAAGACACATTTAAAAAATCACTAAGAAAGCGTTGTGGATACTAAAACTAAAATCATGTTTTTTTGAGGGGCGTTTTCATGAATAATATCTTACATTTGGGGCTTCAAAAATTGAACTAATTTTTTAAAGATATATCAATGAATCTGCATGAATATCAGGGTAAATCCCTACTAAAAAGTTTCGGGGTTAGAATACAAGAAGGAATTGTAGCTAACACTCCAGAAGAGGCTGTTGAGGCTGCTAAAGAGTTAAATAAAATCACTGGTACCGACTGGTGGGTGATTAAAGCACAAATTCACGCGGGTGGTCGTGGTAAAGGAGGCGGTGTAAAACTTGCTAAATCTTTAGACGATGTAAAAGAAATTTCAAACCAAATTATTGGAATGAATTTGATTACTCCACAAACTTCTAAAGAAGGTAAATTGGTGAGTAAAGTTTTAGTGGGTCAAGATGTATACTATCCGGGTGATTCTGAACCAGAAGAATATTACATGAGTGTAATGATGGACCGTCAAGCGGGTAGAAATATCATTATGTATTCTCCAGATGGAGGTATGGATATTGAAGCTGTAGCTGAAAAAACTCCAGAACGTATTTTCAAAGAAGAAGTAGACCCAAAAGTAGGTTTACAAGGTTTTCAAGCACGAAAAATTGCTTTTAACTTAGGTCTTTCAGGCAAATCAATGAAAGAAATGGTGAAATTTGTGATGTCTTTATACAAAGCGTATGAAGGTATTGATGCTTCATTATTTGAAATCAATCCGGTATTAAAAACGAGTGATGATTTGATTTTGGCTGTTGATTCCAAAGTAACAATCGACAACAGTGCATTATATCGTCATAAAGATATCGCTGAAATGCGTGATGAAACAGAAGAAAACCCAGATGAATTAGAGGCTTCAAAAGTTGATTTGAATTTTGTGAAATTGGACGGAAACGTGGGTTGTATGGTAAATGGTGCTGGTTTAGCAATGGCCACCATGGACATTATCAAACTTTCGGGTGGTAATCCAGCTAACTTCTTAGATGTAGGTGGAACAGCTGATGCTGCACGTGTAGAGCAAGCATTCCGTTTAATTTTGAAAGACCCTAATATCAAAGCTATTTTGGTAAATATTTTTGGTGGTATTGTTCGTTGTGACCGTGTGGCTCAAGGAGTAATTGATGCATACCAATCTATTGGAAACATTGAAGTACCGGTAATTGTACGTTTACAAGGTACCAATGCAATTGAGGCTAAAGAATTGATTGATAACTCAGGGTTGAAAGTAACATCTGCAATTACTTTGCAAGATGCGGCCAACAGAGTGAAAGAAGCGGTTTAATTAGCGTTTAATATATTTGAAACCTCTCACTTTCATTAGTGAGGGGTTTTTTTATGTTTATTAATGAAATCAATTGGCTTTTAAAAGCCATAAATATACAGGGAATGAGCAATTATAAATCTTTTGAAACGGAACGTTTGGTAATTCGTCCGATGGTGGTTACCGATGCAACTTTCTTTTTGAAATTGGTGAATTCCCCCAAATGGATTCAATATATTGGCGACAGAAATGTACATTCTCTAAAGGATGCGCAAGATTATATACAAATCAAAATGATTCCGCAATTAGAGCGATTGGGATTTGGAAATAACTGTGTGGTTCGTAAACAAGATGGCGTAATAATAGGAAGCTGCGGACTTTATGATAGAGATGGGCTAGAGGGAATAGATATTGGCTATGCATTTTTGCCCGAATTTGAAGGAGCGGGTTACGCTTTCGAGAGTGTAAGTAAACTAAAAGAAATGGCTTTTGATGAATTTAGTATTTCGGTTTTAAATGCGATTACCTTACCCGAAAATGAAGCGTCAAAAAAACTATTAATTAAGTTGGGTTTTGAATTTCAAAAAATGGTACAGATTCCAAATGACCCGGAAAAACTCATGTTGTTTTCGGCAACAAGAAATTAATAATATCTATGTCTCATAATTATTATTTTACGGATTGCAATTTTAAAAAATTCCGCTCGTTATCTGGCCATATATTATTCATTAACTTAAAAATATAACTTATGAAATCCATTTTTTTGACGGCTTTGGTCGTGGCCTCTTTAGGCGCTAGTGCGCAATCTGAATACAATTATTTCTGGGATTGGGACTTTAATAAAACGATTTATCAACCTATTCAATATACTCCGGATAAGGGTATGGAAACCATTATCTTTACGAAAACGGATAAAAACGGGAAGATAAAAAAGTATAAAAAAACGTATGATAAAGAAGGGAATTTAACGAGCTATTTGCAATTATCAAAAGAAGATAAATGGATTCCACAGGTGGAATATGAATATGATGAAGATAACCTAATAACCAAATCTAGATCATACAAAAAAGGGAAACTAAAGAACACCGTAGAGAAAACACGATTAGAAAAAAGGAAACCGTTAACCGTGAAAAAGACCAATGCTAAAGGGGAAGTGTTAATTTTAGATACCTGGAAATACAACGCAAATAAATGCGTTGAAAAATCGGTTAGATACAAAAAAAACGAAAAATTATACCGTACTTGGGAATATGAATATCGTGGAGATTGTGAAAAATCAAAATCGATATTGAAAAATAAATCGGGTAAAATAGTGAAAACGTGGTCATACGATTGCAAAGAAGAAGGAGTGCAATTAGAAAAAAAGAAAAATGAAACTCAAGTTTGTAAATGGGATGAAACCACTAAAGACTATCTAATAAAGGTATATCAATCATTTGATGAAAAAGGAAAAGTGTATAAAACGGTTACTAAATATACCGTAATGGACACCTTGATTTTGGAAACAGCCACCTATGATAATGAGGGAGAATTAAAAAATAAATCCACCTACGATAAAGATTTTAAAAAGCCCTTAACTAGAGGCTATTATGTACACGGTAAAGAAAGAAGCATGTACGTATATTCTTATGAAAATGGAAATTTAGTCAACCAGACATATAGCAGAAATGGAAAGTTGAGAAATACCGCCACTTTTACTTATAAAGATAACCGATTGGTCGAAAGAAAATCATTCAATAAGAAGAATGAGGAGACTTGGACCATTGTTCTTTCGTATTCCTAAATCTTTTTAATGGAGTGCAAATGACCCCAGTTATGTATTTAACTGGGGTTTTTTGTTTGAAATTCTTGGTCGGAGTGAGCGGTTACTTCGTGATCTCTGATTTGGGGTGATTAGACACATGCAAAAAGAAAGTTTTGCTGCGCAAACCATGATTTTTTATGCCTCTCCATTTTTTCTTGAGCTTACGCTCAGATAAAAATGATAAGGCATAAAAAAAGGCCTTCTAACGAAGACCTTTCTTTTTTTTGCGGAGAGTGAGAGATTCGAACTCTCGATACCCTTACGAGTATAACACCTTAGCAGGGTGCCGCTTTCAGCCACTCAGCCAACTCTCCAACGGAGGGCAAATTTATAAATAGATTTGATGTAAGCAACTTAAATAATTACAATATTTAAGTTTTTTTTAAATTCTTTTTAAGCGAGTTAAAATGCGGCTTTCAAACCAATTCTAACGTGTTGTTATGCACTTGGGTACGCTACCCGCACATGGTAGATGTTCATGATTTTTTTCTGCAAAAGTTTCTTTAATGAAGTAATGTTTTGCAAAGTAATGGGTGCATAATCTAATTGTTTGGACTCTAAAATGGTTTTAAAGATTCCTTCAATGAGGTTATTGATGGATTCGGCTGTATATTCAGGTAAACTTCTTGCGGCAGCTTCTACACCATCACACAACATTAAAATAGCCGTTTCCTTTGAAAATGGAAGAGGGCCTGGATATTGAAAATCAGATAATTTTACGGTCGCATCTTTTTTCTTTGCGTTGAAGTAAAAATATCGCGTGGTGGTGGTACCATGATGCGTACGAATAAAATCGATGATTTTTTCAGGTAATTTATGCTTTTTGGCTAACTCAACTCCGTTAATCACGTGATTAATAATAATCTTGGCACTTTCTGCTTCGGGTAAATCATTATGGGGATTATGTCCGCCAGCTTGATTTTCTATAAAAAAACTTGGGTTTTGCATTTTCCCAATATCGTGATACAAAGCTCCTGTTCGAATAAGTAAAGCATCACCTCCTATTTCTAAAGCGCATTCTTCGGCCAAATTGGCTACCTGCATGGAGTGCTGAAAAGTACCGGGTGCTATTTGTGCAAGTTCTCTAAGTAATGAATTATTGGTATCGGCTAATTCTAACAGGGCCATTTCTGAAATTAATCCAAATAATCGTTCTATAATATATACCATAGGAATGGCAAATATGGTAAGTATAGCACTTGCGGCAAACCATCCAAAATTATCGAAATCAAGGTTAGACAGGTGTCCCTCTTTAATAATGCTTGCCGCAAAATAGAGGAGGGAAGCCGAAATAAATACCACGAATACTACACCTAATAGTTGCGACCGTTTCCGTAGGTTTTTCAATAATAGAATTGCCATTAAACCCGCTGGAGCTTCAATCCAAAGGAATTCAACCCCGTTTGGTGCGTACAAGCTAGCCATAATAATCATGACTAAATAAATTATAACGGCTAATGAGCTGGTGAAAAAGGACTGTAAAATTATGGCGAAAAGAGCAAAAGGTAAGATGTATATATCAATTTCAGGAATTAATCGTGGCGTATTTGACATTACATAACTCAAGAAAAACAAAATTAAAATTAACGTAAATGAATTGGTTTCAGAATACGTATATGGGCTAAATGTTTTTAGAATAATGATTAGCAACATGGTTGCCATGGCAATAAAAATAGAAGTTCCTCCCAAAACATACCATTGCGACAATTCCGAACCAGATTGGTTTTCGTAAATATCTTGCAGGGAGGTTAGTTTTTGAAAAATTTCTTGGGTAACGACTTCTCCCTTAGCCACTATTTTTTCACCCTCATTTACTTTGCCATAGACATTGGTTAATGCACTCAATTTTTGATTTAAAATATCGGATGTTAATTGGGGATTGAACAAAATATTGGCACGAATATTCTCAAAAATAGAAATCTGTAAAACTTTACCTTTAGGTAGGTTTTGCGTCCATAACTCAATAGAATCTAGGGCTTGATTAAGCGAGTAAAATGATGAAAGCTCATGTTGCTTCTCACTATGATCTTGAATGGTTTTTATTAAATAATTCGGAGACTTGTTTATCAAACTATCCGAATTATCAATGATACCTCGCTGGTACAATTTAGATATAAACTGGATTCCCAGTTTTTCAAAACGGTCCTTCTCAGTTTTTGTGGAAATAGTATCGGTTGAAAATACGTGATTGGATTTTATTTTAAATGCACTAATAACACTGTCAATTACCGTTTCATCTTGGTTAAAGTATAAATAGCTTGCCTTTTTTATTTGTTCATTTTCAAGGGTTATTTGATCAGGAGTTTTATTAATAGCAAAAGCAAAAGGAGCATAAAGGGGTTGATGTACCCAAGGAAATCCCTGTTCATACTCATATTGAAATTTGGAAGTGGATGGAGAAATATATACCATGAGTCCCATGGTAATCACCACAATGACAATTCGATAAATTTTGGTGTAGTTGTGCTGTATTTTTGAATTTAATCCAAACATCTTTTAATTCTTGTTTCAACGAAAATAGGAATTACCCCTCAATGTAGTGTTACTTTTTAATATTGTTATTCACGTTTAACTGCTCATATTGTTTTGTTAGCAAAAACTCTAAATAAATGTAAGCGCAATTCCGCTAAATGCCGAAATTTGTCGGCTAATTTGGAGAAAATGAGTTTTATTTATCGGTCTAGAATTTCACAATTTAACCATCAATTAAAAAAATTCAAGAACGTATCTAGAAACGTGGGTTTTTCGCGCCTTTTGTTGTTCGTATTGATGATTGCTGGGGTGTATTTGTATTGGGGACAGTTAATTCCAGAATTAATTATAATCATTGGCGGTGGAGCCATGTTTTTGAGATTGGTAGTGTTTAACCATCAAGCCGATATTCAAGTTTCTTTTCTTGAAGCGATAATTCAAATAAACCGCAATGAAATAAAAGCAGGAGAAGGAAAATATGATAATGCAGAAGACGGAAGCGAGTATATTAACCATCAGCATGAATATTCGCATGATTTTGACCTTTTTGGCCCAAATTCTTTTTTTCAATTTGTAAATCGTACTGTTAGCATTTTTGGTAGGGATACGCTTGCCAAATGGTTTAACGAACCCATATTAGAAAAGGAAAACATTGAAAAAAAGCAAGAAGCCATCAAGGAGCTGGCTACTAAAGTAGATTGGCGTCAGGAGTTCTTAGCTACCGGTTTAATTCATCGATTAGATGGTAAGGATAGAAAAAGAATTCATATTTGGTATAATCGCAAGAATAAAATAGGAGATGGGATAGTGTATGAAATTATGCTCTATTTACTTCCAATATTGTCTTTCCTTTTATTAGGTCTAGCGGTGTTGGGTTTTGTACAATGGACGCATTTTGGCTTGTATCTTTTGGTTCCAATTGGATTCGTAGGGTCTTATTTGAAGCAAATCAACAAGCAGTATTACTTTTTATCCAACTTGGTTCAAAAAATTGAAGTTTTGGCCAAGCTTACCGAAAAAATTGAAAAGGAAGAATTCAATTCGAAATTACTTAAAACATGGAAAAATGAATTGGGAACCGAAGAAACTAGCGCTTCTGTGAAAATTCATGAATTACGTAGCATGTTAGATAAATTTGAGCAACGTTCAAATATGCTTATAGGTATCCTGTTGAATGCCTTTTTGCTATGGGATTTGAATCTAATGCGAAAAATGTATCGTTGGAAAGTGGCTAATGCCCTTGAAATGGACCAGTGGTTGACGGTGGTTGCAAACTTTGACGCAACTATTTCGTTGGCTAATAGCGCATTCAACGATTTTTCGTTGGTGTATCCTAGTATTTCCGACAAAGAATTTGAAGTGGCAGGAACGAACCTGTATCACCCCTTATTAAGTAAAGACGAACGTGTTGGAAATGACTATGAAATTCATGGAAAGGGTCACGTACAAATTATTACGGGAGCTAATATGGCTGGTAAATCTACGTTTTTACGGACCGTAGGAATAAACATGGTGCTAGGAATGATGGGAATGCCATTATCTGTAGAATCGTTTAAATTTAGTCCAATGAAAGTATTTTCAAGTATGCGTACTGAAGATTCTTTACACTCTCACTCCTCCTTTTTTCATGCTGAACTTAGTCGACTGGCTCGAATTTCGGACATTTTAAAAAGAGGGGAAAAGCGTTTCATTATATTAGACGAAATTTTAAAGGGAACAAACTCCATCGATAAGGCGAGGGGGTCGTACGCATTTGTCGAAAAAATTATTCATTACAATATGATGGGTATTATTGCAACCCATGATTTAAGTTTGTGTGAGTTGTCAGAAAAACATCCCAATATGATTACGAATAAGTCGTTTGAAGTAGAATTTATTGGAGATGATTTAAATTTTGATTACAAACTTAGAACGGGCGTATGCCAAAACATGAATGCTTCATTTTTACTGAAGAAAATGGGAATAGTAGATTCATACTAATCCATTAAATTACTAAACAATCAAATTTTGAAAGAACAAATAAATCAAATTAAGGCGTTGTTGAAAACGCCAATAAAAGCAGTAATTATTCCGCACATGAACCCAGATGGTGATGCCTTAGGGTCGTGTTTAGGGTGGTCGCAATACCTTCAATTAAAAGGGCATACCACCACTGTTGTTGCTCCAAATGCATACCCCAGTTTTTACAATTGGATGTCAGAGGCCAATCAAATTGTTTTACATTCCAATCATCCTGAAAAGGTAACAGAAGCCTTGAATAATGCGGATGTGGTATTCTTTTTAGATTACAATGATTTAAAAAGAATTGGTAAGATAAAAGAGGTGGTGGAAAATAAATCAGCCAAATTTGTAATGATTGACCATCACCGTCAACCTACAGATTTTGCGGATATAATGATTTCAAACCCGGAAAAATCATCTACTTCGGAAATGGTGTTTGATGTAATTTCCGCATTGGGCGATAAAGACCTTATCAACAAATCGATAGGAGAGTGTTTGTATACTGGGATTATTACTGATACGGGTTCATTTAGATTTGGTTCTACCACAAAAGATACGCATTTGGCTGCAGCCCATTTGCTCGCATCGGGAGTGGAGCCTGACCAAGTATATACGAAAGTTTACGATAATAATACGATTGATAAAATGCACTTAATGGGTTATGTTTTAGTGGATAAGCTTAAGCAAGTCGACCAAATTGCTGCTTCATACATTTCTATAAGTGAGGCAGAACAAAACCGTTTTAATTTTCAAAAAGGAGATTCAGAAGGATTTGTGAATTTCGGACTTTCAGTTAAAGGTATGAAAGCTGCTGGTTTTTTTAGAGAATCCGAAGGGTATGTAAAAGTTTCTCTACGTTCTAAAAATGATTTTGATGTGAATGTGATTGCACGAGAACATTTTAACGGAGGAGGACACAGAAACGCAGCGGGTGGTAGATTGGATATGAGTTTGGAAGAAGCGGTTACTCATTTTCAGAAAATAATGTTACTTCATAAAGATGAACTTCAATTTGACTAAATTATCGGCTGGGTTACTGTTGGTTATTGGCCTGTTCTCGTGCCAAGAACCACCGGTTAAAAAGCCACCTAAATTGGTGAGCAAAAAGGAATTGATTCAAAACAATCGGCAATCGGTTAGGGTAGAGTCAGACCAGATTGATATGTATGTAAAGCGAAGAGATTGGACGATGAACCAAACTGGTTCAGGTCTTCGATACATGATTTATGAATCTACTAATAAAGAGGGACAAATTCCTAAAGAAAACGATACTGCCTTTGTTTCCTACACGGTGAGTTTAATCAATGGAAAGGAAGTGTATAAATCTACTCCTGGAGAACCAGCATCCTTTATTATTGGGCATGATGTGGTAGAGAGCGGTTTGCAAGAAGGTATATTGTTTATGAAAACGGGAGATAAGGCCATCATGATTATTCCAGCTCACCTAGCGCATGGATATAGTGGTGATTTTAATAAAATTCCGCGTTCATCAACCGTTATTTTTGATATTGAATTACTAGAATTACGATGAAAACTTGGGCCCTTGTAATGCTATGTATCACTTCCTTTTACTCCTGTAAAAAGAAGTCGTCCTTCGATGGGTTTTCGCTAACAAAAACAGGGCTAGATTATAAAATACATACCATTGGTGAACCTAATGTAACCATTCATGACAGTGATGTTGTTGGGTTTCACTATTCGGTGTATAATGTACAAGATTCTCTTTTGTATCAATCTCAAAAAACGGTTTTATATAGAGCAATAGCAGACACTGGACTGAATGAATTACTTGGTTTGTTGGCGTTAGAAGATAGCGCATCGGCAATTATAGGTTGTAGAAAAACAGATGGATTTTATCCCTTTTCAACTCATGAGAGTGTGGTTATTAGAGTCAGGGTAACGTCTGTTGTGCCATACTATTCTTGGGCTTTTAACCAAAAATACCCGGAATTGGCAATGGATTTAGAAATTGACGAACAGGTAAAATTACAGCAATACCTTCTACGCTTTAAACTTGATAGTTTACTTTATACACGGGGTGTTTTTATTATTCAACAAGTGGCTGGAGTAGGAGATGTAGCTCAAAAAGGGGAAGAAGTAATGGTGCATTATGCGGTGCGTAATATGGCAAATAAAACCTTGGATTCTACTTGGGAAAGAGACGAACCTTTCAGTTATATTATCGGTGAAAAAGACCAGGTAATTGAAGGGTTTGATATTGGTGTTAGGAAAATGAGGGTAGGAGAAAAGGCGCTGATTATTGTGCCTAGCAAAAAGGGATTTGGTTCCAAAGGCTCTAGCACAGGTATCGTTAAAAGCTATCAATCGTTGATTTATGAAGTGGAGGTATTGGCCATTAATTCACGGAAAGACTAGGTAAGTAATTAATTTTCAGTACGTTTAACGAGTATTCTAGACCAGGTGTCGATGAGTTTAGAATAAATCATTAAAATAAATTGGGTGAATTGTAATTTTACAGTACTTTTATTTTTCACTAACTAAGCTACGATGAGCATTTTTAAATCCCCAAAATCGGACTCCTTTATTTATTCCCAATTTCAATATGGTAAAGTTGATATATTCCATTAGGTGATAATGTTTTGAAATTTTCTTTATTTCAATAACTGAAAATGGACTGGACGGATTAGAAATATAAACAATTGAAGATGGATCAAGTTATACTAATGGTAGAAGACGATGCGGTAAATGCAATGCTGATGCAGCGTTTTTTAGAGAAGACAAATTTATTTACCGAGGTGATACATGCTTTTAACGGGCAGGATGCCATTGACCATTGTCGAAATAATGCTTCAATTAAAATTGTTTTAATGGATATCGGTATTCCAATAAAAAACGGATATGAAGCCACAATGGAAATAAAAGAATTTAGACCCCAACTACCCATTATTGCCCAAACAGCTTATAATACAAGTGAAGATCGCGAACGGATTGCTGATGCTGGATGTGATGATTTTATTTCTAAACCCATTAATTACCCTGAACTCATAATAGTATTGAAAAAAAACCTAGAGTTAGTTTCCTAATAATGATATAATACCTTTTCACCAGCGCTAATTTCTATTGACAAAAGATTTTCTAAGGGAGGGATGGGACAAGAATAATTATGATTATAGGCACAATATGGATTATAAGCCATATTAAAATCTATCCAAATCGAATCATTCTCCGGCCATTTTACTTCCACGTACCTTCCACCTCCGTAAGTATCATCACCATTAGTTTCATCTAAAAATGGTACAAACAAATCTTCTTCGGGATGTTCAATATATCGGTAGGCAAATAATTGGAATGTGTCCCCATTAACAGTAAATCGTATTAACCCATCTTTTATCATCGGTATAACCCTTTCCGTAGTTGTAGGAAAATCAAAAACGGACGCGGTATCAATTTTCAGGTAGGATGCGTGGATATTCCATTTTTCATTCGCAACATAATAACTTAATCCCTCGAAGGATTCAATTTTTTCTTTCTCTAAAGGAGAATGAGGGTCGGTTTTCAATTCTTTATCATTCATCGCTCTTAATGAATTGATACTATCTACATAGAGAGAAGGGGTTGGGGTGACAACCAAATTTTGAGATGGATCGGAACTGCAACTTATACAGAAGACAAGCATCCCAATAAAGATAAATTTATACATGAAACTGGTTTTGTTAGTGCAAAAATAAATCAATTGCATGTGATTTAGTTCTTTGGTATAACCACAAATTTGGTTACGTTTGACGCAAATTGTCTAGGCCTAAGAAAGGCACGAAAAAGACCATTTTTATATTTTTTTTCACAAGTTATTATTGTCAATTACATTGAATATGAAAGATTTAATACTAAAAGATAGCCATATTGCCATGGGTGGTAAAATGGTAGAGTTTGCCGGTTTTAATATGCCAGTAACTTTTGCAGGACTTATAGAGGAACACAACACAGTTAGAAATGGTGTAGGTGTTTTTGATGTATCTCACATGGGTGAGTTTTTTATTACAGGACCGAATGCATTTGATTTGGTTCAAAAAATTACATCAAACAATGTAGCTGTTTTATTTGATGGGAAAATTTTATACTCTACCATGCCAAACGGTAAAGGTGGAATAGTAGATGATTTATTGGTGTATCGTATCGCTGAAGATAATTACCTTTTGGTTGTTAACGGAGCTAATGTGGATAAAGATTGGGCTTGGGTTAATGAACAAAACACCATGGGTGCTACGCTTTCAAACCAAAGTGATGATTACTGTTTATTTGCGGTTCAAGGTCCTAAAGCTGTTGATGCGTTAAAAGGATTGACTGACATGAACATGGCCGACATGGTGTATTACACTTTTGAAATCGGAACATTTGCCGGAGTAGAAAATGTGATAGCTTCTGCAACAGGTTATACTGGATCTGGAGGTTTTGAAATCTATGTAAAAAACAAAGATGCTAAAACTGTTTTTGATGCCATTTTTAAAGCAGGTGAACCACAAGGTATTAAACCGATTGGTCTTGGAGCTAGAGATACCCTACGTTTAGAAAAAGGGTTTTGTCTATATGGAAATGATATTGATGATACTACTTCTCCACTAGAGGCTGGTTTAGGTTGGGTAACCAAATTTGTTGATGGAAATGATTTTGTGGATAGAGATTACCTTGCTAAACAAAAAGAAGCTGGATTAACACGTAGATTAGTTGGTTTTGAAATGGTTGAAAGAGGGATTCCAAGACATGGTTATCCTATTTTAGATATGGAAGGAAACGTAATCGGAGAAGTAACCTCAGGTACGCAATCACCATCATTGAATAAAGGATTGGGAATGGGATATGTAAATGTTCCGTTTAATAAAAAAGATACAGAAATTCAAATTCAAATACGTAAAAAATCACCAAAAGCGGTGGTTGTGGGTATTCCATTTTTGAAATAAAAAGTAATTTAAAAGCCGATGGACGTAAAAATTCACCGGCTTTTTTTTCGTTTCAGATAAAACATTAGTTTTATCGCTTCAATAAAAATATATGCCATTAATAGAAGTTAGTTACACCCCTGAAAATTTTGAAGTCTATGATGCTCAGAATAGCATCGTAGTTGTGAATGATATATTCCGAGCCACATCCGCCATGTGTGTGGCTTTTGAAAATGGTGCAAAATCTATGATTCCGGTTGATTCTATTGAAAAGGCACGAGAATACCAGAAAAAAGGATATTTAGCTGGCGCTGAGCGAGATGCAGTGAAAGTAGATGGTTTTGATTTCGGGAATTCACCCTATGATTTTATGGGTGACCACATTAAAGGCAAAACATTGGTGCTAACAACTACCAATGGAACAAGAGCTATTGAGTTAGCAAAAGGTGTTTCTGATACCATTGTTATCGGTTCATTTTTAAATTTATCAGCTATTTCTAAGTGGTTGGTTAAACAAAAAAAGAACGTATTAATTTTATCATCTGGTTGGAAGGGTAGAATAAACTTGGAGGATTCGCTTTTTGCCGGTGCATTAACCAAAGAATTAATAAAGGACGGGGTGTATTCCCTAGAGCATGATGTTGAAGATTCAGCATTAATAGCTATGTACTTATATGAAATGGCGCAAAAGGACCCCGAAAAACTTTTGAAGATTTCTTCTCATAGAAGACGGTTGTCTAAATTGAATTTAAAAGAAGATATTCGCTACTGTTTGTCTTTAAATAAAACCGAAAAAATTCCTATTTTAATTGGAAATGAATTGGTAGATTTAGATACTACTGAATTCAAATAATTCTTTTTTTTGTAGGATACAAAAGAAAATATAGCTCTGGTGTGCAAACATTAGAGCTTTTTTTTGTGCTATAAGTTTACGGGAGCGGCTTCCAATCTAACATGCATTTTTTTTAAATATGAATCTGCTAGATGATGCCTAGTTTATATCCTAAATAAACCAACGAAAATCCAACTAATATCAATAGTCCCAGGTAACTAACCATTCGGGTAAATTTAGAAGGTCGATACTCCTCCCGAATTTCTATGGATTCCATCACTTTTACATTTAGATATGCGAGGATAGGAGCCGTTAAAAAAGATAAACTAGTGGCAAAATCCACCATTTGTTTCATGTCTTGTGCAAAATTGAAAACCAATAAGTAAGAACCAATCCCCAAAATAGTTAACCAAATCAGAAAATGTTTTTTTGATTCTTTTGCAGGTACCTTTTCTGAAGAAAGAGTAGAGGAGAAAAATAAATAATGGGTGGTAGGTACCATCACCCTCGTGATTCCATCCATTACCGAAACTGTAGTACTTAGCATTGTAGTAAATGCGGCAACGGCAATGATTGGCGTTGCCCAACTTCCTAGTGAATTGGAATAGGCTTCAATAATTTGCCCGGCAAAAACGACCGCACTTGGAGATAATTCTACACCGGTGTTGTGCAGCATAAATGCACCTAAAGCCACAAAACAAAGAGCTAAAAAAGCGGTTCCCCAATAGCCAACCGAAAAATCGAATAAACTAGATTTTAAACTGGATTGCACCTTCATATCCTTATTTTTTGTTTCCGACCAAACCGAATACCAAACCGAAATATCAATCGGGGCAGGCATCCATCCAATAAAAGCAATTAGGAAGAAAATATGATTCCGATTAGCAAAGCTAAAATTGGGAGCAACAGTGGTATGTGCCACGTTAGCAAACATCGAAGCAATAGCAGCTGCAATAGTTGTTATCGCTAAAACTAGCATGACAACTTTCATGAACCTATCTAGCACTTTCATTTTACCGCTTATTAAAAGTCCGATACTTAATGCTAGAATAATTAATATCCAAAATCCGATGGAAAGGGAAGAGCCGGTTAAAAATTTGGCCAATCCAGCGGTTACCATGGTTACCGCACCCTGCAGAATAAACATGGTTCCAAGAGTTAGGATGAAAAATACCCAAATGGCCCAAGAGCCTAGTTTTTTGTATCCATGGAGTAAACTTTTACCCGTAGCTGCTACATATCTAGGTCCATATTGAAAAAAAGGATATTTAAAGAAATTGGCAAGTATCACCACGAAAAGCATACTAATGCCAAATGAGGCTCCTGCCCGAGTAGATTGAACTAAATGCGACACACCTATGGCTGCTCCGGCATACAATAGACCTGGCCCTAACTTACTTAAAATGGAAGATTTATTTTTCATCGGATTAGAGTTTTGGTAATAGGAGCGGGTATGCAGAAAAAAGAACTGTTGATTTGATATAAAATGAATTTAGTATAATCATTTTCGATAGTATCAAATCAACAGCTCGTTATATAAATTAGGCTTCTTCGGAATCTACTTTATTTCCTTTCACCACATTTAGTTTTACATTGTCATTTTTCTTATCGATGCCCACCTTTATGGTATCGCCTTCCTTTAGATTATTTTGAATAATCTCTTCGGCAATAGGATCTTCTAAGAATTTTTGCAATGCTCTTTTAAGAGGTCTTGCACCAAAATTTGAATCATATCCTTTGGTTGCAATAAACTCTTTGGCCGCCTTCGTTAATTCTATTTGGTATCCTAATTCGTTAATTCTTGAGAATAAGGATTTCAATTCAATATCAATAATTTTGAAAATGTCGTCTTGACCTAATGAATTGAATAACACCACATCGTCAATTCTATTTAAGAATTCGGGTGCAAATGTTTTTTTCAAAGCACGTTGTATCACCCCTTTTGATTCGGTGTTGGCATTATTGATTTTGGAGGCAGTAGAAAATCCTACACCTTGTCCAAAATCTTTCAATTCTCTTGACCCAATGTTGGACGTCATAATAATAATGGTATTCTTAAAATCTACCTTTCTTCCCAAACTATCTGTTACCTGGCCATCATCTAAGATTTGTAGCAAAATGTTGTATACATCTGGATGTGCTTTTTCAATTTCATCCAACAAAATAACAGAATAAGGTTTTCTTCTTACTTTTTCGGTAAGCTGACCGCCTTCTTCGTACCCCACGTATCCAGGAGGCGCTCCAACCAATCTAGAAACCGCAAATTTTTCCATATACTCACTCATATCCACACGGATAAGATTGTCGTTATTGTCAAATAAGTTCTTGGAAAGCACTTTGGCTAATTGCGTTTTTCCGACTCCTGTTGGGCCTAAAAAGATAAAAGAGCCAATTGGTTTATTCGGGTCTTTTAAACCCGCTCTATTTCGTTGAATCGCTTTCACCACTTTTTCAATAGCTTCATCTTGTCCAATCACACTTCCTTTTAGGTCGTCTTTCATGGATACTAATTTCTCGCCTTCCTTTTGTGCAATTCGTTGCGTAGGAATACCAGAAATCATGGCAATAACTTCTGCCACGCTATCTTCATTGACTAACTCTCTGTTTTGCTTTGTTCTTTCTTCCCAATTCTTTTGTTCGGCTTCCAATTGGTCTGATAGTTTTTTCTCCTCATCCCGTAATTGAGCCGCTTCCTCGTATTTCTGACGTTTAACAACCGTCAGTTTTTTCTCTTTAACGAGTTCAATTTTCTTTTCAATTTCTAAGATTTCTTCAGGAACCACAATATGAGTAATATGTACCCGAGAACCTGCTTCATCCAATGCATCAATAGCCTTATCCGGTAAGTGACGGTCGGAAATGTAACGATCCGTCAATTTTACACATGCTTCAATTGCTTCAGGGGAATAGGTTACATTATGATGTTCTTCGTATTTAGATTTTATGTTTTCCAGAATGGTAATTGTTTCTTCTACTGAAGTAGGTTCTACTAGTACCTTTTGAAAACGTCTTTCTAATGCGCCATCTTTTTCAATGTATTGACGGTATTCGTCTAATGTGGTAGCACCAATACATTGTATTTCACCACGCGCTAATGCTGGTTTAAACATGTTGGAGGCATCCAATGAACCAGAGGCACCACCCGCACCTACAATAGTGTGGATTTCATCAATAAATAGGATGACATCATCCGATTTTTCCAATTCATTCATTACGGCTTTCATCCGTTCTTCAAACTGACCACGATACTTTGTACCAGCCACTAACGAGGCTAAATCTAGCGTAACAACCCTTTTTCCAAATAGAATTCGCGAAACCTTTTTCTGAATAATTCGTAAAGCTAAACCCTCGGCAATGGCAGATTTACCTACACCCGGTTCACCTATTAGAATAGGATTATTCTTTTTTCTTCGACTTAAAATTTGAGATACTCGTTCAATTTCCTTTTCTCTTCCTATAATAGGGTCTAGTTTATTGTCTTCCGCCATTTTAGTCAAATCCCTTCCGAAATTGTCCAAAACTGGCGTTTTAGATTTCGAGTCTCCTTTGGTTTTTTTAGCTCCTCCAAAAGAGCTTCCAAAACCGGAAGATTTTTCCTCATCGTCTTCCGGTGTATTACCGGATATATCCGCCCTTGGGGTAGGAGAGATGTTGGTTTCCTCTGTACCCGAAAGAATTTTTTCTAATTCATTTTTCACGGTTTCGTAGTTTATGTTGAACTGCGCTAATATTCTACTGGCCACATTCGTTTCCTCTTTAAGAATAGAAAGTAAAAAATGTTCGGTTCCAATCATTCTACTTTTAAAAAGTTTAGCCTCCAAAAAAGTCAGTTTCAACGTTTTTTCAGCTTGTTTTACTAATGGGATGTTGGTTTGGGTAGTATTGGTAATAGATTTTCCAGATGGTTTTATGGCGTCTTCAATCAACTTTCGGAGCTCTTGAACATCCATGTTCAAATTCTCTAAAACCTTGATGGCAATTCCCTGACCTTCTCGAATAATACCCAGCATAAAGTGTTCGTTTCCAATGTAGTCATGACCTAGCCTTAAAGCTTCTTCACGACTATAGGTTAGAACATCTTTGGCTCTTGGTGATAAGTTGTTTTCCATATATTTTGTGCGTTGTAGTCTAAATTTATCGAATGGATGAATATACAAAAAATTGTACATTAAACCGCAAAACGAGATTGTTTCAAATATATTGGTTTGACTACCCTTTAAAGGGAATTGTGCAATCCGAATTATTCACAGATTTTTGTTGATAATTAGGGTAGTTTTCAACATTGTTTTTCGACCTTCAAATTGTATTTTCGAGAGTTCGTCAATCAAACGAAAAGAATTTAGCTAAGTATTTGAAAAATAACAATATATAATATGTCAGACGGAGAAAATATTATTAAAATAAATATCGAGGATGAAATGAAATCAGCTTACATTGATTATTCAATGTCAGTTATCGTTTCTAGAGCGTTGCCAGATGTGCGTGATGGTATGAAACCAGTGCATAGAAGGGTACTTTACGGAATGCTTGATTTAGGTGTTTATTCCAATAAAGCCTACAAAAAATCAGCAAGAATTGTTGGGGAAGTTTTAGGTAAGTACCACCCACACGGTGATTCTTCGGTTTATGACACTATGGTACGGATGGCTCAACCGTGGTCTCTTCGTTATCCATTGGTAGATGGACAAGGTAACTTTGGTTCGGTTGATGGTGATAGCCCTGCAGCAATGCGTTATACAGAGGCTCGTTTACGTAAACTTTCAGAAGAAATGTTGGCGGATATTGAAAAAGATACCGTTGATTTTAGCTTAAACTTTGATGATTCATTATTAGAACCTACAGTGCTTCCAGCGTTATTGCCCAACTTGCTTTTGAATGGAGCTAGTGGTATCGCGGTAGGGATGGCAACTAATATGCCTCCGCATAACTTAACGGAAATTATTAATGGTACATTAGCTTATATAGAAAATAACGACATTACCACCGAAGAGTTATTACAACACGTTAAAGCACCCGATTTTCCAACGGGTGGGACCATTTATGGATATGATGGCGTTCGTGCCGCATTTGAAACGGGAAGAGGTAGAATTGTGATTCGTGCGAAAGCGGAAATTGAAGAAACCGATTCTGGTCGCGAAAGAATTATCGTTACTGAAATTCCGTATATGGTGAATAAGGCAGATATGATTGCCAAAACTGCCGAGTTGGTTAACGATAAAAAGATTGAAGGTATTTCTGATATTAGAGATGAATCGGATAGAACAGGTATGCGTATTGTCTACGAATTAAAACGTGATGCGATTACCAATGTAGTGTTAAATAACTTATTTAAACATACTGCCTTACAAACTTCATTTTCAGTAAATAACGTTGCCTTAGTAAAGGGACGTCCTTATTTATTGAATTTAAAAGATATGATTGGTCATTACGTAGATCACCGGATGGAAGTGGTGACACGTAGAACCAAATTTGATTTAAAAAAGGCAGAAGATAGAGCTCATATTTTAGAGGGTTTAATCATTGCTTCGGATAACATTGATGAAGTAATTGCTATTATTAGAGGTTCTAATAATACGGAGGAAGCTCGAAATAAATTAATTGAACGATTTGAGCTTTCAGACATTCAAGCACGTGCCATTGTTGAAATGCGTTTGCGTCAATTAACCGGACTAGAGCAAGATAAATTGCGTTCTGAATACGATGAGTTAATGAAAACCATCGAAAAATTAAGAGCTATTTTAGCAAGTGAACAATTGCGATTTGAAATTATTATAGAAGAGTTGACCCGTATTAAAGATAAATACGGTGATGAACGAATGACGTCTATCGAATACAATTCTGCCGATTTCCGTATTGAAGACATGATTCCTAACGAGCAGGTTATTATTACCATTTCTCATTTAGGTTATATAAAAAGGACTCCATTAGCAGAGTTTAAAACTCAAGCAAGGGGAGGTAGAGGTTCAAGAGGTACAACCACTAGAGATAAAGATTTCTTAGAAGAAATGTTTGTAGCCAATACCCATAATTATTTATTGGTATTTACCCAAAAAGGTAAGTGTTTCTGGATGCGTGTATTTGAAGTACCAGAAGGTGGTAAAACATCTAAAGGACGAGCTATTCAAAACATGATTAACATTGAGAACGATGATAAAGTATTAGCTTATATCAATGTTGAAGACCTTAAGGACGAAGAGTACATTCAAAAAATGAATATTGTGATGTGTACCAAGAATGGGGTGGTTAAGAAAACAAGTTTAGAAGCTTATTCTCGACCTAGAACCAACGGTATCATTGCTATTAACGTTAGAGAAGGTGATGAGTTATTGGAAGCTAAATTAACTACGGGTAATTCTCAAATTATTATGGCATTGCATTCTGGAAGAGCAATACGTTTTGAAGAAAGCAAAGTTCGAACCATGGGCCGTGGCGCTTCTGGTGTAAGAGGCATTACCTTACAAGGAGAAAACGACCGAGTGGTTGGAATGATTTGCGTAGATGACGTGGAATCAAGCGTAATGGTGGTTTCTGAAAAAGGATACGGAAAACGTACTGCTGTAGATGATTACAGAATCACAAACCGTGGTGGTAAAGGAGTGAAAACTCTTCAGGTAACCGATAAAACAGGTAATCTAATTGCGATCAAAAATGTAAGTGATGAAGATGATTTAATGATTATCAATAAAAAAGGTATTACCATTCGAATGGCACTAAAATCTGTACGAGTTATGGGTAGAGCAACGCAAGGAGTTCGCTTAATTAACTTAGGTAGTGGAGATAGCATCGCTGCGGTGGCTAAAGTTCCTCATGATGAAGAAGAGGATGTACTTGAGGCAACTGATATAGAAGGTACCGATATTATAGAAGAAGGAAATGAATCAACCGATGCAGAATCTACAGATGGCACGGATAATGATAATGAGGCGTAAAATAATAATAATTAAATTTGCGTCCATTTTTTTAAAATAAGGATAAAACACAAAAATTACAATAATGAAAAAGTTAGTTTTAGCGTTAATGATTGTTACCATGTCAGGGGTAGTTGTTGCGCAAAATGCGAAAGTTCAAAGTGCTTCAAATTACTTAAGAAGCAATGATTTAGGAAAAGCTAAAATAGCGATAGATCAGGCTTCAACACATGTGAAAACCAGTACTCAAGCTAAAACGTTTGTGGTAATGGGTAAAATTTATTACGCTATTGCAGTAGATACCAACGCTAAATTTGCAAGTATACGTCCAGGTGCAATATTAAAATCTGCTGAAGCTTTTGATAAAGCAAAAAGTATAGCAGATTCTCGTACCGACATGAATGAATTGTATACTTATTTATACGGACATGTGTATAATAAAATATATGATGAAGGTGTAAAGTATTATAACGCTAAGGATTTTGGGAATGCTTCTACTTATTTTGGAAAATGTGGAGATATTAAAGCTACCAATGAAGAATTGGATACCATCGCATATTATTATGCGGCTAACATGGCTGCTGCAAATGATGACCACGAACAATCTATTGTTTACTTCACAAAAATTAAAGGTTCTGGATTTGAAGATGGAGTAGTTTACTCTAAGATAGCTAATCAATACAAAGCCATTGGTGATACTGCAAAAGCGGTTGAAGTAATCACCGAAGGACGTAAAATGCATCCAGAAAATCAAGCTTTGTTAATTGCCGAGTTTAACATGTATGTGGATATGGGTGAAACTGAAAAAGCCATTGCAAATATTGATAAAGCAATTGAAGCTAATCCTGAAAAAGCTGCGTACTATTACGTTCGTGGTAAATTAAAGGAAACCATGGCAACTCCAGATTTAGCTGGTGCACAAGCCGATTACGAAAAAACAATTGCGTTGGAGCCTAACCATTTGGATGCAAATCACGATTTAGGTGCATTGTATGTAAACAAATCAATTGTGGTTGTGGATGAAATGAATGCGTTACCATACAGCGATACCAAAGGGTATGAAGCTAAAAAAGCTGAGTTGGACCAAATTTTTGCATCCGCATTGCCTTACTTAGAAAAAGCGTATGAGTTGGATCCTTCAGATTCTGAAGTTCAAGGTATTTTGAAAAAATTATACTTGAGAACTAAAGATATGGATAGCTATAATAAAATTCAAGCAGAAATTGATGCTGCAGGTAAACCTACCGAATAGGTAATTTAAATTAGTTTTAAAAGCCATTTTTCTTCATTAGAAAAATGGCTTTTTTTTTTGTTGCTAAACGCTATGCCATTTTGTACATCATGCCTGTTAGCTTAGCTCCACAGTAGCCTAATTCACAATAAATTTCACTACGGTATTTTCACCCTTTTCGTTTTTTAATTCCAAGAGGTAATAGCCAGAA